>Ga0306864_1000138_pt1 | contig 34727 bp, 25 predicted proteins | sample AntRauTorckE5430_FD_190448 | JGI IMG/M metagenome (GOLD analysis project Ga0306864, IMG submission 190448) | Saline lake microbial communities from Rauer Islands, Antarctica - Metagenome Torckler E5 #430 (v2) (version 2) | ecosystem: Environmental > Aquatic > Non-marine Saline and Alkaline >...
TTTATGTGCTGTTTTGACTCCTTGTGGACCGTTGAAGGCATTGGTCAATTTGATGCAAAAAGATGGAGCTCCAGAAATGCCAGGATTGCTATATGAAGCGAGGCTGCCACAGGGGGTAGAAAGGCCTGGGAGAGGGAACAGAAGGGAGAGCACTAGTGGTAATGATGCGAATGGAACTAGCAGTGGGCATGGGGCTGGCAACCAGGTTTCTGCTGCTGTGAGGGCACAGTCAACAACTCAACCTCACCCAGTGGAACATGGATCAACTTTAGCACTGGATCCTGCTAATCAATCGTCATCTATGACGCGAAATTCTTTAGGACTAGCTTTGAATACGACTATTTCAGGACAGGTAGAGCAAGATTCAACAAACGATCAGATTTCCGCAGTATTACCTTTTGCTATTGCCAAAATATACAAGCTTCCAATAACAGGCGAAGAGTGTCCTCAATTTGTAGTTGAAAAATACAAACCAAGAGCTGAACCCCCTGTTCGATCAGAATATACAGAAGTAGAGTTGTTGACCGAGGTCAATGTTTTCTTCCCTAGAAATGGAGGCAGGATTGTGGTAGAACCGCCTGAAACATCAGAGGATGCACCAAGATGGCGCCGCAGAGATGGTTCAAACCTGGCACGGTACATTGTGATTGATCGTCAGGGTGAAGTGAAAAGGGTACTCGTTATGAATGAAGATGGTAAAGTGTTTGAAGAGATGCAAGGAGAGGAAAATGACGATGATAACGGAGACTCGTCAGGCATGTCAAACACGATCAAGCTTGGACTTGGAGACTTCATCTTCTATTCTGTCCTTGTTGCAAAGGCAGCTCTTCATAGTTTCACGACGTTTGCTGCTTGTATGCTCGTCATCCTGGCCGGACTTGGAGGAACATTGATTTTGCTTTCAGTGTATCATTCTGCACTGCCAGCGTTACCCATCAGCATCTTTTTGGGGGTTATATTCTTTTTTACAACAAAGGCTCTTATTGAACCAGAGATCGAAATTATCATGAGTGGACCATTTTACGTGTAGGATTCAAAATAAAGTAAAGTAATGGTTACACTGTTTACACTAAACGTGAAATTATACCCATACTGCCATCGTGTATCATGGTGTCCTAAGCATAGCCTTTACTTTTGATTCAACCTTGAGGAACTTTTTCATTTTGAAGGGCTTTTTTATTTGCTTCTGCGATCCACTCTTGATGGATGCCTCCAATAATCTAGACGCCTTTGTCATCTTTGACGGGGGTAGTCTTCCCTTCTTTTGTCGTTGAGAGAGATCTGGATAATCGTTTTCAGCAACAACTTGACTTTTAATTAGCTCGTCTATGGGCACGTCATTTTCTACACTCTTTATGCCAAAGATGTAATTCACATCGCAAGCTGTCTCAAAAAATTTCCTTGAAGGAGGATTACTCAAATCTTTCATCACAGGGTTCTCCATTGCAAATTCACGTTGTGACTTGCTCGTGAGGCATCCGCGCTGGAGCGCAGCACGATTTGTTGCAGGAAAGCATTTGACTTGGGATTTTTTTATTGGAATTGAATGCTCGGTCCAATTTTGAACCTCACCTGCGCCCTCAGAATCAACTATGTTTGGAATCCCATAAGTAAAGGAGGGGTTGTTATCATCGGGTAAAGCATAACCAGCAGTTCGCACTTTACCAACAATGTGCTTTATCATTGTTACTCTTTTATTGGGATGCCTGTGTTGCATGGAAGCTCGGTGACTGCCTTTTAGAATTTTTCGTGGGCAAGTATTGTGTTTTTAAATGCCACAGAGAAGAAATCTTGAGTGCACTGTTGTGAATGGTGTCACAAACCAGCACAAACCACATTGTCAGTCAATTTTAAATTAATTGCATCGCGCGCTGGCACGAATACAAATTCAAACACAATTTCCCAATGCATCAAGGGACATTTCCCGTGCAGCCAAAAAAACAAACAAGAAAAGAGAAAAGGTCGAATTCAAATTATAACATAAAGAAATTCCTTCTTTTGTTCTTCTTGTCTGCGCTGGCAAATTGAGGTCTTCACCTCTTCTGATGGATTTGACGAAGTCACCAATGACTTTCATCTCACTCTACTCCCTATGTTGCTTGCTGGTGCCGGTGTTGGCCTTCTCGAACACATTCAGTCATCGCAGTAAGAACATGAAACCTACTCGTACCGAAATATCAGCAATTTCCAGTTATCACGTCTCTAACGAGTTGCCAGCCATACAATCCCTCGTGGAGCAAGCAAAAAGTCTCTATCATGAAACATATACTGATGATGATGACTTGCTGTGTACCGTTGCACCTGGTCGAGTTAATTTGATTGGGGAACACACGGACTACACTCAAGGATTTGTTTTTCCTATGGCCATTGAGTTTTCCACTGTTTGTGTTGGTAAAGGAACAATTGTTGCGGAAGGTGAGGCTGAGTGCAAAGTCATTAGCGTGAATACTAGTCCCCCAAAGGATATTACTTTTAAATCTTCCAATGAAATGAAACCGTTGCCTACGAGTAACCCTGACTGTTGGTCTAACTATGTTGCAGGTGTTGTGAACGAGTATATGAAAGTGCTACCAGCGAAGACTTCTGTCTCCTTTGAAATAGCTATTTGCGGCGATGTCCCTTTGGGCAGTGGACTAAGCTCTAGTGCAGCTCTAGAAGTAGCAGTGGCGACATTTCTTGAAGCAATTATTAGCAAAACGTTTCCCGAGATTGACATGGGCGGTAAAAAGCAAAAAGCCCTTCGATGTCAGAGAGCTGAAAATGTATTTTGCCAGTCGCCATGTGGTATCATGGATCAGTTCGTGAGTTCCGCTGCTTGTGAGGGGAGTGCTATATTGATTGACTGCCGCAGCTTGGAAATTGAAAGCGTTGCGATGGGAAGCTTAGGGGATGCAGAATCTGAAGAAAAGCCAGTGTTTCTCATATGCAACTCGAACGTAAAACATTCCATTGGCGGTGGAGAATATCCAGTGCGTGTCAAACAGTGTGCTGATGCAACTGAAATATTACAATTGTGCTATGGAGATAAAATTGGGTCTCTGAGGGATGCAACGTCAGAGGATGTAGAGATGGCTCACAAGAAGCGCAAAAATGGAGGATCTCCATTGATGGATGCCTTACTTTACAGACGGGCAAAGCATGTTGTGACTGAAAATGAAAGAACTACGGAGGCCAAGTTCGCTTTAATCAATGGGGATTGGAAATTATTTGGGCGAAAAATGAACGAATCTCACGAATCCATGAAGGTTGATTATGAAGTTAGCTGTGGAGAGATTGATTTTCTTGCTGAGACTGCTCAAACCTTTGATGGGGTTTACGGTAGCCGTCTAACTGGAGGAGGTTTTGGTGGCTGTACTGTCACATTAGTCAAGAGATCAAGGGTTGAGGCTCTATCTGAGCACTTGAAAGCAGAGTACAAATCTCGATGGGGAATGGAGTGCTCTTGTTTCGAGACTGTGCCTGGCGCAGGTGCGAGAGAATTGAGTTTAGAATAAGAAACTGGGATTGCAATTTCTAAGATTGTAATACCAGTTTTTGCCTTTGAGTAGTTTACCAGTGTTTTCTCAAATCTTCTTTATTTCTTAATTCACAAGATCGATCGCCCTCGCCGCAGAGGTTGAGCACTGCCCTCTGGTAGGTTGACGATGGAAAAACAGATTATGTCAATTCGAAAGCAATTTCTGACGAAGATTATTCATTTGAAATGCAATCTCCTTCCACAACATCCTTCATGCAAGTTCAATACTACATATGTGATTCTAATCATCCCTTGTATCGAGCACAAGACGAAAGTCACCATTTATATTTTTGATTTCATGACTAAACCGCGGCGATTAATCATGGCCGCTCCCTCAAACATAAATCAACAAGGAATAGCCCCGATGTATTTCTGTTAGTATTGTATTACGTAACCGCTAAACCAGGAGATGACTGGTTTAGCGGTTACGATACAATACTAACAATTTCATCTTCCCAACTTCGGCATTCACGTTGTTGGGTTGGCAAAATTTCACAACTGCATTCAACCACACGAACGCCCACTCGTTGATCGGTTTATGCTCGGAAGCATAGTCCTTGTTGCTTTTGGTCTGCAGGGATTCAGTGACAGGTCTTGACTCCTTTTTGAACCAAAATTGCACAATCAAAAAAGTCTCTCCCAAAATGATAACAATCTGTGATAGCTCCTATCTCAAAGAAATCCTGTCGTCTTCGTCCCTGGTGCAAACAACTGAACAAATTTCTTCAAAAATGTGTAAGTTCCCTCAACTTTTGAAGCTGCCAAACAAGGCCAGATTTGTCCACGATCACCAACATTAAATAACAATACAACAACAAATGTTCTCATGCCTATTGTAAAATTTGCAATCCGTTACGTCAAGGTTACAGCAGACCTCCGGCATCCATTTCTCTAGCAGCAGAAACAATGCTAACATTTAATCTTTTGCTGAAATCCCATTAGATCTATCTATAATCACACCTCTCACTGACGTAAATTGGGGCTACCACCAAGACCAATCTGTATCTAACACCAATGACCCTCCCATAGAACTAGACCTCTTCAAAACTTGCTCCGTTCTAGCTTTGTCATTTGGCTTGGTAGCCCTCTCGCCGAGCTAGTTAGTAGTGTTCCAAACAATATAATGCACTGTAAAAAGCCAAGATTTGTAGACGAATGCACCAAAACTCTTCAACAAATATCAACAATATTCAAAGACCTTAAGCTCTTTGAACTCTATACTACTAACAGTCCTGCAATCATCCAAAACATCAATGCTGACTATGTGCAATGGGCACACTGCTGGTTGCTTAAAAAACTCTGACATCTTTAGCAAAGATAATATTAGTTGCCCACTTCATTGAATGCAGATATAGCTCTGTACTCCACCTTATGTTATAGTTAATGAGTAGAAACCCTGAGTCCAGACACAATCTCTCCTTCTCTTGCACTTCGCGTAAAGGGAGTCGGTGATGTTTGTATGTCGTACTCGGGTCATTCTGCAGGATTCAGATAGGTTCGCACCTTATATCTTTGGCGCTACCACTCATCTAGAGACTGTCTACTTACTTTCTACAATCATCTCATAATTTCTCAAAAGTAAAGCGATTTTGTGAGTGTGTTGCAGGTTGAAAATCTGTAAATGTCACAGATTAAGATTTTGCGTAGATTTTAGTTTTTATGTAGGCTAATTTGTTAACATTTTTCCTCACATTATTTCCTCCCAATTTTCCGCGAACCCAGCACACAGAACACAGAACGCTGAACGCGACCAATAGTCTCTGTAAAAAAACAAAATAAGCGCAAAACATAACTTTCATCTCCGACTACTGGTAGCAACGAGTAACTAAAACTAAGTTGCACTGAAGCAAACACAACAGCTTTGATAATATCTTTACTTCCTACCTTCAACAAAGTTCATTTTTGCAAAATCATGATGGTGTTAAGGACTTTGAAACTGGTGCAAAACATTGAGAGGGCATCTTGTCTCCAGAGATTTCCAATAAATATCTCTGCAAAAGCACTTACAAGGAATAATCACTCTTCTATATCAGCAAAAAGAAACCCTGAGATGTCCACTGAGTCAATGAAAAATATGGGATCCATCCGCGCATTTGGAGCTGCACCATTGGACAAAATCGAATCATTGTATCAACAATGCAGCTCCTTACTGGAACAGAAGCATTCATTGGATTCGTCAAGAATGACGCATGAAATCCCAAGGATGATTGATGAATGGACCAAGCTATGGGGGAAGGATTCTAATTCTAATTCAATAAAAAGCAGGAAACATTTTATTAGCGAAGAAGAGGAAAACATGCTTCGGAAGGGAGTGAAGATTGTGGATCGCCTTGCACACTTATTACTAGATGCAAAGGAAGCCAATGCTGGAAGCACTCGAGATAGAACTAACTATGATTCCACGTTAAATCTAGCTCTATCATTTTGGGCAAAAAGCCCGTCGTCCAAGATAAATGGACCACGTGCACAGAAACTGATGGATCGTATGGAAGCTGCAGGTCTTCTTTCCAAGAGTAATGACAAGCGATGGCCAGAGAAAATACAAATACCTTATGGAGCTATGATTCAGGCACATTGCATAACTATTGACGATCGTAATGAAGATCAGAATGGAGCTATGAAGGCATTGGAATTATTAGACAAAATGGAAGCGAATAATATGCATCCGCCACTACGAATTTATAATAGTTGCATTCATGGCTTTGCGGTCAGAGGTATGATAGATGAAGCTGAAAAGCTGTTCAAAAGGCTTGAAATGCTCAGCGAGGTGAATACAGATTTAAGGCCCGATGTACTTACATGCTCTACAGTCCTTAATGCATACCTAAAATACAGAGGTAAAGTGCAAGGGAAGCCCCTGGAGAAACGTGCTGACGACCTTTTGAATAGAATGATGAGGCGATACGAAGCAACTGGAGATGTTCAGTATAGACCAAATCAATACACTTTTGGAACTGGTAAGTCTAGCTAGTGTGCACAAATACACATGTGGGCCCTCGGTTACTCCACACTTGTATACTCATTTGTACTCTATTTTTAAAGTTATTAGTATGTTTGGAAAAAGCAAGACTGCGACTGGGGCGGAAGATGCAGATCGCATCCTTCAGATGTTTATTGGACTCTATGAAAAGGAAAAACAATCAGTGAAAAAGGATGAGGAGAAGTTTTCTTTGGAACCAGGAACAGGGCATTTTGTTTCTGTTCTTCTCGCTTATCAGAAAAGACGGCTGAATGTTTCTTCGGCGGTGCAAAGAATGGAAGAATTGCTTCTGCAGATGGAAACACTCCACGGAACTGGAAATGATAAGATCCAACCGAATTACCAGGTAAGTGACAAGTGTGGTAGCTATTATTGCCATTATCCACGGCTGAAACGGTTTTATTCACTAATTCTCACATTTGTTCTTAGTGCTTTGTTATCTACATCGATGCACTTGCAAAGTCTGGACTTCCTGAGAAAGCAGAACAAGTGCTCTCTAGAATTGAGTCTTCCTTTGTAAAAGAAGAATCGTTTGACCTCAATAATTATGGATACAATCTAGGTAAGAATTTCTATCTCCTTTCACCATCATTTGAGACTGTTTCTCTCACATATTTTTCGCAGTCGTTGATGCATGGGCAAGAAGTCGCAAGCCTGGAAGAGAAAAGAAAGCACGAGCTGTCATAGACAGGATGGAAAAATTGGCCGCAGAAACGGGCAATAAATCTATATTACCAGACAAGCTAACTTATACATGCTTAATAAATGCGATCACAGGCGACAGACAAAAGGGGTATGAAGATAGATGCGCAGAAATTTTATCAATGATGGAGGCAGGAAATGACAGAATAAAACCTGATTTAATCACTTACAATAGTGTTGTCAAGGCATATTCCGGCGCAAGAAGACCTGCGGAAGCGGAGAAATTTTTGCGGAAAATGGAGGATGCTGGTCTATCTCCAAATTTTCTATGCTATAATAATGTTCTGAACGCTTACGGAAAGAGCCAAGGCAAGGACTCAGCACAAAAAGCATTGCAAATATTGGAGAGTATAGAATCGCGCGGAATGGAACTACCGGCCATGTCCTATGCAATATGCATCGATGCTCTTGGTCGTTCTGAAGACCCAGGAAGGGTTCGTCGGGCAGAAGAGTTGTTTGAACGCTGCATCCTACGTTTGAATAAATCGCAAAGTCACGCTAACGAATTCTCAGGTCCTATATTTAATGCCTTACAATCGGTATATATTCGGAGCGACGAGCCGAACAAGGCTCAAAAATCACTTGGGGTTATAAAGATGATGGAAGAACATGGACTCAGACCTGCACTCTCCTCTTATAATAGCGTTTTAAGTTCATGTTCTCGACTTCCGCCCAATACCAATGACAAGCTATCCAGGAATGCGATTGAGATTGCCGCGAAAGTCGTCGAATACTTAAGAAGCGATGATAGTGATCTCAACCCAGATTCGCAAAGCTACAATAGTCTACTTTGGGTCTGCAATTGCATTTTAGATGAGAATGAAAGACGTCAGACAGTTCACGCAGTCTTTCAAATGTGTTGCAATGATGGGCTCCTGAACAGCCGTTTCCTAGCTTCGTTAAAACAAGTTGCAAGAGACCAGTTTTTCAAACTTGTTGGACGCCAAGGTGGGCATGTACATGTTAGTGATCTCGATCCGTCTTGGAGTCAAAACACTGATGTTTATTAATAATGAACAATCGCGATGATCGATGATTACTACATGGTGCTATTTGCATATGATTGGCCTTCGAAATTAGAAATGGTAAATAAAAATATAAAGTGAATCTAATGATTTGGTAATCTTTTCCGGTTTGATTCATTTGACTCTCCACAAAACATAAAAATCCACATTAAATTATCTTGACACAATGATTTAAATGATATCATTATCGTGATTCCGCTCCATTAGTTCCAGCTCTTGAAACTCATCAACTTCGGTCAGATGGTCTATTCTGGTGTCCCTGTCTAACTTGTTGCTGATGTGAAAGTCATCGGCATCTCGTTTCTTCTTGCCCCTAATATCAGCTACATTCTGTCCATTTTCATGTGAAACAAGTATTTCATATTCATCATGAAGGCGATCAAATATCTCACCAAAATTAAGCCGTGATTCAATATCAGATTGCCAGCATGTCGTCATTAAGTCACCCCATGAAGCTGGCCATGACCTTAAAATACCAGGGCGATAACCTCTTCCGACAACTTCATCTGCATGTCTACGCACATTAAAACCTGCATAGGGTACTGCCAACGAGCAAAGTTGCCAAAAGACAATTGCAAAAGAATACGAGTCTGCCTTTGTATCGTAGCATTGGTTCATGGCAATTTCCGGAGCCATATATCTCAATGACCCTGTATTTCCAGTTAATCTATACAAACCGTTCGATGCCTTATCATCTGGTAGGAGCCGTTTGGATAATCCAAAGTCAAAGAGCTTCACCTGGTTGCCTGAGAATCCCACATTCTCTGGTTTTAAATCTCGGTAAATAATATCTTCACTGTGAAGGTGTTTAATGGCACTAGCAACACTAATTGCTACTTCCATGCGCTCAATCCATGTTTTTTGCAGCACTTCTTTATTTGCACAACAGTACCCGAATGGTCCACACCAAAGACTAAGAGTTTTATTAATTTCTCTTCTCCATGACCCCAGTCTATCGTCCAATGTTTCATCCAACATTTCCAGTATGATAAAGAATCTCGATTCCAATGGGTCAGAATTAGCAGTAGCCCTCATAGCAACAATATTAGGATGTGCCAATCGTCTCAAAAAGCGTGCTTCAACTGCAAGATCGATGATTCCCTTGGAATGCTCTTCATCAATTAAATCATCGCGTAACATCTTGACTGCGAATCTGGGTCTTCCCATGTCATCAACGGATTCTTGCGCTACCTCTCGCCTTTCGTTGGCGGATCGTTTTGATATGTCGTATACTTCGTCGACATCAATTTTTGCCACTTCAAAGACGAGGCTGAATCCGCCTTTTCCTGCCATTCTTCCCAATGTCAATTCTAGCGTTGGGGTTAGTTAATATGAAATATAGATTGGATATGGAAAAGGATATTAATAGCGGCACAACATGGGAGAAGAGGTGAGATTGCAGTGTAGTAATGGTAATAACGGCAACGGATAAGTAATGCATGCAAGCAGGGGATGTAATTTAAAAAGATATCATAATTATACCATCGCTACTCACCACTTCTAGCAAACTTAGGCAGAGACTCTCGAGGACGCTGGGGACTCGATGAGGATGATTGTGTTGTGGGTGCGATGAGATCCATTGTTTCTGTTGCTGTTGGGGCTGGGCTCATGAAACTAAGATCGTATCTTTGTCTATTACAATAAATCTATTTTATTGAATATTGACAATTGACTATTGATTTTGATTGAGTGCTAATGGCTGATGGGGGAAAACAGATAATAATGGTCTCTTCAACCGCGGTCAAAAATTGAATGTAACTTCGTATAGAGATAAGCTTGTTTCGTTCCATCGCCAAAGACGGACAAAAACCAAAAACAAAATATTCAATTGAAAAGCATACTAAAGGCCTTTCCTTTTTTTCAATTCCCTTTTTTCAACCACATAAACATGATGAACATGTTGTGAAGGACAGCCATTCAAGGTTTACTGTATATTACATAATCGTATAGGTTATGATATTATCTAGAGTCTAATGATCTCAATCACGAATCATCATCATCATCATCATCATCATCAGGCTACCAGTCGCTAGATCACGAGGAGGAGGAGTCACGAGAAACCCTGGACTTCTTCTCACTCCTCGCCAAACTACCATACTCATAGGTAGGTATCGTACCTACGAACCTAGCTAGATAGTAGCCTAGTAGCTAGGTTCATAGAGAGATACCATGAATTCATTTTTAAAGAAGGCACAGGAAGGAAAGAATAATATATGATTATTACTTTATACAAACTTCAACCGGACAACTATTAACAGGAAACAGGAAGCTTCTCGATCACGAATAGCAATAGCAATAGCAATATAACAGCAACACTGATAAATAGCATTAACGAGAATGCAGGAGATAAGCAATGTCGATTCAACCATGAGGCATCGGGGCAATCATGGTGACCTATCTCGATCAACAATACTGCATCGAAAGCTTGGAATCATCTTCACAGTAATCATCATGATTCTAATCGCTTCTTTTTCATTCTCCCTCATGGTCATCTACAATAACCTCAACAACCGAATAACGAAACTAACATCGACTGAGTCACATGATCACCTTGTTCATGATGCTTCCGATCACAATATCACTCTACAACTTAATAACATGACAGACGTTAGTGATGAAATTGTTAAACTCAAGCAAGACCTGCTCACTCAGGCAGATGAAATACTAGTCTTACATAACATGGTCGAATACCAAATCAATACCACAGTACAAGCTCTGAATGATCAAGTGGAACAGGTACAGCAGGATGTCAAGGAGCAAGTGGAGGAGGTCAATGAAAACGTTAGCTCTCAAAATTCACTTATGGCATACCAATTTGCAGGAACTTTCTCTATCCTTGGTAGTCTTATTTCATTTTGGCATATATCATCACATATCCGAAAATTCAATGAACCGACAGTGCAAAGAAAAATTATTGCCATCTTGTGGATGGTGCCCATCTATTCGGTATCCTCTTGGCTGGGGCTCGTTTTTGTCAAGGCTCAGGCATATCTATCAATATTCAAGGACGTTTACGAAGCTTATGCCATCTATCAATTCCTTGCATTCTTGATTGCTATCTTGGGAAGGGGAGATCGTGAAGCTGTCATTACGTTACTAGCAACACATGCTGATCATTTGAAACCACCAATGAGGCTCAAGCCATGGGTGAAACGGGAAACATATGCTTCGCCAAGACATAAGGCAGAAGCTGTCCTTGAACAGTGCCAGTTCTTTACAATGCAATTTGTCCTGCTGAGACCTATTACTACAATTCTCATGGTTATATCGGATGCTGTGCATGAGAGTCGATGGGATCCAAAATATCCCCAGTTTTATGTTATGATGGTTGTCAATGTATCCATCTTTTTTGCGTTCACTGGACTCGTGAGGTTTTATCATGTTGTCAAGAATGATCTCATTTGGTGCAGTCCCTTCAGTAAATTTCTTTGCATCAAGGGAATTGTTTTCATGACGTTCTGGCAGGGTGTCGTTATTTCTCTCATTGCACATGCCGTGTATACCAATAACGCAAATGAAGATGGCAATGATGATTATGACTCGACAGAATGGAGTACCAGGGCGCAGTCCTTTCTTATTTGCTTGGAAATGTTCCTTTTCGCAATTGTGCATTGTTACGTGTTCCCTACCGATGGTGAGTAATTTATAATTCGTTTGATTGGAATAACTTTGATTTGGCTGCCAGCCGGACCCCTGGCACTGGATCTAGAACTGGAACTGGAACTGAAACTGACTCTAATCTCCGTTACTTTCTTAGAATGGGAGCCTGGATATCGCGACAAGGCCAAACGCCGTATCAAGGCAAACTTTGGAGATACTTTGGCTTTAAGAGACTTTGTGCGCGATGTAAAACTGGTCATGCGTACTAGGAAAGGGAAAAGGGAGAAACTTGAAAAGTTACCTCAGACAGATGAGGGTCTTGACAATGGTGATTATGAGGAAAGTAATGGTTCGTCATTGATGGTGGACGTGGACGATAGAGAAATTGATATTGATTGGTCACCAGGTTGGAGTCGAATTGAACAATATCTAGATATAGTTGAGAGAGAAACGTCATCAAGCGAAGAAAATGATGAGGACCGTGGGGGTCATTTAATGGGCCCTCCTGCTGGTGATCGTAGACGGCGGATAGATGGTAACGTGGACGACTTGGCACTAACTGTAGAACCTAGAGATGGGTGTTCATCTCCAACCTTGAATGGTATTGTGCCACAAAGAAGTTCCTCGACAGAGAAAGATGTTGAATCACATGAAATGGTCTAAGAGGCGGCTCTACATCTTATCGTTGACTTTAAAGCATATTCTGCGCACCAGTGCATAATCCGGTAAATGTGAAAAATATTTTTGTTTTTATGTTATCCTTCAGATAATCGAAGTCCAAGATCTAGATCGCGTTGAATAGCACTCAGCTTCCCCTGGTCCCCGTGTTTCTTGTAAATATCCAGGGCTTCGTTCCACAAGTTCAGGGCATGCTCATAATCACCAGAATTTCCCAGGCATTGACCAATTGCATATAAAGTGTCTGCTGTCTCTACTGAGTCAAAACCGAGTTGCAACTGTCGAATCGACAAACAGTCCGTCAATGCCTTTAGGGATGCATCAAAATCATTCCTCTTGCTAAAGATAATCCCTAAACTGAAGAGAGCTTGTGCAACCGATTCATGTTCCATTCCAAGGATTTGAACTCGTATTTTCAGCGTCTCGTCAAGGAGTGCACAAGCCTTATCATATTTTTTCTGGTGACCTTTTATATTTGCTAGCCTCTCAAAAATATCAGCTGAGTACAGTGTCTGACTAGATTTGAGAGCTCTTTTGTATAGATTATTAGCCTCTGTGTGAAGCATAGTTTAAAAATTTAGCCACATACATGTTGATACATAACGTTCAATTCATTGACTTTGACTTACTAATATAGTTCTTGGTCGCAGAAGGGTAGATTTGATTGCAATCTTGGAGGGTAGCTAACTTGAGCACAGCAGAGGCGAGCCCCATGTAATCCTTTTGATCATCAGGACTTGATTCATAGTGTTCTATGGATGTTTTGAATACTTTGATTGCTAGCTCTGAATCTTTACTAGTTTGGTCGAGGATAACTCCCTTGAGACAATAACATCGACCCAAAATCGTTGAATTTCCATCACTGTCGTAGATATCAAGAGTCGCTTGTACGTGTTGTAATGCTTCTTCATGGTTGCCTTCCAAATACAGAGTCCCTGCGAGAAACTCGTGAGTTTGCGCGACCTCACAGTGATGTGGACCAAATTCTGAGACGGAGAGAAGAAGAGATTTCTTCAAATATTTCCGGGATTTCGAGTATTCACCTTTCAATTTAAAAACCGCTCCTAATCTACGAAGTGTCCGGGCGATATCTTTATGATTACGGTGCGCTTCTGGGCGTTTCTCGTTGAGTACCAGGGCGTACTTTAATGATTCTATAGCTTGATCAATGTGGCCAAGTGACTCTTGAGCGCATCCAATCATATACAACGCATTGCCTTTCAAAGAATTGTTGATGCTAGTCTTGTTGAAGTTATATACAGACAATTCAAGATTTGCTAATGCCTCTTTATAGTCACATTTTCCAAACATGATTGATCCTTTGCAGTACAAGGATTCTGCGGTCAACACATTTTCTATACCCAGTTTATTTCGACGGCTGCGTGAATATGGGGTGGAGATGAAAGGCTATAAGGTCCTGTTCTCAATGAACGTCGAAGAGGAACACAAAATAAAGAATAATGTAAACTCACATTTCAAATGCTTCGCTAGCAAAGCTACTTGCCTCTTCGTACCGCTTGTGACGCAAATGCGAATTAGCAATCTCCATCAAAGTTTTTGCCACATCCAACTCGAGCCTGGGCAACGTTCTAAAGATTTCGAGAGCGGAAAAGTAAGACTTCATTGCTAATCTATTGTTATTCATCAGATCCGCGACTTGGCCCTTTGCAACAAGAATGTCTGCCTCAATATTAGGCTGCGTGTCGTTGTGGGTGCTTAAAGCGTCTGATAGGCATTGCAAAGCTTCTTCGAATCTTTCGATTTTACTAAGAGCTCTTCCCTTGCTAATTCGAGCTTTTATTGCAGTGAGACTGTCACTGCTATGTTCAATGCAAAAATCGTAGCAATGGGCAGCTTTATCAAAGCTATGCATTGCATCATGAGCTATTCCCAGGTTGAGATAAATTTCAGTGACAGATGAAGAATTTGATCCTGAGAGCACTCTTGATGCCACCAGACTCTTTTCAAAGTGAACTATGGATTTCTCGTAGGTAGCTGCCCTCACGTAGAGATTGGCAAGTTTGAAGTGCAACAATGCTACATCTTTGTGACAACATAGGAGATTGAAGAGTCGAAGGCTCTCGATGTAATACTTCTCTGCAATTTCGATTGAGATGTATTCTTTATTGTCAGCAGCCTTAAGACGCAAATCGTTGGAAGGAATTAATTAGCTAATACCGCAATAGATATATTTGATAAACTCTCAAAGCCTTACCACGTCTCCGACAGATTCGAGCGCTTCTGCAGCCTCCTTACACTCGTACTTTGAATGTAATCTTCTGAGTTGTATTGCATCGTCGATATATTTTTTTGCCGACTTAAAATTGCCCTCTTGCTTGAAAGATATGCCGATATAAAATTGGATGTCAATCATTTCCGAGCTACCATCTCCCAGTTCAGTACTGATAATTTTATAAACATCAAAAAGACACTCCCTCGCTCTTGTAGATTCTCCTAAAGAGATCAAACAAAGAGCTATATTAAAAAGACTAGTTTTGACACTCATGTGGCTGGCGCTATTGATTGTTGTGTAAATACTCATCGCTTGCTTATGCACATCGAGGGCTTGTTGGTAATGCTTCATCTTAGCTAGACAGATTCCCTTCTTTTGCAGAAAATCGGCATAGTCTAAAGTAGATTTGCCGACAGTCCTTGACACTGCGATATGGATGAGGACAATGAGACAATAAGTATCGGTAAGATGCATCCTACCATATAGACAAAGCAATCACTTACAAAATTTGAGAGCAGCATCAATTGCTGAGAAAATGCTTTGAAATGCGTCACCGTCTCCTAGTACAAGTATTTTAAAGCTTATTGCTTCCCTAGAGTTTTCGAGAGCTAGTTTTTCTTCTCCATTCTGAAACTGAGCCAATGCTATCATTAGCTGCGAGTCTGATACTTTGTTGATGTCTTTGATTTTGCTTGCAAGCGCAAATGCATTATTAAGATAAGCCATGGCTTCCTGAGGACGTTTCAGATAGAGCAAACACTCGCCTGTTCCTTGATTAACATTCCACGCATAATCATCGCATGTTTCTATTGATTTTAGAATTGTCAACGACTGCTCGTAACAACGAAGGGCTTGATCCTCTCGTTTCTCCTTTACGTATATTTCCGCGATTTTCAGCCAACATTTGCCCACGTCCACGTAGTCGCCATAGCATTGCTTGAGTACACTTATGGCTTGAGTATAGCATGCTTTACTATCACCGAACGTCTCCCATCCCGCATGCGCATAACCTAGACTAATCAGGGTTTGAGCGATAGCCTCATGCTCATCGCCGTAATTTTTCTTCTGGATGCGTAAACAATGGTCAAAGCTTTCGGCAGCGTCTTTATGCCGGCCCAATTCCAAATAAAGGTTCCCCTGGTAGTTTAGAAGGACGAGTAGTATTAGTGATTTTTTTTCCAAAGATTTTGATGCAATATTTTTTGAATCTCACCACACTGGACAAAGCCAAGCAACAAAGGTCATCTTGAGATCCTCCTGAATTAAATAACGCCTGCTCAAAGCTCATTAAAGCTCTAAAATGTCCTCCGCGCTTCAGATATGCGTTACCAACTGCAACTGTTACTTCGAGAATAGATCTCTCGGCTACATCGCTTTTAAGAGATCGAAATAAATTCATTGAGCGCTTGTAAATGTCCATAGCAGCGCTGATTTGATCTATTTCATAATGCAATTTTCCATAAATGAACATTGCCTGGGCATCTTTGAGGTCTCTTCTGTTTTTCTGCCTGACTATATTTATCATAAACTTGCTCTCTTTCAGAAGTTGCAAAGATTTATCCGTATGACCAAGCCGACTTTCACAGAGACCAATGAGTTGCTTTATCTCTAAAATATGTGGAGCCATTTCAGGAAAGATTTGCTTTCTTAGAGTCAAAGAATTGTTTAGTGTGTGAATAGCATCAGAATATTTTTCAATCTCGAAAAGAGTTCCTCCTTTCTGGAATTCCACATTACTGAAACGCAGGGAAGTTGGAGGAAGCAGAGAATGAAATAAAGCGGAACTGATATCAAAACAGGCAATGGCATCATTGTAGTTTTGACGGTTCTTCAAAATTGTTCCATAGAGAAGAGTTAAATCTGCAAATTTCAGAAGCTGGTTCTGGAAAGTAGATTGTAATGTTGATAGTTCTTGGCTTAAGTTTGTTGTACTTCCCAAGCCAAGCTGTGTTTCAATTTCTCTCGATGCTTTGACATATGACATGTCAGCTAATCTCTGTTCTCCACGTTCAATGTGAATGCGACCTATAATCAACAAAAATGAGGCGAGTTTTCGTAAAAGTAAGACAAAAAGAGAACACTTATTTCCTCACCTGCCAAGTAAAATGACGTTGCAATTTCAGGTTGTAGTCTTCCAATTCTTTTGTATGGATTGCGAATATATATTTTTAAGTGTTCCAAGCTTGATTCGAGCGATCCGTTCTCAATGCAAGCTTTGGCAATCAAGAAGTTTGTGTTGTTCAATATGCTTTTATCGCTTTTCTGTGATATATTTGGTTGTAACCGTTTTGCATCTCTCAACACTTTCAAGGCGCCATCTATTCGGCCTACGTCCAGGAGAATATCACCCATTGCTTGCAAAGTGTGTAATACCTGCATAGATGGTCCATAAATGTGCATCCTAATTTTTAGCGCGTTCTGGAGGAGAGGAATGGAAGCATCCACATCAGAGGATATTGAGTAAGCTCTAGCCAGCGCATACATAGAGTCTGCTACTGCTATATTGCCAAATCCAAGTATCGCTTTACTTGTTTCTGTAGCATCTTTCAATAGCGGAATGGCGTTCTTTATCTGGCCCATTTCTAGATAGCAGCTTCCGATGTTGTGCAACGTTGAGCACAGCTGTAATTCTTCGTTACTATGTTGCTGACGTTTCATTAAGGTCTCAAAGACTATAATTGCGTACTTGAAATTAGAAGATTGTATGTACAGACGGCCCATGGTCGTTTCCATCATAGAAAAATCTACTCCAGTTGATATTACGAGTGGGTCTCTTCCATAGATGTCCAAATAATCCTGATGCATTGAAGCTAATTTTGTCATGACGTTTCTCCACTTTATCTCAGAATTGAGGCCATGGGTAAAGCTCAATTGTGCTGCATAATTGAGATACCATTCGCACTCTTTTGCATCATTACCCAAATAATAGCTCCCCAAGTCTACAAACATGTGTACCAGTTCAAAAGAATCAAGAACTCGATACGCATCAGACGAAAAGAGCTCTGTTGTCTCAAACTGCTTCAAGTCTTGTAATATCCTTAAGTAAATTGCAACGGCTTCATCTCTCCTCTCTAATTTGAAGAGAATTGAAGCTTCGCCGATGGTTGCACGAATCTGGAACGATTCAGAGTCCTGTACGAAGATAGCAGTTTTCTTTATTTTGAGAAAAGTTTGTATACCCTTTTCCCATGCTTCTTCTGCATCGTAATTCATTGCCAATTTGAAAAGTAGCTCGCAGTATTCGACAGTGTGTATCGTCTCTCCTTGAATTAGAAGTGCCTTTTCATAGAGACTAATTGCTGCCCAAGAATGGTATAATGCATTCTCTATATTTCCGAGTGTCTCGTAAACTTTTGCTGCTTGCTTAGATTTTTCATTATAATTTGCATTGACCAACCGTGAATATATAGTTGCATATTTCATCGCCGATCCATATTCCCCAACAGAACAACACATTCCAATCATCTGACAATGAATACCAATAGATGTCGTAACTTCAACGTTTGCTTGACGATTAATAATATTGATTGCTTTCATTGTATAGGAAATCGCAGTTTCAACGTGCTGTAAGCCCTGGTAAAGTTCGCCACAAAGAGCATAGACAGTGGCCAGCTCGTCGGCGAGAAGAATCTTCTTTGTTATGTGCAAGTCCACAGTCGCTAATTTTAAACAGTCTGTAGCTTCGACTATTTGTCTACTTCTAATATAATTTCTGGCCTGAGCAAGTTTTATTAGCATCACCATCTTGGCAGAGCTTTCTCTATCCTTCATAAATAGACTTAATCCAGCTCGCAGACTTTTCTGAGATTCTTCGATCTCATCAAGCAAGTACAGAATGCAACCTAACCAATAAAAACAATCTGCCAATACAAAATTGTTCCCTGTGTCTATCCTTCGTAGCAAAGTAATCACACCTGTAAAGCTACTTTTCGCTGCTGTCAAGTCCTGCATCCTGTAATAAAGTAATGCGATTGCTCTATTTACGTTGGCGAGCAACACTAGACTCCCCTGGCTCAATTTCATGACTTCTGATGCTTCAATGTAGCATTCTTCCGCCCTTTTAAACTCTGATTTTGACTCAAAAATCTTGCCCATGTCAAAGAGAGCTGATCCTAGATCTTTCGAGATGGGATTGAGCCTATATATTCTGATGCCTTCCATGAAAGAAAGAGAAGTAGGTTAGCTACCCACATTCGTAACAATGAATTTGAAAGGAAGGTAACACTCACCTTCTCGCAGTAACTCTTCTGCCCTCTTAAGTTCACTATGAGAGTAAACTTTGGCCAAACCTTGTAAACCTTTTGCAACCTCAACATGATCACAACCATACAGTGTCGTAGCTGTGAAGAGAGCATCAGAAAAACAGGTTTTAGCCTGCCCAAAAAGAGAGTCAACTACATAATTCTTTCCAATCGCATCCTTTACTTCCAAATTCGCACAAGAATCATTAGTTTCCTCTGCACTTCTGAGATATTCTAAATAGTGCAATCCCGCGTCTTTCGTTTGTTGGCTTGCAGTATAAGTCTCTCCGAGTAGCCAATGTATACGCGAATTACTACCATGTGTAGCTTTACCTTTACTCAAAGCCTGAAGTAAAAGTCTTTTCGCAGATGATACCTTCCCATACTCTAAGAGCGCCTCAGCCTTAAGCGTCGAAAAGTTGAGTATTTGTAATTTCAGAAACCTCACGACAAGCCTACATATTGGAACTTACCTTCACTAATGTTAATAGCATTGTATCTTTCCCCCAAGAGTTCATGGCTTCAAGGGCTGACAGTCCAATGTCTGTCCACTTCAGTGCATCCTCATATTGACCACTCTTCAGCATTAAGCGACCAAGGTGTAATATACTAGGGATCAATTCCGGATGGTTCGGCCCAAGTGTGGCTACAGTTATTCGGATGAATTCTTCATGAAACAGTGCGCTTCCCATGCCTATGTTAGCTTTGCCAACTAAATTGCTCATATTAAAGAGTAAATTTGCTACGGTGAGATCATCATCACCATTTGACCGTCGTAGATTCAGAAAAAGGGAATATAAACATTGGAAAGACTGTTTGAACTGTTCTATTTCTCCAAAGAGAACCGCTATTTTTTTTATGATGTCAAAAGCATCAACGACGTATTCATTTCGATGTGCAATTTGTAAGGCAATGACGTAGGATTCGAGAAGATGCAGGTCCCAGTCTTCAGCAGCCAAAAAAACGTCTTTAAGAGTCGTTGGAGGCTTTAGAAGACTCTGACCTGCAGGCACCCGGACTCTTTCAAATATAGTTATGGCGGAAGATATGGAGGAAAATGCAATCTTAAACTCACTTTTTTGGTACTTTCTCATTGCCATGTATTTCAACAGTATCGCTTCTTGTCCCATACCAGGGTAATATGATTCTCTAGTCAAATGAGCTTTCTCTTTGTAAATCTTCAATGCTCCCTCTAGGTGTTCAACTGAGTAATCTTTTACACCAATATAGACCGAGATAGCAGCTGCTTCAAGTGTGTCATCTCCATCCAAATCTCTGATGTAATTTAAACTAGCACGATACAATTTAAGAGCTTTCTCTTTTTCGTCTACTTTTGAGTATTCACTCGCTAGCATGAATGTTGCAACTGCCCTCTTGAGCACACTATTGCTTTCATTGCCATCATTCAAACCAAGATAGAAATCTACTGCTGCTTCGTTAGCTAACACGGAGGTACCATATGCCCCCATCATGTCATTCAAAATGGCAATACACATCCATGCATTGCCAGCAAGGTCGCACAGTATGGTAAAATCTTCTGTCTTCTCGATGGCATAAACATCCAGGGAATACTTTATCGTGGATAAAATGGTCTTCAATTTTAATTCTCTTTCATCTTTGGTCGTTACAGCCAATTCCAGTGCGCATCGTATAGAATGAATGATGCATGTTACATCTAGTCCTCTACAATCTTTTATCGTATTTGAGACTGAAGCAAAAAATGCTCTACTGTGTTTTATCGAATCCAGAAAATAGCGAGAAGCAGATTCAACCTCTCTCTGATAAAATTGCGATGATGCTGGCAGAGATAATGCGACTTCAGTTTGACAGAGCCCACGAACGTAAATAGCATCAAATATGTCGAGGTTGGCTGAAGTATAAAGATTTTGCCAATGGGATAAAGCCTGGTCAAGGGTCTTGAGAGCCTTGACTTTATTTCCATGAAAATAATAGCACTTGCCTAGAAAATACCTTGTGAGGGCCACATCCGAGTGAGAGTCGTCATAATGTTCCAATCTGATTCGCAAAACAGTCTCAAGATAATACAGTAAATCTCCGTCCTGGGTAAGATGGCTTGTCTTTAATGGCGAGTTAGCGGATTGAACCATTACCAACTGAACCACTCGAAACATGCAGTCAGCAAGAAAGAGATCGTGGTGGGCGATTGATTTGTGAGAAACAATGTTTACCGCATCCTTGAAAGCAAATATAGCTTCGCACCTCGCATCATCGTTACCTGTCTCATCAAATTTTAAGCATTGGACAGAACCAATGTTATGACAGATGGAGGCAATTACGTAGTTATCATATCCAACCTTCTGCTCAGTCATCACTTTTGCTTGATGCAGATTTTCCAATGCTTCATCATACCTGTTCAATTCTCCGAGGCAATTTCCAATTCTGAATATCAGATCTTCCTCATCATAGCGTAAGCCTTCATCGTTAAGCTTTTCATCCTTGTGATTCTGATTTAGCAATACCAGAGCAAGCTTACTGGCATCCAACAAGGCCTCATTTAAATCATTAGACTGGAGAATATCAATTTCATTTTCATTATCACAAAGGAAGTATGAATCGTCTTTAATCTCCTCGTAGACACTAATCGCACGATGAAATGCAAGTTCTGCATCGACAAGCAAGAAGCTACTCATGTAACGCTTCCCTGCCCTCAAATAGTTGTCTCCAAGTACATTGCCCAATTGTAGAAGAGATGGAGGTTTTTGAAGCCAAGACCTTTTCGCGATTTCCGCGATGGAATTCATATCCACCAATAATGAGGAATCTTTATTCAATTCTTCAAAAACATCTTCTAATATTACCATCGAGTCCTCAAAACACACCAGAGCTTGGGCAAAAGTCTCCACTTCTCGATCATAAACCCTTCCTAGATAATTCAAGACAACGACTATTTTCAGTTTTACAAAGGCTTCAAGGACAAAGTCGTCTTTTTTAGACCGATCCTCGTCACTTGGTTCATTGATCGTTTGGTCTAAAAGACGTGACGCGATGCGCAGATGAGACATTGCTGGCTTGTATCTTCCGCGTCGCATATGGATGACGCCTAGATTGCGATGGATCTCAGCAAGATCAAGCTGAATTCCTAATTTTTCTCCGGCCACCTTGCAATTGAACCTATTGGTACAAATCTGGAGAGCAATACTAAAAAATGATGAACTGGCATGGAGGTCTTCAATTCTTCCACACAAGTTTCCTAACTGAAATATCAGAGGCAGCAACTTGTAGTTTTTGGCATCACTGGCGAATTCAGGTGAGATCATTTGAGGAAGTTGCATTATTTCCAAATCTTGTACTTCGTCGACCTGCATGTTATTCGCTAGAATGTCCTCTGATAGATAAGTCTTAAATACGACACCAAGATCCGCGATTGCCTGAACATATCGACGTTGCCGAAACTTGTAAAGCCCATTCTGTGCCACACTCTGCCTGAATTCATGCAAACGACTTAAGGGAATCGTCTGTAGGGCAGTTACAATATCTTGTTGAGAATACCTGCATTCAACATATTCTATGCTTTGTTCGAAACCTAATCTAAATTGAATAGATTCATCTAAACAACGAAATGCTTTTTGTTCAGCTTCAACCGCTGCATAAAAAATGGCAGTGATGGGTCGCAGATTCATTACGCTTGAAAGCTTAAACATGGAACTGAAGCCGATCTCGGACCATTCATCAAATAGCTCCCTAGCATGAATTAAATGTACAGCACTAACCTCAGACAAGCATTCATCTAAGAATTCAAGGGGATTAATAGATTTGGATGATGCAGGCTTTTGTTGAATGCACCTCATTCTTTTAATTGCTTCAGTGTAGGCTTTGATCGCCAAATGTATATTGCCCAATTTACCATGAACACGGGCTATGCTTTGAAGGGTTATGCAAAACTCCTTATCCATCCCTGACATGTCTACGCTCGCTTCTTTGTCTTTACTACTGCCAGGATTAGATTCAGGTTGAGCCTTTGCAATGTGCTCTAAGAGACTTAGTCGATGATTGAAACAACTCAAAGCATCCTCCCAGTTTTGTGCATGAAAGTTCGCAGAACCCAAATTTTGCATGACGCTAACGACAACTACGTGCTTCTTTCCAAGGTGCCTGTAAAGTCGTAGAGCCTCTCGATAGCAAATTACTGCTCGATCGTACTCATTGTACTTTATGTCGTTACAAAATCCTTTCAGAACATATGTATCACCTAGAAACAAGTCGACAGACACAGACAGTCCCTCGATTTCATCAAAGTATGCACTGAATTTTCGTTGGTCGCCTGGCAATATGTCTTTGTTTGCAGTTTGGATCTCCCGTTTACATGAAAGAAGAATTGAAGATGCTTCTGAAAAAGATGATGTAGCAATCTGATAATCTGCTGACTCAATCTGGAAACAATCTCCCTCTGACAGATTGTTTTCTTGCGAAACATCATTCAAGTCAAACTCTTTCTCATTGCTTCCTAGCTCCAAGCCCAGGGTGTACGCAGACCGCCCGAGCTCCATACATCGGTACACGTTGCGAAAGTGCGCAGAGAATGACTTTTCCATACTTTCTTCATCTAATGCCAGCGTAAGGAGTCTTCTAGCACCTTGCTCGCCCAATTCTCTTTCGGTCTTCACTATCTTGGTAAGGGAATACTGTAGCTCAGATGCAACCTTTTTGTGAATCTCACAATATTGCTCCCGATCAGATATACTATAATATAGACGCTGCATTACAGTGATCTTTTGCAACGATAGCAATAATCGCCAATCATTCAAATGATCAGAAGTGGCCAGAAATGCCCCATAGATGTTGATTCTTTTACGAATAAAAGAGGAATCTGTAAGAATACGCAGTACGTTCGACTTGTTCAGATCCTCTTCAGAAGTATCTAGTTCAATCCTTGCCTTTTTATTTACCAAGAAAGATTTGAGCAAGAACATTATGACATATTTGAACGCATACGCAATCGACAGTGGAACCTTTGCTTTCTCATCGTCATTGTTGATCACTCCAAGAATCCCTGTAAGCTCAGCTTCAGCATCTTTCACACATCTAAGGAGCACATCCGAAATAAGGGTATCATACAAATGATCATCTTGGTTGGAATGCCTCCTTACAATATGCCGTTTCAGAGAGCCATGCATTTGTACCTCGGTTTGAAGGATTTTTTCATTAGTTTGCAATTTCTCTCGGTCTAATTCTGGTCGTGTTATTCCATAAAGAAATTCATCAACTAGAATTCTATCGCTCAAATCTTCTGGATTTGTTAATTCAATAAGGTTACGCTGCTTTTCCAAATCCATTTCTACCCCACCCTTACCCACGAAGTTGATTTCAAAATAACGGAAAAATGAACCATTCTCTTCAAGCAAAGCAGAACAAATCGCCATTGCATAAGTATCAATATTCCTGCTTTGCTTGCTCTCGCTTTCGATAGATACTCTTTCAAGCGATACAAATTCTTTTGTCGTTGCAAGATATTTGCTAACAATTTCTGTGAAAAGAGATTTGGCAGTATCAAATGGCACAAAGTTCGATATGGTGAACAAATTTCCTTCACTATTTCCACTAACGTCTTGGCCATGGAATGTATTTACATAAGCAATCAGACAAGTCTCCATCAAAGCGCGGAATCTAGAGACTTTCAAGGTATTATCATAATCATGATCGTCAGTATATGCAAGATGATAGTGTCGTCTCGCCTCCGCCCACAGGATTTCTTCCCACTCAATGTCTTCAGATTCTCTGAGATCCTCTTGCAATGGAGTTGCATCTGATGGATTATCTATGTACCCGTTGCCTATCTTACTTTCATTACTATTTTCAACATTATATTGAAGAATATTGTTATAAGTCAAACACACGGGCTTACTATCAAATTCTTTCATCCACCATGCTCGATCAAGATTTATCTTCATCTTTTTTTCCTCAGAGGGATTGCTGAAAATATCAAGAAGGTAGTCCAATACTGCCAAGGTTGGTTTCCCAGTAAAGTCTTGAAACGGAAGATCTGGTAAAGTGATGTTTGCTGCATCATTAAGATTTTTACTTTCTTCGAAACTTTCATTGGCATTATTACCATGGGCAGATCCAAGCAGTACCTCCACAAGTAACCTTGATTTTTTCATAGGATTCACTTCGTTGACGCTAGCCATGAACAATTTCTCTTGATCACAATGTTTTCCCTCAGCTGATAGTAAAGATAATAGACCAGAATTAGCATTCTCAATATACTCAATTGGCACTCCGTCGACAATTTTGTCAAGCATATTCTCTCGCGTTATTAGCAAGCTATTAGATTTTGTTGATCCTTGCTGGACGATATTTGATATTTCGGCTATATTTCGCGATGCAAATGCTGGGAACCACGATTGGACAGCCGATGAAAGAAACCCAGAAGTTACCCCAAGTTGTGCATTGTTCGAATCATCGTATGCCTCAATAGCAGCGGCCTTATTAACGAAGGACCCTTCCATTTCACCGTCCAATTGATCAAATGTTTCCTCTGAGTCATGCCCATCCCTTGCAGTACTTCCCGTAGCATCCATTGAAAGCTCTTTGACAACCCGTGATCCATTCGAAAGGTCAATATCCCACAGCGTGTGTGTTACCTTTTTGCTATCTTTCAAACCTATATTCTCAGATGAAGCATCATCGGAACCTTTCTTTTTCTCTCTGTAATACCGAGCATAAACAGATGGCGTTCGTACTTCAGATTCTACTCTTTCATCGTGATTGTACTGATCTGACGTGCCTACTTCCCACTGTCTCTTATGAATCTCCGATGAAGGGCGAAGGGAAGTAGACCCCCGCATGAGATATCGTTGGCGCACAGAAGCTGCAAATACCGAAACGGGATTGCTATGCTCATCCGCCTCTGCGGTATTTGTATCCCCCTCTAAGTTCAACCCTTCGAAAATCTTTCGTAAATCCTCAGGGTCATTCATTGTGCTATTTCTTTGTTTCCTTTGTTGTTGGTTACGCACATATAGCTGTATTTGTGAAGAAGTGATCACTATTTTATCCCTTTGTTAAAGTTTCATGTTGCACAGAAGAAACCACCCCCGTGCTAGGGGTGATATACCAGGATACACCGTATTAAGTAAATTGGGTTGGTGATATTTTCAGAAACTGATGATGTCAGCAGGCCATTAAAGAGACCCCTAGCACGGGGGTGAGAAGAAACCTGAAGAAACACAACCAACAAGCGACAACAAACAGTCGAAAGTCAAGTCATTTGGGCACATTAATTAGTCATTTAGCGCGAAGCCTTTATTGATTTTCCCGCGTAAATCCACTAGGATTTTGATTTGGCCACCACCGACCCGACCGACCACCGACGCCAAGATACACATTCTGTTTCTTTCCAATTTTGGAATTGAAGAAAATTGTCCGTTGCCTGACGTCGTTGTGTTGGCGTCCCATCTTGAACGTCACTGATTGAACCATAATATCAAAACCCCGATACCAAATGGCATTGGTGAGGAACAGTGCTGGGTTCAGGAGATATGCTTTTAGCGTCGCTTACGATGGGTTATCTTGCCTTGGATTCTCATTTCAAGGAAAATACGAAAACTGCATCAACCCTCAAGGTAGTGACCTTCGCGGCATACACTCTGTCGAAGGAAATATCAGACTAGCTCTATTATCTCTAGTTGACGGCTACAAAGTAGATTTCTCTCAAAGCATAAATCCAGAGCTGCTATGGAATGGTTCCAATTATGAACATTTTCAAGTTAGTTCCAGGACAGACCGATCTGTTCATGCTCTAAAAAATACATTTCACGTGGATGTACGGACGAAGGATTCAGACATTGATAGATTATGGGAGCCTCAGACTCTTGTCCGAGGGTTGAACTTCCATCTAATCCAGAATGCCAGAAAGGAGGTTAGGAAATACCTCGACGATTGCTGTGGCAGGATGCCACCGAGTTTGATGAGGCTCCCGGAAAATGATATACGGATTACATCCTGTACACCTGCTCCTTTGGAATTGTTACCAAACAAGCACTACACCGAAGGCGCAGATAATGCACATCAACTTTCACACATATCATGGAACGCACGATTCACAGCAACTAATAGAACATATGTCTACAGAATATTATGCCATCGTCTTCCAACGGGGAATAAAAACGATTCCCAAGTTGAGGAATACGGATTTCCTTTTCAGGTTGGGAAATCTTGGAGAATGCATTGCAAGAATGATCTTGACGTTGAAGCCATGAGATCTGCTGCTAATCATCTAGTTGGCACGCATGACTTCTCATCTTTTCGTGGAAAAGGATGTTATAGATTAACACCCATCACCACTATTGACAATATCTCCATTCAGAGCGCCCCTCTCTTTAATAATTTTCAAATATATGGGAATATAAGTGGGTCAGGAGGAGGACTAGACGATAACAATGCACAGATTGTTTCTATTACCGTAAAAGGAAATGCCTTTCTTTATAGACAAGTACGGAATCTAGTGGGTTGCCTTGCCACTGTAGGCCAAAATAAACTGAGCCCATCAAACGTTCAAGAAATTCTTTTGGCAAGAGACAGAAGGAAAGCCCCAGCGATGGCTCCAGCCCATGGATTGTATCTTGCCAATGTGGAACATGGCGACTTTCATATATAATTACTCTGTAAGCTTGTAATATAATATTAATAATAGCTCATTGATTATGATAAAGTTGCAACCTATTTTGTCGCAATTCAGATATTCGTAAAATATGGTTTCATTTAATGAGGATCTACATAGCTAGGGATTTTATGTATTCACTAAGATCATTCTTGATATCTGCGAGGCCACCACCAACAAAAGCTCCTATAGCCCCCGCATCCTTCAAAGCTTGGACGTAGATATTGGCAGTTTTTCCTCCCTTTCCATCCTCCATTTCAATCATTCCTACGCGACCTTCGGCAAGAACTACAGTATCAGGATACTTTTCTTTATATTCCATCATTGCATCACATTTAAGCAAATTCAATACTTGAGCACCTGTGTTATCAAACGCAAAAGTTTCCAAATCACGGTTGGACAGTGAAATGGCATCAATAGCACTCCCAAGCTTCAAGATGTTTCTAATTTGTACTTCACTGGTGACAGAAGCAATAACGCTGAATTTGAGACTTGTTGCAATCTTTGAAAGATAAAGGATATCTTTGCTAGTCAAAGCTCCAACAACAAGGTTGATAGCATCTGCTCCCGCAAGGCGAAGCTTATACAATTGATAAGGGTACAAAATCAAATCGGAAGCCAATATTGGAGGAGCCACCATGCCCTCATTTGAGGCCTCTGAGATAGCTTCCATCGTTGCGTCACGACTCTCAGTGATATCCTCGAGCACTCCACCAAACAAGACCTTATCACAGTTCACGCTCAATGCAGGTGCACCGCCTTGCACGAATTGCTTTGTCAACTTCTTAACATCATACCGCTTTCTCAGGCTTCCACTGATTGGTTCAGTACGCTTAAGCTCTGGAATAATTACAAAACCCTGTTCAGCAGCAGCTTTCACTGCACCGATCCAATTACGTGGCCTCGGTTTTGTTGGATCCATATCATATAGCCGACATTGGCTCAACAGGTTGGACAATGGAACTCTCTCCCTAAATCTATCCACCTCAGTTTCTTTGTCCCACATAAAACCCTCTAATACTGATGTCGGTTTTGCCATATTTTCAGCAACGGACCATTGTACTGTACTTACAGTTAATGCTCTACCAGCATGAATCTCCCGTCTCTTTGTGATCAATTCACCATCTTCTGAACGAGGTGCTGGCTTATCTACGTCACTATCAGCAGACGGATCATTCGCTATCTTCAAAGTCCTTTCGTTCTCAGCAGCAGCTGCAAGCTCAGCTATCTCATTATCCTTTGATTTTTCATCATCCTGATTTATCTCTTCTGATATGATTGCTGCAGAGTAGACAGGTCTTCTAGACTTGCTTCCAACAAGCGCATAACAAGACGCACTGCCATGCACCATTACTTGATCATCATCTTCATCCATCGCTGCGATAACACCATTTGAAAAGAAGCCACCAATTGCGGGAATAGATGGAACATATTCAGCAATGGCACTACTCTCAAACCCAGCCTTTCCTCCAAAGAGGGATTGTCCTCTATCGATCGTAGGAAAGAAAAAACAACCAGAAGGATTGAATGGCTCCTTATCATCTGACGAAGTATCTAATAGCCTCTTCTTGTATCCAGTCCAAATAGCCGCCACTTCCTTCTTTGCGAACTCACCATCTTTCACAAAGAACCTCATTCGAGTTCCCAACTCCACATCAACACGTCCTAGAGGAAGGGTGACACTTCCATCCTTCATTCCAGCACTGGCAACCTGGTGGACAGTAAACCTATGTCCCAGCCCTGCTGCTAATCTCAAGATTTCACTAGGACTCTTTCCAATCCTTATATTACGCTCAAGACCAACTAACAAGAATTTGCTCATATATGCTTGTTCATCATCCGAAAGAGTCTTCATGAGATAATTCGCTTCTGCGAGTACAGGCTTTGGAATGACAGCCTTTTTATATGCAGCCGCCATCCTTTTTTTGACATCGATTTCTCCTTCATTCATTTCATCTTCGAGATCACCACTATCATCATCATCATCATCATCATCCTCGACAGCTTGCAATTGTTCCGTTGCAATTTCATCCAATTGTATGGAACCAATGGTAGATTCTTGCCCCGATACAACGCGATATATCCCTCCAACGGGCTTGGATCCCTGTGCCAACATGACTTTGAATTCGACATCTCCAGTCATTGCGACTCCAATGCATCCTTCTGTCAATGCCTGTATGGAATCTGGATAATCAACATCATATCTGAACAGCTTGGCTCTGGAAAGCGAACTAACTGTGGACGAAACAGCTCCAAAAACTGTAGAAGCGGGTCCAAATGCCATTTTCATGCCTTTCAAAAAGTCATCGAGATCATTTTGGAAAGAAGGAGAGGGCAGCAGCATGAAAGAAACAGGGTCGGATTCTGCATCTACATCATCATCATCAACATCATCAACGACAGGAATAGGAGAAGAACCGGAACCAAATTTTGATGCCAAATGGGACATGCCAACAGCTGTTTTCCATGCTGAAGGGGACAACCTCGATAATGACAATTCTTCAGGTATATCATCCTCGAGCAAGTGAAATGTTTGAATCTGCGTATCGGGAAGGACACATAAAGATATTGTGACTCCCGCCTCGCCCTCACTTTCGACTGTTGAGATGGACGCGGAAGAAAGTTTGGATCCAATGAGTCCTCCCGCCGAGCATCCGATGAGTTTCTGCAAGGAATTGTTGGATTTTTCACGAATGGAATCAATAATTGCAGGAATAATTTTAGTAGGTGAGCACTGTCCATCGTAGATACTTGATACGTACACGATCCCTAGGTCGATGTTTACATTGGGTGGAAGAGATGCAAGCGCAGTAGTTGTGGCTTCTTCAATAGCAAATAGTAGATCAGGATTTTGTGAACATCCCGTTCCAATAGCCTGTGGAGATGATGGCGACGTCGATGCTGATGACGATGTCGATGCCACTACTGTTGCATCAAGGTCCATATTGGTGGATGCGCATATCTGTGAACTTCTGGATACCTTTGGTGCAATGATTGATTTAAATGTTGGTCCATTTTCGTTTATAGTTGAAGTTGTGGATACAATGAATGGTTTTGGTGCGAATGCGAAGACACTAGTTGTAAACGCACTCGAAAGTGCAAGGACAAGAATATGATTCTTCATCGTCTCTCAAAGTAAATTGGGATATTATTCAGATTGTTCAATGATTTTAATATGACTATGAAGGTGAAGATAGGTGAAGATGACTATGAGCACGAATATGTGCAGTCAGCTGTTGACTGTTGACTGTTGACTGTTGGTAGGTAGATGGTTGTTGACTGCAAAAGTTGACAGACTTGCTTTCCGCGTACTACTGTAAGTACTGTTGTACTACTGTTGTTGTACTACTACTTACTACTACTAGTTACTGTGATAGCAACATCATGATGCATGATGTATGATATTATTGCGTATGGTAGGTAGGTTCGTACTGCTGCTTGCTGCGCACGAGTACGTGTCGTGTCGTCGTATTTCTCGTTCCCCCTTCGTCCTGCACCTTTTCATATCCTTTGTCGGCTTGGTACATATATAATAGGCGGACAACGCACGTTGGGTACCATAGGTACTCGTATTTTCATTTTAAATAGCAATCGCAAACCGAGAAACAAAACAAAACCCAGCTGTCTTCTGCCATTGATTTACCATCTTTTACCTTTTACCTACCCTCTTCTACCGTCGTGCCACTCATCTACCATACCATACCGTACCCTCCTAATCTTCTAATATCCTAATATCCTAACATCCTACCCTACCGTACGCCAGTGTACCGTATCATTGATCTCTGAAATGATAGATGAAACTTTCATTGGGGGCCTCAGTTTTCCTCAACGATCCGGTATGTGGAGAATATCAAATTGCATCGTTCGTTACACGTCATATATGATGATGATGGATGTAGTGCTTATTTCCAGCATCCATACCTCATTTTCTTTCCATTAGATGATTCATTTCTGCTACTACAGGATGCTCGCAAGGACGGCTATGATTTCATAACCACCAATCTTCCACATTCATCCAGTCTACAAAGACAGGACGTTACACTCATGGAATCCAAATGGTGGTCCACATCCATTGTCGGCATGGTCTCATCACCACCCATGTTTCAAAAATCCACCTCTACAATGGACACTGATACTGATGCTCATGCTCATGCTGATCCCAATACTGATGCTGATCCCAATACTGATGTTGATGCTGATACAAATACTGCTTTTAAACCACCATTCTCAACGCAATGGAACCATGGACAAGATCTGATCGCCGCCCTCTCATCGAACGATAGATCCACCACTGCAATCGCTGAAAACTATTTTACATACATGTTGGACTGGGCAGCACACATGAATATTCCTGCTTGTGTTCTACCACCCATACCCAACAATAACTTCGTCGCATACGGTCGTTACTTAGCCACACAGGCTCTAAAATCCAGTGCTAATAACGTTCAACTATGGGTACGCGTCGCATTTGACCATGGGAGCCTGGAGCGATTCAATCATGTTCACAAACTATGCGATGGTGCATTAAATTTAGGTTGTGTCATAATGTTTGATTCACAATCTTTGGGATTGATTACATCACTTGGTCTCAATGCAGCCATGGCATTGTTGCATCAATTTATTGGATGTAACCTGAGAGCTGTATCATTCAACACGGATATTTTCCTAGTCAACAAGCAAGGATTTCCAGCTCTGCCTAAAAGCATGCAATTTCTCTTCATGGAATTACTCAAACGAATTGGAAGAACTTGTCGTGTTCTGGTAGAAGGTGTACCGATTCATCGTATTCAAGATGCTAGTGCAATGGGTAGGTCGGGAATGATGTTGTATTTGCAATATTTGAGACATATCAGGTCAAAAGATGAAGTAGCATTTGCGATTGATACGGAAGAGGCACGGATGGAGACCGGATACTTGGATCATCTACAGAGTGCATTACAACCATTGGGTGACAATCTGGAATTCTCAACTTATGAGGTGGTGAGTACACATACGGAAAGGCTGGGCGAGGGATGTACACAAACAATTACCATAATAAATTCTGCAGGAAAACACAGTTCATTGCAATTCCAATTTCTAACCTAATCATCTCTTTCACGCTTCATGCAGTTTGAAAAAGATCCAGTCAAGTATGCAAGATATCAAGACGCAGTCGAAATTGCTTTAGAGGATAAGATGCAACTTGGCCACCTACGGAATGAAACGGTCAATGCCAAATCAAACAGCATTATTATCCACGTAACAATATTTGTTGTTGGAGCTGGTAGAGGTCCTTTGGTCGATGCAAGTTTGAAGGCGGTCGAAAATGTAAATAAAAAGAATCGGGCTATTCTTGGCACCAATTCCTCATTTGCCATCAAGCCACGGATAGTGGCCGTTGAAAAGAATCCATCTGCCATTTTATATTTGAACTCGCTGAAAGCTCATGATCCTCAATGGCGCAATGTGGAGATAGTTGAATGCGATATGAGACATGCTTCTAAAGACCCATTATTGGCAACAATAATAAGTGGCCATGACTCAGATAAAGTAGATATTGTTGTCAGTGAATTATTAGGGAGCTTTGGAGATAACGAACTAAGCCCCGAATGCCTTGATGGCTTTCAGCAGAGTGGTCTGATGAAAGAAACTGGTGCGAGCATTCCACAAAGCTATACTTCATACTTGGCACCTGTCACGTCAATGAGATTACACGCAGAAGCTCATGCTCACGCTTTCCTTCCATCAACCCCCACCGAAGGTAAGCTTGATGGTCGTTTGTGCAATTTGGAATGCTGGGATAGATAACTGTCCCATAAGAATTGAACATTGAACACTGATATTTTTTTTAAAACTCTCATTTAGGTCCGGGTGGAAAGCCTTGTGGTGTGTTACAGGCAATGGAAACACCATATGTTGTCCGTGCACATGCCGCATCACAATTGCATAAGGAACTGCCATGCTGGCAGTTCAACCACCCCATAAGAAAGGATGGGTGGTCAGTGACAAATGCAGCAAAGCAGGTTGACAATGAGAGATGTACCGAACTTATTTTCAATTTGGAAAGTGATAGTTCAGCATATGGACCTGGATATCAAAAGGCTGATGAGCGATTGGAATTACTAAGTATTTCAGGAACTAGCGACAATTCAAAGAAAAAAAGGGAAATTGACAAAAGCTGCACCATTCATGGCTTCTTAGGAACATTCCACTGTGTTCTGTACCAAAGTCTTACAAATACAAGTGCGGCTTCAGTAATTAGTATTGCTCCAACCACCTTTTCTGTGGGAATGTTTAGCTGGTTTCCATTGTATTTTCCATTGAGAGAACCGCAAGCTGTGCCAACAGGAGCTACTGTCAAGTGCAATATGTGGAGGAAATGCGACGAAGGACGAGTGTGGTACGAGTGGTGTAGCGAAGTCATCGTTAACAACAGAGTTATGACTATAAGTAACTTACACAATCCGAATGGAAGATCCTGCATTGTTAGGCTGTGAACATTCAGTCGTGGCTCACGGCCAGCTCTCACATTTCACACGATCATCCAACCCACAAATAAAATATGATTTTCTCTCTTCAGAATTTAAACTTCAAAATTGCGACCTTGGGTAGAATTGTGTTGAAACTGTTGATATGCGATATTATGGTGATACATTCTAATTTCATATTACCTTAAAGTTTGCAATGTTGACAACATCTCACACCTGCACCACAAGATTAATGACCTCATCACGCGCACAATCTAGTGCTCTATTTGATGGTGCTACTTTGGATGGGGATCACTCAATATTCTTATCGTGGAAGTCAAAAGACTATGATTTCACCGCACAACACACGTACAAACAAATTTTCCTGAAGTATTCAAAGCAAATTCAATTATGGTCATCTCATACACGCATGATAAATTTAGCACATAACACTGTTTTGCATAATAGATACCGGTTGGATCATGATGAATGATGAATCATCCCTTGGATGAATGGTGTAAGTTTTTGTGTAAATCCGCCAGCAGGACATGAACCATGAACACTCTCGTTCAAGAAGCTATTTATTTTATTCGCGAACGTGACAAACGGATTAAAACATTTTTTCCTCTAAATAGTCTAACTTCTCTGAACTTCTGCTATTTCATGTTTTCTGCTTTTGTAAGTA
>Ga0306864_1000139_pt1 | contig 34695 bp, 20 predicted proteins | sample AntRauTorckE5430_FD_190448 | JGI IMG/M metagenome (GOLD analysis project Ga0306864, IMG submission 190448) | Saline lake microbial communities from Rauer Islands, Antarctica - Metagenome Torckler E5 #430 (v2) (version 2) | ecosystem: Environmental > Aquatic > Non-marine Saline and Alkaline >...
GAATCTGTAATATCCTTTAACAGATTATCACGATCTAGAGTGGATAATAATAGTATTTCCTCTTTTAAATTATCTATGTTCATAATCTAAATATACATATAATAGCTGTATTAAACTAGAGCCATAATTTTTAATTAAGAATTCAAAATTACTTCAACTCACGTTTCAAGACTATTAGACCCATCAACTAAGCTCTAGCTACCCCTTTTTGTTGTTTTTATTAAAATTTGAATTGTCAATTTTGAAATTTTAAATATGAGATCTCAGCCACTAGTCTATCTCAACCTGGCTTCGATACAACTCGCTCCAAAAAGCGAGTCACTCAGCCACCAGTTCAAAGCTGTCACTTCGAGTGATTTTCGATAGAAAATTGTATCAAGAAGTAGTTTAAAGTCAGGAGATTGGTCGAGTTCTCGATACAAATTTCACTTTTTTCAAAAGCAAAATTCACTCGAACTGACATTCATTCAATTTTTAATTAAGAATTCAAAATTACTTCAACTCACCTCTCACGACTATGAGATCTATCAACTAAGCTCAAGCTATCTTTTTGAAGTTTTTTTTTAAACTTCTTTACTTCACTTTTAATTATTCGATATTCATTATTGGGTGTTCAATCGTTCAATTCAAAATTATTAATTAAGAATTCAAAATTAGTTTAACTCACCTCTCAAGGCTATTCACCGTTCACTATTCGATATTAATTATTTCGTTTACCATTCAGTATTTTGACGAGCGAGTAAATTTGAAACCCCTCAACTACTAAATTTGAAATGATCAAATTCAAAAACAATTTGAAATCAGTGGCTTAGCTATATTTTAGGTTGAAATAATTCTTAAAATTGTCAACCGTTTAGCTAAAAAAATTACATTTGCAAAAATTAAAATATCCTTACAATGTATTGGACCCTAGAACTTGCTTCCTATCTTAGTGATGCGCCTTGGCCGGCAACCAAAGATGAATTGATCGATTATGCCATACGGACAGGAGCACCACTTGAGGTTGTAGAAAATTTACAATCCATAGAAGATGAAGGCGACACGTACGACTCTATAGAGGAAATCTGGCCAGATTATCCCACAGACGATGATTATCTTTGGAACGAAGACGAATATTAACTTTCCTGTTCCCAAATTCACACTAAAAGTCTCGTAAAGAGACTTTTTTTTTTCGTTACCTTTGGATCACTAAACTAATAAAACCACTTATGGGTGTTTTAGATTCTGTATTAAAAGTATTTGTAGGCGATAAGACCAAGAAAGATCTTAAAGCTATTACTCCAATCGTTGATCAAATCAAAAGTTTCGAAAGTCAGTTTGAAGCGCTAAGTATAGACGAACTCCGTCAAAACACCTCCCGTTTTAAGACGACTATTAAAGAAGCTACAGCAGACTTGCAGTCTCAAATCGATGCGCTCGAGGAGAAGGCTGAAGATGAGCCAGATATTGATGTAAAAGAGAACTTTTATGGTGAAATTGACGATCTAAAGGCTGAAATTTATAAAACCACCGAAGAAGTTCTCAATAAAATTCTTCCTGAAGCCTTTGCGACGGTGAAAGAAACCGCCAAGCGTTTTTTCCATAATACAAGTCTAGAAGTGAGTGCTACAGAATTTGACAGAACGCTTTCGGCTTCTAAAGGTTATGTGAGCTTAGAGGGCGATAAAGCTATCTGGAACAACTCTTGGGATGCCGCTGGTAAGCCCATTACCTGGGATATGATTCATTATGATGTCCAATTGATCGGAGGTATTGCCATGCACCAAGGGATCATTGCTGAAATGCAAACAGGGGAAGGTAAAACCTTGGTGGCGACTTTGCCGATGTACCTTAACGCTTTAAGTGGTGATGGTGTTCACTTGGTTACCGTGAACGATTACCTGGCTAAAAGGGATAGTGCGTGGATGGCACCTATGTTTGAATTTCACGGGTTAAGTGTGGATTGCATAGACTATTACAAGCCCAATTCTGAAGCTAGACGGAAAGCTTATAATGCCGATATTACCTATGGGACCAACAATGAGTTTGGTTTTGACTATTTAAGAGATAACATGAGTCATTCTCCAGATGATCTCGTCCAGCGTCCACACCATTATGCGATTGTGGATGAGGTGGATTCTGTGTTGATCGATGATGCTAGAACGCCCTTAATTATTTCTGGTCCTGTTCCCAAAGGAGACGTGCATGAGTTTGAAAATTTAAAACCACAAATTGCTCAAATTGTTGAAGTTCAACGTAAACACTTAACTGGTGTTTTAGTGGAAGCTAAAAAACTGATTAAAGAAGGCGAAACCAAAGAAGGAGGCTTACAACTCTTGAGAGTATTTCGTGGCTTGCCAAAAAACAAGGCCTTAATCAAATTTTTAAGTGAAGAAGGGGTGAAGCTATTGCTTCAGAAAACTGAAAACTTTTATATGCAGGATAATAATAGGGAAATGCATAAGGCAGATGCCGAATTGTATTTTACTATTGAAGAGAAAAGCAACCAAATAGACCTAACCGATAAAGGAATCGATTTCCTTTCTGGAGAGGATAACAAAGATTTCTTTGTGATGCCTGAAATCGGTGTGGAAATCGCTCAAATCGAAAAGCAAGGATTTCCTAAAGAAGAAGAAGCAGAGAAAAAAGAAGAGTTATATAGAGATTTTAGCATTAAGAGTGAACGGATTCACACCCTAAGGCAGCTGCTAAAAGCCTATACTTTGTTTGAAAAAGACACGGAATATGTGGTGATGGAGAACAAGGTGAAGATCGTGGATGAGCAAACAGGTAGGATTATGGATGGTCGTCGTTATTCTGACGGTCTTCATCAAGCGATTGAAGCCAAAGAAAATGTAAAGATCGAAGATGCAACTCAAACTTTTGCTACGGTAACACTTCAGAATTACTTTAGAATGTACAACAAGTTATCGGGGATGACGGGTACAGCAATGACTGAAGCTGGAGAATTCTTGGAGATTTATAAATTGGATGTTATGGAAATACCAACTAATAAATCCATCTCCAGAGACGATAAACAAGATAAGGTCTTTAAGACTAAGCGTGAAAAATACAATGCCATCATCGACGAAGTGGCACAACTTTCGGCAAAAGGTAGACCTATATTAATAGGAACTACTTCTGTAGAAATTTCAGAATTACTGAGCCGTATGTTAAAATTACGCTCGGTTCCCCATAACGTATTGAATGCTAAATTGCATAAACGCGAAGCAGATATTGTCGCGGAAGCCGGTAAAGCGGGTATTGTAACCATAGCGACCAATATGGCTGGCCGTGGTACGGATATTAAATTATCCAAAGATGTAAAAGGTGCAGGGGGTTTAGCTATTATCGGTACAGAGCGCCATGATTCTAGACGTGTCGATAGACAGTTGAGGGGACGTGCAGGTCGTCAAGGAGACCCGGGTAGCTCTCAGTTTTATGTGTCTCTAGAAGATAACTTAATGCGTTTATTTGGTAGTGAAAAAATCGCCAAATTGATGGATAGGATGGGATTGGAAGAAGGAGAAGTTATCCAGCATTCTATGATTTCAAAATCCATAGAACGCGCACAGAAAAAAGTAGAAGAAAATAACTTTGGCATCCGTAAGCGTTTGTTGGAGTATGATGATGTGATGAACGCTCAAAGAGAAGTTATCTATAAGAGACGTTACAACGCCCTTTATGGTGAGCGATTGAGAATCGATATTGCCAATATGATTTTTGACACTGCCGAGGTGATCACAGATCTCAATACTGCCACAACTGACTTTGAAAACTTTGAGTTTGAATTGATTCGTTTCTTTTCGATGAACTCTCCAGTATCTAAAGCAGAATTTGAAAAGCAACCTATCCAAAAAACAGCAGGAGTTGTTTACAAACAAGCTTATGAGAACTACAAAGCTAAAATGATAAACAATGCTGAAGAGGCTTTTCCAGTCATCAAACAAGTGTTTGAGAAGCGGGGAGAAAAATTTGAGCGCATTGCAGTTCCATTTACCGATGGCCAAAAGACACTTCAAGTGGTTACAAACTTGAAGAGAGCTTACGATACTGAAGGTAAAGATTTGATTACAGATTTTGAAAAGAACATTTCATTAGCCATTATTGATGAAGCTTGGAAAAACCACCTTCGTAAAATGGATGAGTTAAAGCAAAGTGTTCAATTGGCTGTTCACGAACAAAAAGATCCTTTATTGATTTATAAGTTTGAAGCTTTTGAACTTTTTAAAGTGATGATTGAAGAGGTGAATAAAGAGGTAATTTCTTTCTTATTCAAAGGAGAATTACCACAGCGTGAACCAGATCAAATCACTGAAGCTAGGCAGCAAAATTCCAAGGAGCAGTTGCAGACCCAAAAAGAAGAGACTCAAAATTTAGATGAGCGTGCAGCTCAATCTAGAAAAGCTGGAGCTCAGGCTAGTCAACAACAGCAGGTTGTTGAAACCATTGTTAGAGAGCAGCCAAAAATAGGTAGAAATGATAAAGTGACTATAAAGCATGTGGGTTCTGGAGAAGAGAAATCTATGAAATACAAGCAAGCAATCCCCTTAATTGATAAAGGAGAGTGGGTACTGACGAACCATTAATGTCTAAATTCAAGGATGAAAAAATTTGAAATTGAATTAAAGTGGGCTTCTATATATACGGCTATTAGTATCGCTTGGGTTTACTTAGAAAAATATTTAGGCTACCATGACGAATACGTTGGCAGCCAAGCTATATTTTCATTTTGGCTGATGGTCCCTCAAATTCTGGCGTATACATTAGCGATTCGTGAAAAACGCGAGCTTTACTATAAAGGGGAAATCACTTGGCAAAAGGCATTTATTTCAGGGGTAGTCATTTCAGTTGTGATTGGAGGACTGTCTCCTGCATCTGTCTATACCATGACAGAGCTTGTGACTCCAGAATTCTTTTCGAACATCATTGAGGTAAGAGCGGCACAAGGGATTCCTAGGGAAGGTTTAGTACAGATCTACAATCTTAACAGCTATATCAGCCAAGCGATTTTTAATAATTTAGGATCTGGAGTTTTCTTTTCGGCAATTATCGCGTTAGTGTTAAAGAATAAAAAGCCTTGATATAGCCAGAATAGAAAGATTGCTTGAAACTTATAGTGATCCTCATCTTCATTAGATTATTCATTTTCAAAAACTGATTTATCCGTCACCTTTGAGGTATAATATACATTTTGACGTTGTCACCTTCTTCAAACCTATCGATGAGGTCTAATTTGGTATAAGAAGTCTTTCTAATGATTTGTTTCACGGTATCCTTCACCATATCCAGCCCTACTTATACCATATAAAGCTTGGCGTTAATATTGAGGAAATAACTCTCATTTTTTTTACTACCAGTAAAGTTTGGAAGCTATAGCGTCAGCGGTTTCTTGTTTAAGGTGCTTGCGGTTTTTAAAAGTAAGCTCAACACCTTTGGTATGAATTAAAGGATGAACAACAGCTCTTAAAATTCCTGGGCTTCCAGAGGTGAAGCCATAGCGAAATCTTTTTTTACTATCTGGAAATGAAATGGGTACAATAGGAATTTGATGCTCTATGGAGAGTCGAAAAGCACCATCTTTAAAATCATCTAGGATCTTTGTTATATCGTTAGGGACCCCACCTTCTGGGAAAATACAAATACTGACTCCATTTTTTAGGCGTCTTTGGGCTTCAACAAAAGCATTTTTTCTGCTTTTTGCATTTTCTCTGTTGACCAAGATACAGGAGCGTTTAAAGATTAACCCAAAAACAGGAAGTCTGGCTAATTCTCCCTTTCCTATGAACACAAAAGGTGTTTTGGAGACATAAATCATCATCATAATATCGATCATACTCGAGTGGTTGGCGGTGAGCATATAGTTCTTTCGCTTATCGAGATGAGTGTTATAAGTTACTTTTGGAAAAAAGCCCATGCTATATAATACGATGGTCGCCCAAAATCTACCGATGCGGTAGGTACTCGGATACCATTTTTCTTTCGAGGTGGTAATGAGTAGAAAAGGCAATAGAATCACAAGGGTGATAAAAACAATGACGTAAAACCAAATCCTCCAAACAACTATCAAAATATTCTTAATCCATGTCATAGATGGCAAATTTAATAAATTGAACGGGTTCGGTTGAACAAAACATTTATCTTTGGATCAATTTGTAATATATACATTTTATGTCTAGAATATTAACGGGTGTCCAGAGCACTGGAACTCCACATTTAGGGAATTTATTAGGCGCAATTATCCCCGCTATTGAAATGGCCAACTCTCCAAAGAACGAGTCGTTTCTATTTATTGCCAATCTACATTCTCTTACCCAAATAAAGGACGCTGAAGTCTTAAAGGAAAATACCTATGCAACTGCTGCCACTTGGCTTGCCTTTGGTTTGGATGTTGAAAAATCAACCTTTTACAGACAAAGTGATGTCCCACAAGTAACGGAACTCATGTGGTACTTAAACTGCATGTTTCCATACCAGCGCCTAACTTTAGCTCATTCGTTTAAAGACAAAGCAGATCGGTTGAGCGATGTTAATGCTGGCTTATTCAGTTATCCTATGTTGATGGCAGCGGATATTTTGCTCTATGATGCTGAATTTATTCCCGTTGGTAAAGATCAATTACAACATATAGAAATGACTAGGGATGTGGCCGAACGCTTCCATGCTCAATATGGCGACACCTTTGTGCTGCCTGAAGCCAAATTATCGGAATCTTCAAAATATGTCCCTGGGACTGATGGTGCTAAAATGAGTAAGTCTAAAAGCAATGCGATCACTATTTTCCAAACCGATAAGAAATTGCGCAAACAAATCATGCAAATCGAAACGGATAGTACCGCATTAGAAGATCCCAAAGATCCTGAAACGTGTAATGTATTTCAGATTTATAAACTAATAGGTTCTAAAACTCAAGTCGAAGAGTTAAAGTCAAACTACTTAGCTGGAGGTTTTGGCTATGGCCATGCGAAGCAAGCTTTGTTCGATTTGATCCTCACTACTTATTCTGAAGAACGGAAAAAGTTTGATTACTTTATAAACAACAAACCAGAAATCGACGAACTATTAAGCATAGGAGCTACTAAAGCAAAAAAGGTTGCTGGAGGAGTCTTAGATCGGGTGAGACATAAACTCGGTTACTAACAACAAAAAAATCACAGATGTATACTTCTAAACTTGTACAAGGATGTATGACTTGGGGCAGATGGGGAAAACAAATGTCCACCCGCCAAATGGCAAGTCAAATTGAAGACTGTCTTAGCCTTGGTGTTACCACCTTCGACCATGCAGATATTTATGGTGACTATACCACGGAAGCTGAGTTTGGTAAAGCTTTTACAGAAAGTAAAATCAAACGAGAATCCATTCAGTTAATTTCTAAATGTGGGTTACAATTGCCAAGCTCCACTCGAGATAATCGAGTGAAGCATTATCAATATGATTCAGAATATATCATAGCACAGGCAGAACGATCTATCTCTAATTTGAATTGTGAGTACTTAGATGCATTCTTACTCCACAGGCCAAGTCCGCTGATGAATCTGCAAGAGATTGCCAAATCTATTATCTATTTAAAAGAACAAGAGAAAATTAAACACTTTGGTGTCTCAAATTTCACAACACAGCAAATAGATTTATTAGGTTCTTATGTCGAAGTAGAAGGACACCAGTTGCAATGTTCATTAAACCATTGTCAGCCTTTTACAAATGATATTCTTCATCACCATCTTTCTAAACAAATTCTAACGATGGCTTGGAGTCCTTTGGGAGGCTTAGACAGGCTACATAAAGACAATCCACCTCTGGATAAAGCCCTAGAAGAAATGGCAGCAAGATACGAGTGTGAAAAGGTTCAGCTTGCCATCGCCTTTTTGAACCAGCATCCTATTGGGATTAGACCTGTTTTGGGGACGACACAAACCAAAAGATTGAAGGTCCTAAAAGAGGGGTTAACTATAGAATTAAGTTTACAGGATTGGTTTTTGATACTGGAGGCTTCACGGGGTCATGAAGTTGACTAATTTTCTACATGAGATAATTTTTTGATTCTGTCTGGTATCTAAGTCATTTGCTATCTCTATACGAGAGAAATCAAAATGTATTCAGTAAACCTGTTATATATTTTATAAACGAAAGATCTGAATTATTTTAGGGAGGTAAGTCATTCCACAATTGACTTAATCCTTGTCATTTTTATTGGCAATTCTATAAAGTTTCGCTTCCTTATCGGAGCCTGCGGTTAAATTCATGACATCCTAAAGCTTAAAGTCAAACATTTTATGCTGTATCTCGGATTTTCCAACTTAAAATCTTTCTTTGAGCAACTCCAAAAAGCATTTTTTTTCCTGGAACTTTCAAGGTTTTAAAATTTAAAATGATACACCTATTCTAAATCAAATTTAAAGAAGAAAGAGCGTGAAAGCGATCTGTAAATTGAGGTATTATTTTTTATACAAATGACTTGATTTGTAATCTCTAAAAACCGCTCTTCAATTTTATTTAAGACTCATTTTACTAGTGATTTTCTTAATTTTGATCGCTAAAAAAGTAGCTGTTTAAAACGAGTTAGAATTCTGATGATCACTGAAACTACAGTTTTTTAAAGCTTTAAAAAACTTTTTGGTCTGCTTCAATTATCTATGAATACTCATTTTAAACAGCTACTTCAAACTTTTAATGATACTATCTCAGGTTTATACTTACCCTTGCAAATAAAAACCGTCCAGAAAAACCAAATTGTTGTGCACTTCGGGACCAATCGAACCTTCCACTGCTGCGATTTCCAAAAGCAGGATCTGCTGCATCTGGATAAATATCGAAAATATTATTTGCCCCAATGGTTAGCGTTAAGGCATCAGTCGCTTTAAAACCTACAGAAAGATCGGTGATCACTTTTCCGTCAAATTGCTGTTGCCTCAAAGGGTCTGATGACGCTTCCGTCACTTTTCCGAAGTAAACATTTCTAAGGAAAAAATTGAATTTTCCAGCAGTAAGGGTATTGCTTAAATTAACCTTTGTTCTTGGCAGAGCCTCTTCTAAATAAATGCGACTATCTTCAGGAAAATAAGTATCTACCAAACCGGCCCTTTCCAATTCGGGAGAAGCCTGAATATCGCCAACTTGTTTCGTCTTGGAAAAAGTGGCAGCAAGATCTGATTTTAACCGAATATTTTTACCAAAAACAGTATTATGAGTAATTACCACATCTATACCTTTAGATTCAGTATTGATGGCGTTGGCAAAAAATGCTGCCGCTGTTGCATTGGCTTGGGAAAGCAATCGATCCAATTCTGTATTTGTCCCTGGTCCTTTAAATTGACCGGTATAAACCACCCTATCGTCTATAGCAATAAAATAGCCATCTACCGTCAAAGAAATATTGGCATCGGGAATTTTTGCGGTGAATCCTACACTTAAACTACGGGAAGTTTCTTCTTTTAACTTTGGAATACCAAGTAACTGTGCCGCGCGGCTATCGTTTGAAAATGTGCCCACTTCTAATGGTTCCCCTCCATCGTCAAAAATGGTAGAAGTTGAATTGAAATTTAGCTGGTGCAAAGATGGCGCCCTAAAACCAGTATTTATGGAACTTCTAATATTTACGTTTTCACTAAGCTTATAGCGTGAAGCTAGCTTAAAATTAACAGTAGATCCAAAATCTGAATAGTTTTCAAATCTCGCGGCAAAGGCCAATAAAAATTTATCGGTAAAGTCAGCTTCCACATCAAAATAACCCGCTATACTACTACGTTCACGTGAAATCTCGTTTTCTGGACTAAACCCCGGAAATACCTGAGAACCTCCTGCCCTTGCATTCCCGAAGAAATCTTGTGCTGGAATTTGATTGGCGGTATTTATGACATCACCATTTTCTGTATACTGCCCGTAAGAAGCTTCTTCTCCAGCAACAATATCGTATTTCTCCAAGCGATGTTCTGCACCAAAAGCGACGTTAAGGCCCTTATAAATATCATCAAAATAGCGTGAAATATCTAGATTTGTTGTGTTTTGGGCGAACGAAAATCCACCAGCATCAAAACTTGTAGGTGATGCCCCTTCTAAAGAGGCGTTGGAAGTATTTGAAATTAAATAGTCAAACCGGTTTTGTCCATAGGTATTGCTAAAGTCTACATTCCAATCCCCTACCATGCCTTTAATACCCACTGCTAAAGATTGGTCTTTGATTTTTGAATTAATTCGGGGAAGAAATCCGTCGATATATGTTGGTGTATACGTCCGGCTTTGATTTGGTAACCGGTAGAAACCAGCAGATTCTCCACTCCTGGAGCTAATTCCTGCAAAAGAATAAAGTTCTGTTCCCACATCATCAAGCGGTAAGGAAAGATTAGCGAATAAACGGCCTCCGCGAAGTGCAGATTGTCCTATTCTCATGTTATAATCACTGCGTTGTTGCCCTCGCGCATTCAGTTCTGATTCGGTGACATCCATACCGAGTAAATCCTGTAGAGCCGACCTATCTGTTGCGGAAGCAATCTCATTCTTAAAATTGGAGTCAAAATAAGAAACTTGTTGTCCTAATTCCTGAATTTGGCTATTGCTTAAATTTGAAATATCGAGTCCATTGCCCAATCCCACACGTTCTATAGCATTATACGCATTAAAAATAGAGCCTTCCCATTCCGCCATGCGATTAAAAGGTTCGCGATAATCAAAATCTCCAGAAAAGTTCACGAACCCCCCTTTTTCACCAAGGCCTATTCCATAACTGGCGGCAACATTTATGGTTTCTCCGTCTACACCACCAGTTTGCTTATTAGCATTTTTAGAAAAATTTGCTCCCGAAGTTATATTTAAGTCGAGTTCTCCAACAGATTCATTCAATACAATATTGATGACACCCGCAATCGCATCAGATCCATACTGAGCTGCAGCGCCATCTCTTAGCACTTCAATTCTCTGTATAGCCACAACGGGGATAGCATTTAGGTCTGTGCCCACACTTCCACGTCCAAATGAACCATTCAAATTTATCAAAGATGAGTTATGCCTCCTTTTGCCATTGATAAGCACTAAAACCTGATCTGGTCCAAGTCCTCTTAATGACGCCGGATCAATATGATCTGTACCATCTGCAATAGTTTGGGTATTGGAAGAAAATGAAGGGGCCACATAATTAAGCATCTGGTTGAGATTCACCTGAGGCACTGCAGAAGAAATCTCCTTAATATCGAGAACATCTACTGGTACAGCAGATTCTATAACGGTTCGGTTAGGACTACGAGAACCAATCAAGACTACTTCTCCCAACATTGTTCCAGCCACCATCTGTATATCTATAAGGGTTCTATCTATGACGACTTCACGGTCATCGAACCCTATAAAATTAAAAACTAGGGTTTGCCCAAGAGAAGCTTCAACAGAATACTCTCCATCAAAATTGGTTATGGTACCCTTGTTAGTTCCTTTAATAGCTACAGATACTCCAGGTATGGGTTGCGATTGATTATCTAATACTGTTCCACTAACTTTCGATTCCTGTGAAAAAACAAAATTTCCTAAAAAAAGAAAGCAAATTAACAAATAATTTTTCATTACAATTTTTTCGGCAAATCTAAAATTTTTCGCCGCCCCAGCAGTCTAATAACCAGTTAAAGGCTCCTATTTAACTAACCTTTTAGTATTTGTAATCAGTATCCTTTTGCAGAATCGTCCCCTCGTTTATCCGCCCCACCTTCTAACCGACTATCAGGCAGTACTCTTATGGCATCTACTTTGCCAATAATCCTAGATTCTCCTTCATCAATATGGAAGCCTTTTTGCTTTAAGGAATCCAAGATCGCAGCATCAAAAGAATTTGGTTCAAAAAGCACTTCATCTGGCAACCACTGGTGGTGAAAACGAGGAGCATCTACCGCTTCTTGCATACTCATTCCAAATGCTTCCACATTAAGAATAGTTTGCAAGACAGAGGTGATAATAGTAGAACCTCCAGGAGAGCCAAGCGTCATATATAATTTTCCTTTTTTCTCTACGATAGTTGGTGTCATAGAACTTAACATTCTTTTACCGGGTGCTATAGAATTTGCTTCAGCACCAATAAGTCCAAACATATTGGGCACTCCAGGTTTGGAACTGAAATCATTCATTTCATTATTCAGAAAAAAGCCGAGTTCTTCTATATACATTTTAGAACCATAAGCACCATTTAAGGTAGTGGTCACCGCTATTGCATTTCCAAATTTATCTACTATGGAATAATGGGTCGTTTCATCGCTTTCATAGCCTGGAATTTCTCCATAGCTTATGCTTGAAGAAGAGGTTGCTTTATCAAAACTAAAATCGTCCATTCTGCCAGAAAGATAGGTTTCACTTAAAAGGGTATCCACAGGAATATCTATATAATCTGGATCTCCCAAGTAGAAACTTCTATCGGCATAGGCTCTTCTTTCGGCTTCGACTAGCAACTGTATACTTTTTATAGAATTATGGCCAAATTCTTTAATGGAATATGGTTCCAACATTTTTAAGATTTGACCCAGTACAATTCCACCACTCGAGGGCGGCGGCATAGAAATTATACTAAGATCATTATATTTTACCTTGATGGGATCACGCCAGTGGGTTTGATAACTCTGTAAATCTTCCATGCTCATAATTCCCTTTTTTTCTTTCAGGTATTCAATCATAATCTTACCTGTTTCTCCACTATAAAATTCCTGCCTGCCATTTGAAACTATACGTTCCAGAGTTTTGGCCAGTTGTAAATTTTTAATGGTATCGCCTGCTTTATAAGGTTTAGCAAATAAAATGGTATCCTTATTTTCCTCAAGAAATAAATCTCGGTAATTTGCCAGTGTTTTACTTTGCTTTTCGGTCACGACAAATCCTCGTTTCGCTAATGCGATTACTGGTTTTAAGATTTGACCTACTGGCATAGAGCCCATTTTCTCGTGAGCAGCGAAAATTCCTGCCACTGTACCAGGCACACCTACTGCTAGACCTCCCAACTTGCTTTTTTCAGAAATAACATTACCCTTTTCATCCAGATACATTGTCTTTGTAGATGCCAGAGGTGCCTTTTCACGGTAATCTAAAGATCCCGTTTCTCCGTTAGCTTTTCGGTAAACCATAAATCCGCCGCCTCCTAAATTTCCAGCAAAAGGATAAGAAACCGCTAGGGCCATCTCAGTAGCTATCATGGCATCAAAGACATTGCCTCCTTTTTTCAGAATCTCTAGCCCAATACTCGAAGATTCTTCTCGGGCCGAAACCACCATGGCACTATCGGAAATAGGTCCAAATCTTGTTTCTGAAGTCGCAATTGATTTTTCGATGTTCTTACACGCGGCAAGATTTAAAACAACAAAAAGTAGGAATAGTTTTTTCATAAGGTGCACGGAATAGCTATATGGATTTATTCTAGTCTTCAAAATTCTAAATAAATTTTGAATAACAAAAGATTAAACCAAATGATTAGTAAAAAAGAATCACAGACCTTCTCAAGGTGATATGACTTTATAGGCAAAAAGCAATTATAAAAGTCAGCTTACTTTAAGCCGAGAGAGTCGGATTTTATTCCAAAAATGAGCATAAGAAAATTTAGTCAAAGAGATGACCCAATACTGTCACATCTGTATATTAATTTCCGAAGACGTTTTAATTATAAGTCTTATTTAAGATATTTGCTTTTTTTATAAAGCTTTTGCTTTTTTCTAGATCGTTTTTAGTGATAAAACTAAAACCTACGTACAAAATCAGTGAAATGGAAATGCCAATTACGGCTTGTGAAATCGAGGCTATTTCCCAAGCAACAGGAAAGGGAGCACCTAGAGCTACCAAGAGATTATAGCTAGAAAACACCAATCCAAATAACATTGAAATTGTGGCAGCTGTAGCGGTTCCTCTTGCCCATAAAAAACCGAGTATTAGGGGTATGAAAGCTCCACTAGTTAAAAAATCAGATCCTATCCATGCGATGGTTAAAACAGATTTTATTTCTAAAGCTATCAGTAAAGCGATAGCACCTATAATAAAAGTAGAAATTCTACCTATGGTAACGTGATGAGCCGCACTTGCTCCAGGATTTACATATACCTTATAAATATCTAAGGTTAGAGAAAGAGCACCTGTATTGATAAGAGAATCCATGGTAGACATAATTGCCGCACTTAAGCCCACAAAAAGAAGAGCACTAATTATTGGATTGGGAATATTACTAATCATATTGGGGACAATTCCGCTTTTTGGAACGGTTTCGTAAAGTACAGAAGCAAACATACCTGTGTAAGTCACCATAAGATAGAGCGGAATAAATGCAAAAAAGCTAATGATCATCATTTTTCTAGCATCTGTAGATTTTTTTGCAGCAGAAATGCGTTGCCAAATATTGGCCTGAATCATCCACGAAGTACCAAAAGTTATGACATAAGCCAAATTGTCAGAAACATCACTAAAAAATGAAGTGTACCCACTTTTATTATTGAGAAGTGCTGTCGCTTCTACAGCTTCCATACCACCCGACTGGGTGTAGGCTGTATAAAATAAAAATATACCGGTAAATAAAAAGAATACAAACTGAAGTAAATCGGTGAGCACTACGCCTTTAAAGCCACCAAATAAGGAATAGGTCAGTACGATTACTGTGCCTATAATAGCACCAGTTCGATAGCTAAGATCAAAAAATGCTTGGAAAAATTTACCCACGACAATGACCTGAACTGTTGTGGCAATTACCATAAAAATGATAATAAAAATAGTAAGTAGTAGTGAAACTCTGCTGTTATAGCGTTCTTTCATTAGTTGTGGTTGCGAAATAGAACCTATATTTCTAATTCCTCTCGCAAATAGAAACAAAAGGCCAGTCGCTATTAATACAGGTACTCCATAAATCCAAAAAGAGCTAATGCCGTTTCTGTGAGCATGATCTACAAGATCTATGGCAGAACCACCACCCCACCAAGAGGCTATAAATGTTACAGCCAATAACCAAGCAGGGAGTTTTCTGGAAGCTAAAAAGAAATCTTCACTGCTTTCACTCTTCCTATTCCATATACCTACGGCGATGATTCCCGCAACGTAAATTATTAAAAATAGGATACTAATATTTGTACTTTGCATATTTGTTCACTAAATGAGATTTGATATCCGTCTTCTGCCTGAATTCAGTTTATTTAGGCTATCTCTGTTTAAAACAACGAAGCCGGATTTTCTTTTTTTCTTTAAGATTTTAGTTGAGGTGTATAATTTTTCTGAAAACATTCATGGAGATCTTTACTTAAGTTTATATGACTTGACTGTGATATAATCTAGGTTTATTCATCATTTTAGGAGTAAAAGTCACATCAATAATCACTCCAAAATTACGGACTAATTCTTAATATTCGTTAGAATAGAGTCTTTTATACATCAGCATTTTTTTATTTGTGTTATAGCTTACAAATGATCAAAGTTGTAAACTATAACATAAAGAATAGTCCTACAAATAGGGTTTATCCATAGTATAAATTTGGTTTTCATCACTACTCACTCAGAGATAAGTAGTTCGTATTCAAGAATTGACTTGGGTCTTAGCGTATGTAGTATCGATTTAATCGAATTGAAAATCGCAACCCTGTCATGCTTTTTAACTCACCGTCGTTCTAGCTCTTTTAATCGTTTTTGAATTTTGTTCCTCGATCTGTATTATCCATCCCAAAGGATTAGGACAAACGAATCTGTTTTATTCTCTTTTGTTAGACAGAAAAGATTTGAGAATATGACCTGACTCTGAAGCATCCAAGTAAAAAATAATTCATCGACCTGTCCTGCAGTTTAAACATAGTTTTATCGTTAATCAGGCAGATTTTCGTCTCTTAACTTATATTATATTCTTGATCTTTGGTATTTTTTGTAGAAAAGACCATATTTTAAAGGCTAACTCTAAAATAATATCACGCACGTCCGCTTGTAAAACTTCTTGTTAAGGTTCTTATTTGGTTTATTTACAGTTGTTTTTATTACCAATTGTAGTGTCTACAATTCTATAGATTAAATTTTGAGCTATTTTTTTGCTAGCCTTTATTGGATAATTACTACAAATACCTTTGAGTTAACTTTTGGTAACCTCCAACCAATAGGTTTTTAACCTCCCTTTTGAATTATTACTTTAAGCATAGAGTTTTCACCTTTTTTAAATCTATCATTCATCGATTAATTTCTGCATCGTGGTGATTTATACTCACAGGATTTAATTCTTCTTCAATAGATTCATTTTTTTGTTCTTTCCATAATTCTTGAAGATCGCTTACACTACCAATTTAGGCCTATGACGTCGCTATAATTTTTTTTGCATTCTTTTTATTGAAAATAATTAGTGTATCAGAGGCCACGCTAATTATTTTAACTCCAATTAATCAAAAACCCGTGCTGAGCTTCGTCATAGTATAATTCAATTTATTAATGCGACACTAACTTTCCCTAATATTGCATAACTTACAGCAAATTCAGAAAAAAAATGATGAAAAATATATTAGGCACTGAGTTAGTCGCCTGTTCTTACGACCCTATGACAGGGGCCTTCCGAGATGGGTTTTGCAAGTATTCCGATCTCGATTCAGGTCTCCATATTGTCGCGGCGAAAGTGACTAAGGGATTTTTAGAATGGAATAAAGCTAGAGGAAACGACCTGATGAGTCCAAAACCGCAATGGAGTTTCCCTGGGTTAAAACCAGGAGATTGGTGGTGTATCTGTATGGGAGTGTGGTTAAAAAGTAAAGAAGCTGGGCATCCCCTTCATCTCCGATTGGAATCTTGTCATGAAAAAATGCTCGAGTATATTTCACTAGAGACAATGAAATCTTGGGAATATAAAGAGTAAAAAAAATCCCCTTTTGAAATCATTTCAAAAGGGGATTAAACTTATATCTAAGAGATATTCGCTTTAGTTTTTTAAAGATTGCATGTCAATGACAAATCTGTATTTGACGTCTGAACTAATTATTCGCTCAAATGCAGTATTGATGTTTTGCATGTCGATCATTTCTACATCGGAAACAATATTGTGCTCACCACAGAAATCTAGCATGTCTTGAGTTTCTTGAATCCCTCCGATAAGAGAACCCGCTAGTCGTTTTCTTTTTATGATTAAAGCTCCACCATTTACTCCTTTGAGCGGCTCTATGGCGCCAACCAAACACATGGTTTTATCTCGCTTTAACAAGTTTAAATAAGGATTCACATCATGACCCACAGGGACTGTGTTTAATATAAAGTCGAATGAATTGGCATGTTTTTTCATGTCATCTTCATTTTTAGAAACCAATACTTCATCGGCTCCAAGGCGTTCTGCATCTTCACTTTTGTTTGGTGAAGTTGTGATCATCACAACATGAGCACCAAGGGCATGAGCGAATTTAATTCCCATGTGTCCAAGACCTCCAAGACCAATAACACCTACTTTATCTCCTTTCTGAACATTCCATTGCTTTAGTGGTGACCAAGTTGTAATACCAGCACACAATAAAGGAGCTACTGCTTTCATGTCTAACTTTTCTGAGACATTCAACACAAATTTTTCGTCTACTACGACTTCTTCTGAATAACCACCGAAAGTGTGTCCTCCTAAATGTTTATCAGGACTATTGTAAGTAGCGGTCATTCCTTTTTCACAATATTGCTCTAGGCCTTCATCACAAGCTTCACAATCTTGGCAAGAATTTACCATACATCCAACACCTACTTTTTGTCCCTTTTTAAATTTGGTAACTTCTTTTCCAATAGCTACGATATGGCCTATAATTTCATGACCTGGGACAACAGGATATTTAGAATTTTTCCAATCGTTTCTAACCTGGTGTATATCACTATGGCAAACACCACAATAATCTATTTCTATATGTATGTCATTAGGAAGAAGTTCTCTTCTATTGATGTCTAATTGTTTTAAATCTGCATCACTGGCTTTAGCGCCGTAGGCTTTTATTTGACTCATAAATTTATATTTTTTTGAATATAAGGTCTATTGAGTAGTCTTCATGATTTTTGACTTCGATTTAACCTAAATGCCAAACTTTTACCATTCTTTTATTTTTTAAGTTTATTATCCACAAATTAGATTTCCAAACTAGATATTTATTTTGAAATTCTTTCTTATAATTTAATTCATCTTTTTGTTATAAAGGTTTACTCCTTTAAAAGTTAGGTTTATTTTCTAACCTTCGAATTGTATGGTTTTTAAAAACAATTATTTTAAACCGTTTTATCTTTAAATTAAGAATCCTAAATTAGTAGTGTACGACTTTGAACCTCTACAAAATTATACTCTAAAAAAATCTCTATCGATATAGTAACGTATATTTGAATTTGTTTTCTATTTTGCTTAACTAAAATTAATATATGAAGTCCAAAACATTTTTGCTGCTCATTACCTCTGTATCTGCTCTTGGTGGATTTTTGTTTGGTTTCGATACTGGTGTGATTAATGGTGCTCAATACTATCTAAGCCAACACTTTGACTTGGATCCAGCTTTAAAAGGTTGGGTAGTTGGGTCGGCCTTAATCGGTTGCCTTGTAGGGGCTTTAAGTGCAGGTTACTTAAGTATGAAAATTGGCAGAAAATATTCATTAATAATTTCTGCAGCTTTATTTACAATTTCAGCATGGGGTTCAGGCTTACCTTCCTTTCTGCCTGATTCAGTTAGTTTATTGGTGGTTTTCAGAATTATAGGTGGGCTTGGTATAGGTATAGCCTCTATGTCTGCTCCTATGTATATCGCTGAAATTGCCCCCTCACATAAGCGAGGAACTTTGGTAACCTTTTATCAGTTGGCAATTGTTATTGGGTTTTTTGTAGTGTTTTTAGTCACCTACTTTATCGGTGATAAGTTAAGCGTTGCTGAGAATATTTCCTTTGGCTGGCGACGAATGTTTTGGTCGGAGCTAATTCCTAGTAGCTTGTTTTTGGTTCTGTTATTTTTTGTTCCTAAAAGTCCAAGATGGTTATACTTGATGCAGAGGCCTGAAGAAGGGTATGGGACTCTTTTAAAAATCCACGGTAGTGAATTGGCTAAGAAAGAGGCACGTCAAATTCAGGATTCAATAGACCAAAATCTAGAAAAACCAAAGGTCAACTTTTTTTCTAAAGCTATCTTAGGCATTATATGCATAGGGACTGTATTTTCTATGTTGCAACAATTTACTGGGATTAATGCTGTGCTGTACTACGGCTCGGATATTTTTGAAAAAGCATTAGGCTTTGGAAAAGAGGATGTTTTATTACAACAAATCCTTTTGGCTTTTATCAATTTGATATTCACTTTTATCGCTATGTTTTCTGTTGATAAATTTGGAAGAAAACCCCTGGTTTATATTGGATGTGTAGGAATGATAATTGGATTTTTATTACTGGGTGTTAGTCTTCAGCAGCAAAATGTTGGTTTGGTTTCTTTGATTGGTGTATTGCTTTTTATCGCCTCGTTCGCCATGTCAATGGGACCTGTAGTTTGGGTTTTGCTTTCTGAGATGTTTCCCAACCGAATCAGAAGTGCAGCCATGTCTATTGCCGTTGCAGCTCAATGGGCTTCGAATTATGTTGTTTCACAATTTTTTCCTGTTGTTTCCGAAAGTGAGACTAATATGAATAGTACTTGGAATGGATCATTACCCTATTTTATTTTTATAGGATTTATAATACTTATTATAGTGTTCACCTACAAATTTTTACCTGAAACTAAAAACAAATCACTTGAAGAGCTTGAAGATATTTGGGATTAAGAGTTATATTTTTTACAATATAAAATACGACGCATGTGTATATGCTTGCCTATTCTTTTGCTTTTTGGGAACAAGTTACTCCCAGGAATTACCGCCTGTTTTAAGTTTTACGCCTAAAGACTACCAAGCCGATAACCAAAACTGGTCCATCACACAAGGAGAAAACAAGCATATCTATATTGCAAATAATAAAGGATTATTAGAGTACGATGGGGAAGCATGGGCGCTATACCCTTCTCCTAACCAAACCATTCTTCGTTCTGTTTTTTTCCATGATGACAAAATATATTCAGGGAGTTATCGTGAATTTGGATTTTGGGAAAAACACGCTACAGGTGCTTTAGTCTACAAATCACTATCTCGTGATATTATTGACTCTATTGGTACAGATGAACAATTTTGGACTATTGAACGGCTTGAAGATTGGGTTATTTTTCAATCTTTAGACCATATATATACCTATCACACCGATGATAAGACCGTAAATAAAATTTCTATTGAAGGTTCAATTTCAAAGATGTTTAAGTTGGAGTCCAATCTTTATTTTCAAATTGTAAATAAAGGTCTTTTTAAAATCGAAGATGGGAATCCTTTATTGGTTTCAGATCATGCTTTATTTGCAACAAATCTTATAGCCAACCTCTATACCTATAAAAAACAAATTTTGGTGCAAACTGAAACTGAAGGCATCTACACCTTAGAGGAAGGTCCGCAATTATGGCCTTCTAATTCTACTAGCCTTAATAACTTTAATGTATACGCAAGTCTACAAAAAATCGATGGAGGTATTGTTTTAGGGACGATCTCTCAAGGTGTTATTTTTCTCACACCAGAAGGACAGATTACGAATCAAATTTCACAGCAAGATGGTCTTTCCAATAATACAGTTTTATCTGTTTTTGAGGATAAAGACACTAATGTGTGGCTTGGACTCGATAATGGTATTGACTGTGTTAATATAAATTCTTCTATCCGTGTTTTTAACGATGATAAAGGAATTTTAGGTACCATATATACCTCTATTGTCCACAATGATCGTCTCTATTTAGGAACAAATCAAGGTCTTTTTTTCAGAACAGTTGAAAGTGTTGGTGAGGGTTTTCAACTTGTGAAAGGATCTAAGGGACAAGTATGGACTCTCCAAACTATTGATGATACCTTATTTTGCGGCCATAACAACGGGACGTTTGTGGTGGGAAATACCAATTTTGAGCAACTCTCAGAGTTACTAGGCACATGGTGCTTCAAGCAGGTTCCAAACCAACCAAATCTTATTATACAAGGTAATTATTCTGGCTTAAGTGTCTTAGAAAAGGTTTCTGGTCAATGGCAGTTTCGCAACAAGATCAAAAACTTTGATGTGTCATCAAAATTTGTTGAATTTATATCATCCAATGAAGTTTTAATCGATCACGAGTATAAAGGCGTTTATCGGATAAGTTTGGACAAAGACTTTACTCAAGTTTCTAAGATTCACCAATATACTGATCTAGAAAAAGGCTTATATTCTAGTTTGGCTAAATTTAGCGGCCAAGTCTATTATGCTCAGCAAAAAGGCATTTGGAAATTTCAGATGGATGATAATATGTTTCAAAAAGACGACTTACTTAGTCAGATGTACTCCGAAGAGAACTATTCCTCAGGAAAATTGGCAGTAACTGATGGAGAAATAGGCCTGTGGAGTTTTAATAAAAACAGTATAGATTTTACCCTACAAGGTAAATTGAATGATAATTACCGGTTAGCTTCTATTCCAATTACATCGGATTCTCGGGGAACGATGTCAGGTTATGAAAATATTCTTCAGCTCAGTGAGGATGAATACTTATTGGGTTTTACACAAGGTTATATGGTCATCAATTATGATAAATTTTCTAAATCAAAGATAGACCAACCTCTTAATCTTACCTCTATTGAGTACTGGGAAAATGGAATAGAACCGGTGTCCCTAACTAAAGATCAACCAGCAGTATTAGATAATAAATCCAATAATATTCATTTTAATTTCAGCGTACCACACTTTGAAAAATACTTTTCTTCCGAATATCAATTTCGACTAAAGGGATTTATAGAAGACTGGACTGCCTGGGGGTCGGAAAATGAGATAACATACAGTAATCTACCATCAGGGGACTACGAATTTCAAGTTAGAGCACGAATTGGTGAGAGTTATCAAAAAAGTTCTAAATCGTTTGTATTTGAAGTCGAGCGCCCCTTCTCTTTTTCAAACCTTATGCTCACCCTTTATTTTTCAATATCAATCGTTTTCTTTTTAGTGATTCACACCATTTACAAGCGCTATTATAAAAAACAAAAAATCGAATTAAAGCGAAAAGCTAATCAAGAACTAGAACTAAAAGAGCTTGAAAGTGAGCAAGAACTTATGCATGTCAAAAATGAGCAGCTTAAACATGATATAGAAACTAAGAATAGAGAGTTAGCTGTATCTACGATGAGTTTAATCAAGAAAAATGAATTTTTAAATTCAATAAAAGAAGAACTCCAAAAATCAAAACCCTTACAAGCTTCTTCCAAGAATGTGATTAAGATTATTGATAAAAACATCAATAATTCAGACGATTGGAAGATTTTTGAAGAAGCTTTTAATAATGCGGATAAAGATTTCTTAAAAAAGATGAAATCTAAACATAATTCTTTAACACCAAATGATCTGAGACTTAGCGCCTACTTGCGTTTGAATTTATCGTCTAAGGAGATCGCCCCACTTTTTAACATATCTACTAAAAGTGTAGAAGTGAAGCGATATCGTTTGCGTAAAAAAATGGATTTACCGCGTGAAATTGGTCTTGCAGATTACATTTTAGAAATTTAGAACCAATACAATGGTTATTTTAAACGCTACATTACCACTACAAATGATACAAAATGCCGAAATATAACGTTGTAGTTAACAATTTAACAACTCTATTTAGCTTACTACAACTAGGCGATGAGGTGGTGTCATGATTCAGAAATTCAGAAATTTAACAGCTTGTAGTTTTTTTGTAATTCCCAAAAAACTTATCGTGACCTACTTAGTATTAGATTTACTTTAAACAAATAATAGATATGATTAAAATTTTCTTGTTAACGACGTTTTGCTTTTTCTCCCTTTGTCTGTTTTCACAGGAGAGAGATATAAAAGGTAGTGTGGCAGATAAGGAATCTGGGATGCCTTTGTTAGGAGTGAATGTTATTGTAGAAGGCACCACACAAGGAACAACCACAGATTTTGACGGTAACTTTATATTGCCCTCTGTTCAAGAGGGTGTAACTTTAATATTTTCTTATCTAGGATTCGAGACTGTAAAGAGAAAAGTGGCAGGCCAAATTCAATTTGATGTTCAATTAGAATCAGATACTGAAGCTCTAGACGATGTCGTCATCATTGGATATGGTTCTAGCAGCAAACGAAAAATCACAGGTTCTATCTCTACTGTCAGTTCTGAATCTATTCAGGATCTTGAACCTATCAATGCAGCTACTGCATTACAGGGAACTTCTGCAGGAGTAACAGTAACTCCACAATCTGGTGCGCCTGGAGCAGAATCTAATATTAGAATTAGAGGAGTGTCAACCAATGGAAATAGCTCTCCGCTAATTATCCTAAATGGTGCCCAGTACGACGGAGGTTTAAACTCTATTAATCCACAGGATATCGAGTCAATCACAGTTTTAAAAGATGCACAAGCTGCCATTTATGGTTCCATAGGAGCCAACGGGGTTGTTCTTATTGAAACTAAAAGAGGAGAAAGAAATCAATCTGCAGTAATAACTTATAATACGTATGTTGGCATACAAGAAACAACACGAAAACTGTCTTTATTAAATGCCAACGAGTATGTGTTATTGACCAATGAAAAATATGCTAACGCAGGTCAGGATTTACCATTTACCGATCTCTCTCAAATTAACAATAATACAGATTGGCAAGGTCAAGTTTTTGAAACTCCTACGGTTGTTAGTAATAATGTATCCATAAGAGGAGGGTCTGAGAATACCGATTACTCCTTTAGTGCATCACATCTAGACCAAGGTGGTATTGTTGCTCCCGATAAATCTAACTTCAAGAGATCCACAGCCAGCATTTCCTTAAACACAGATGTGAGAGATTTTTTAAATGTGAGTGCTAATGTGTTTTTTACAAATAATAGATCTAAAGGTATAAATTCATTTGGGCTTGGTTCAGTTCTTTTTAATGCCATCAATATTGCTCCAGTAATCAATCGAAACCAAAATAATTTGGATGGGACTATAGATTTGGGAGCTGAAGTCGTTAACCCACTAGCGCAAATAAATAATACTTTCAATGATTTTGAGAGCAATCGATTAAGTGGGTCTTTTAAAGCTGAATTGGAATATATTAAGGATTTTAAATTAACCGCTAGATATGGATTTAATTCTTCTAAATTAAACAATAGAGAATTCTTCCCAGAGTTTAATTTTGGAACTGGAAAGGTTTTTAATCGTCCTTTTAATCAAGTCAATCTCAACCAACAAGATTTCTACGATTATACGTTTGATTTATTTAATACCATCGAAAAAACATTTTTTGATGATTTAGATGTAAACTTTACACTAGGAACAACAGTTTTTAGAGCACACGGCGAAGGACTTTTTGCTTCTAGAACAGGAGTCCCTAGAAATAGCTTTCAGTTTGCTGATTTAGATACTGCTACTGGAGTCGGCGATAACCAAACCAATGGGTCATTCGTTAACGAATTCAGAAGGCTATCTTATTTCAGTAGAGTTGAATTTTCTTATTTAGATCGCTATCTCTTATCTGGGATTATACGTCGTGATACCTCTTCTAATTTTGGGCCAAATAATGCCTCTGCATGGTTCCCTTCAGTTACTGCGGGTTGGATCATGACTGAAGAAGACTTTATAGGAACTAATGATTTTATAAATTTTGCAAAATTAAGAGGGAGTTACGGTCAATTAGGAAATGATCAAATTGGTAATTTTCTTTATCTTTCTGTGCTCAATGGAGAGGCGACCTATGTTTTTGGAGAAGACCAAAGTTTAACTCAAGGGCAAGCTTTAGGGCCTCTTGCTAATGAAAACATCAAGTGGGAAATTTCAACAAAATTAGACCTTGGGCTTGATCTTGAATTTTTAAATAGGGACTTAAAAGTAACATTCGATTATTATGAAAATGAAAGGGGAGATTTATTAATTCCGAATATACCAACTTCTGGAATTTTTGGAACCTCAGCGCCTGGGAGTTCAAGTCCTACAATTAATGCAGGTACCGTCATAAATAAGGGTATTGAATTATCTTTAAACTATAGTAAAGAAGTCAATGATGATTTCTCCTTTAGTGTGAATTATAATATGAGTACTGTAGATAATGAAGTTACCCAAATAAACGGAGCATCATTTTTAGAAGGTGGGCAGTTTAGTATAGGACAACTTCCGCCCTCAAGAATGGAGGTTGGTCTACCAATAGGTTATTTTTATGGTTTAAAAACCGATGGGATATTTCAGTCTCAAGCTGAAGTAGAGGCACATCCGTCTCAGGCTTTACTTGGAGCAACGGCAAGACCTGGTGATATAAGGTTTGTGGATGTAAACGGTGACGGGGCAATAAGTCAAGATGATAGAACCTATATTGGTGATCCTATCCCTGACGTTACTATGGGTTTTAATTTATCTTTTAATTACAAAAATTTTGACTTTAGTGCTTACTCATTTGCTAATCTTGGTAGTGAAATTGTAAGAAACTTTGAGCGTGATCAAGTTAATGTGAACATGTTAAGTCGCAGATTAGATCGTTGGACGGGGTCAGGTACTTCTTCTACAGAGCCTAGAGTTTCTGCCGGGGCAACCGCCAATAAATTATTCTCAGACTATTTTGTAGAAGATGGTTCTTTCCTTAGAATCCAGACCATCTCTTTTGGATACTCTTTACCTACAGAGGCTTTAAAATCTGTAGGGCTCACTTCTGTAAAAATTTATGCAAAAGTAGATAATGCTTTTACGTTTACAGAATATTCAGGTTATGACCCAACAGCATCTACCGGTGCTCCAATAGGAGGAGGAATTGATTTAGGTTTTTATCCTCTTCCAAGAACATATACATTAGGACTAAATGTTAAACTTTAATACAGAACAATGATGAACACTTTTTATAATAAATGCGTATTGATATTAATAGCATTTGCTTTGATATCTTGTAGTGATGATTTTGTAGATGAAGATCCTCCATTTGAGTTAACTTCTGAAACATTTTTTGAAACGGAAGACGATTTTCGAAACTCTCTAGTAGGGGCTTATGATCTTTTACAAGCGACATACATCAATGTAATACTTGCAGAAATAGCCTCTGATAATACTCATGCTGGAGGAGAGAGTGCTACAGACGTTGTGGGATGGCAGCAGGTGGACAGAATGATTCATACCCCTGTCAATGATGATATCGATAATGTCTGGGACTTTAATTTTGCTGGGGTGTTTAGAGCATCATATATCGTTGAAAATAAAGATAAGATAGACTTTGATGGAAAAGAACAGATCATTGCTGAAGTTCGATTTTTAAGAGCTTACTTCAATTTTGAATTAGTAAAATGGTTTGGACCTATTCCTATTAAACCCGAAGGACGCTTTTCGTTAGGAGAAGAGACTACTCTACCAAGAGCATCTGTAGAAGATGTTTATGCCTACATTGAAAATGATCTGAATTTGGCAATTCTAAATTTATCTCCACAAGCACCTCAAGTTGGACGGGCTTCCAAAGCTTCTGCTCAGGCTTTACTTGGTAAAGTACATTTATTCCAAGATGAATTCGGTTTAGCAGCAGCTCAGCTTAACGCTGTTGTAAATTCAGGCTTCCGTCTTTATGGAACTGTACCCGAAGAAGATGTTTTAAATTTATTTGAATATGAAGCAGAAAACAGCGCTGAAGCTGTATTTGAAATCCAATATACAGGTGCAGAAGGTGCTAGTTTTGATTGTCTCCAGTGTAGTGAAGGAAACGTGATGGTAGGATTTAGTGGCGTAAGAGGGTACGATGGTCCACTTTATGAACCTGGCTTCGGATTCAATTTGCCTACACAAGAAATATTTGATGCTTTTGAAACTAACGATTTACGTAGAGAATTAAGTATTTTAGATATCGAGGCTTGGGCTGCGGATAATGAAGTAGTTTTTACCATAGGAAATCAAGATCCTCAAACTGGTCATACAGGGTATTACAATAGAAAATATATCCCTCGACAAAATGAAAATTTGGGAGCCGATGCTTTAACACAGCCTAATAATTATAGAGCGATACGTTTTGCAGATGTTTTACTGATGGCTGCAGAGGCCTTAAATAGAGGAAACATCAATGATGTTTTAGCTTTAGATTACGTGAACCAAGTCAGAAATAGAGCAGGCTTGCCAGATATAAATGTTTCTGGAAGTCAGCTTACAGATGAAATATACAGACAAAGACGCCTAGAGCTAGTTGGTGAGGGACATCGTTTTTTCGATTTGGTAAGAACGGGCAGAGCTGCTCAACAAATAGAAGGCTTTACAGCAGGGAAAAATGAAGTTTTTCCAATACCCTTAGAAGAAATTCAGTTTTCTCAAGGCAATTGGGAACAAAATCCTAATTACTAAAAAAACAAACATGAAAAAGCATATTTATATACTTTGGCTTAGCCTCATCACAATCTTCACCGTGGGATGCTCGGAGGATGATGGCCTCCAAGAGGTGTCTATAGCAGCACCCTCTAATGTTGAAGCTAAGATCACGCTATCTCAGGACAATTCTGGTAATGTAGAAGTCCTTCCTTCAGCGGAAAATGCCAATACTTTTTTTATTGATTATGGTGATGGAAGTCCATCTTCAGATACATTGAGCTCTGGAGACACCTTCTCCCATATTTATTCAGAAGGAAATTTCGATTTGACCATTGTGGCCTTAAATGTCTCGGGAAAAACCACTGAGCTTGTTAAACCAGTAGAAATTTCGTTTTTACCTCCAGAAAATCTAGAGGTAACGGTTGAAAAAGATGCAAATAATCCGTTTTTAGTAAGGGTAACTGCTTCTGCCGACAATTCTGTTGGTTTCGATATCACTTTTGGTGAATTTGAAGGCGAAGAGCCAGTCTCTATATTAGCAGGGGAAGAAGCAACTTACACATATAGCAGTGTAGGCACCTTTTTAATTACCGTTGAAGCCCTTAGTGGTGGAGAAGCAACTACTACTTTTACAGAAGAAGTTACCATTACGGATCCGTTTGTAATTCCTATAACATTTGAATCTGAAACCGTCAATTATCAATTCAACAATTTCGGAGGAGGTGAAGGTGCTGGTGTATCCATTATAGATAACCCGGTTCCAAATGACGTCAATGACAGTCAGAAAGTAGGCTCTTACACCAAAGTTTCTGGTTCTCAATCTTTTGCTGGTACTTCTGCCCAATTAAATGAAAATATTGATTTTTCAACGACTACAATACTATCAATGGACATTTGGTCTCCAGAAGCAGGAGTCCCGGTATTGTTTAAAATTGAAAAAGAAGGAAATCCAGATATATTTGTAGAATCCATTCAAAATACGACCGTAGCTAATCAATGGGAAACCTTAAACTTCAATTTGACAGGAGCTAATGAAAATGATTTTTCAATCATAGCTATTTTCTTCAATTTTAATATATCAGGTTCGGGAGAGACTTACTTCTTCGATAATATAAGATTGACAAATCCTGTTGTCCTTGGTTTGCCATTGAATTTTGAACAAGAAGCTTCGGTTTATAACTTCATAGAATTTGGAGGAGCTCCAACCGTAGTTATTGAAAATCCTGATCCGACAGGAATTAATCTAAGTGCTAATGTAGCTAAAACACTAAAGGCAAATGGTGCAGAGAATTTTGCTGGATCTTTTATTGATGTAAATGAACCAATAGATTTATCGGTTAGCAGAACATTATCGCTCAAAGTTTGGTCACCTATACCTAATAGCAATATTATTTTAAAGTTGGAAAATCCAGCTACGGGTGCAGAGACAGAAATTACCCAGACAATAACTACTGCTAACGAATGGGTAGAACTCGAATTTGATTTTTCAGGAGCAGATATGAATGAGGAGTGGCCGCGTATCGTCTTCTTTTTTGATTCCGGAAACCCTGGAAGCGGTTTAGAATTCTTCTTTGATGACCTTGATTATATTACAAGTTCTTCGGAAAGTTTAGTCGGTACCTGGAAAATGGCTGGCGAAGCTGAATCTCTTGGTGTTGGTCCTGCTATAGGAGATACAAGCTTCTTTGCTTGTGATGCTGATTGTGTTTCAGAAAGAGCTTGCTACTTCAATGATACCTATACATTTAATGCTGATGGAACTTTTATCAACGGATTTGGTGAAGATAATATAACTTGGGTAGAAGGATGGCAAGGCGATTCAGCCGATGCCTGTGGTGATACAATTGCACCTCATGATGGTTCTAATTCTGCTACATATGCTTTTGATGCTTTAGATAATACCATTACTCTTTCCGGAATAGGAGCATATATTGGTTTGCCTAAAGCTGTGAATGCTGGAGAGCTACCTAATGTAGACGTTCCAGATGAAGTAACTTACACAGTATCTTTTGAAAGTCCAACCTCCATTAACGTCTATATTGAATCCGGGAGTGGCGTATTTTGGCAGTATAAACTTGTTAAACAATAATTGAAAATTATAATATTATGAGCATAAAAAATATATTAAAAAGCTTTGGTATTCTATCGTTTCTTATACTTTTTTCATGTCAAGATGACGATAATCAGTTTGGGACTTCAGAAGCTCCCTCCAATTTACAGATTGACTTTTCTATAGTTAATGCCGATACGGAAAATGAATTTGGAGATGGGAGTGGTGATGTGGAATTTACTGCCACTGCTGATAATGCTATCAACTACAAATACATTTTTGGAGATACACGAGAAGCTCCAGAAACCAATGGCAGTACTTCGCATACTTTTAATTTAAATGGAGTAAATACGTACACGGTTACGGTTATAGCTTCTGGTAAAGGAGGAACTCAAACCAGCGCTTCTTCAGAGGTGACTGTTTTAAGTTTATTTGACGATCCCGTGACTAGAGCTTTTCTTATTGGAGACAATCCACCAGAAGATAATAATAATAACCCTGCCGCTACAAAAACATGGTATATAGCTTTTCAGGAGCCAGGTCACTTAGGAGTTGGTCCACTTGATACTTCAACGCCAGACTTCTTTGCAGCTCCTGCTAATGGGTTAGCCCAATGCTTTTATGATGATAATTTTACCATAGCAAACGCATCAAACGGAATGTCTTTTAACCACGTCAATCTAGATCCAGACGGGGTAGGAGTCACTTTTTTTAATGCTGAGTTTAATACTGTTGGTGGCGGCGGTGGTCCAGCTGACCAATGTTTACCTTTTGACGTCTCAGGTCAGAAATCCTTAAGTTTATCTTCAGCGACTTCAGGCTTGCCAGAGGGAGTGAGTACTGGAACTCAATTCTCCGTTACAGATGCAGGTTTTATGGGTTATTATATCAATACAAGTACCTATGAAGTTTTAGAAATTAGCGAAAACTATCTTTACGTTAGAGGAATTTCTGGATCACCAAGCGGACCTTTAGCGTGGTATCAAAAATTCACTACCAATCCTGATGGATCTGTAGAGGGAGGTGATGGTGGACCCAATCTTTTAGAAACAGAATATGAAAATTTACTCTTTGAAGAGGAATTTAATGTAGATGGTGCTCCAGATCCAAATATTTGGAATATCGAAACCGGTAATGGTGATAATGGATGGGGTAATGAAGAACTACAATATTATACAGAAGATAATGTGATTGTTGAAGATGGTATCTTGAAAATCACAGCTAAAAGAGAATCTACTAATGGGTTTGACTTTTCATCGACACGTATGACGACTTTAAACAATTTTTCTTATGAATATGGTAGAGTAGAAGTCAGAGCAAAACTTCCTGAAGGAGGGGGGACATGGCCAGCGATTTGGATGCTAGGGGAAAATTTCCCCGATGTTGGCTGGCCTGAAACTGGAGAAATTGACATTATGGAGCATAGAGGAAATGAGCAAGATGTGATTCATGGTTCTTTACACTTACCAGGTAATTTTGGGGGCAATGCTATTAGTGAAACAACAACTATAGCTGGAATTTCTCAAGAATTTAATACTTATACAGTAGAGTGGTCGGCAGATCGCATCTTATTCGCTGTAAATGATGTTGTGTATCATGAATTTGAAAATACGTCAGGAACACCTTTTAATAATCCGTTCTTTTTAATTTTGAATGTGGCAATGGGTGGCACTTTTGGTGGTGCAGTAGACCCTGTATTCGCAGAGAGCACAATGGAGGTGGATTACATAAAAGTTTTTCAATAAATGAAGTACTTACGATTGATGTATTTGGGCCTTGTGGTCATGTCTTTTGCATGCCAACAAGGCCCAAATAGTGAAAAAGAGTCCTTAAAAGAATTAGATCAACAAGTCGACGAACTCCTTTCTAAAATGACTTTAGAGGAGAAAATTGGTCAGATGAATCAATATTCTGGTTTTATGGACTTTACAGGTCCTCAACCCAATGAAGGCAGAGTGGCCAATAAGTTAGAACAGATTAAAAAAGGCTTGGTGGGTTCCATGCTAAACGTTCATGGAGTAAAAAATATCAAGGCTGTACAAAAAATAGCGGTGGAAGAAAGCAGACTGGGGATTCCACTAATTTTTGGCTTTGACGTGATCCACGGCTATAAGACTGTAAGCCCTATTCCTCTGGCTGAGGCGGCAAGTTGGGATTTAAAAGCCATCCAAAGATCTGCAGAAGTTGCCGCAGAGGAAGCTTCAGCGGCGGGTATCAATTGGACGTTTGCACCGATGGTTGATATTTCTAGAGACGCCCGTTGGGGCCGTGTCATGGAAGGAGCTGGTGAAGACCCCTTTTTAGGAAGTGAAATTGCTAAAGCCAGGATACAAGGGTTTCAAGGTGACGATTTATCCGCAGTTAACACGGTGGCAGCTACTGCAAAACATTTTGCAGCCTATGGTTTTACAGAGGCAGGTAGAGAATATAACACAGTAGATATAGGAACTTCAACTCTTTATAATGTGGTGTTTCCCCCTTTTCGAGCTTCTTTAGAAGCAGAGGTAAAGGCAGTGATGAACGCTTTTAATGTGGTTAATGGGATTCCTTCTACTGGAGATAAATTTTTGCTAAGAGATATCCTTAAAGGGAAATGGAATTTTCAAGGCTTCGTGGTTTCCGACTGGGATTCCGTAGGTGAAATGGTTGCACATGGTTTTACAAAAAATGGCAGGGAAGCAGCTAAGTCAGGAGTCATTGCAGGATCAGATATGGACATGGAATCCTACCACTATGTCGAGCAATTGGCAAGCCTAGTGAAAGACGGTGAAGTTGATGAAGTACTTGTCACTGACGCTGCACGTCGTATTCTGAAAGTTAAATTTGAATTAGGTCTTTTTGAAGATCCTTATAAATATTGCTCAATAGAAAGGGAAAAGGAAACAATTTACAATCCAAAATTCAAAAAAGATGTTTTGGATATGGCTAAAAAATCAATTGTTCTCTTAAAAAATGAAAACAACACGTTACCTCTAAGGTTTTCTGGACAAAACATAGCAGTCATTGGAGCTTTAGCTGATGATAAAACGTCTCCTTTAGGGAATTGGAGAATCGCTGCAGATGATGGCACTGCTATTTCTGTTTTAGAAGGTCTAAATGCTTATGATAAGAATAACTATAGTTATTCCAAAGGGGCAGATGTGGTGACTGGGGAAAAGCGATTTGCCCAAGAACTAACTATAAACAACACCGATAAAAGTGGTTTTCCTGAGGCTATTGCTATAGCTAAATTCGCAGATGTAGTTATTATGGTACTAGGAGAGCATGGTCTACAGAGCGGTGAAGGTCGAAGCAGAACTCGATTGGATTTACCAGGAGTACAACAAGACCTCTTAGAAGAAATACATAAGGTTAATCCCAATATTGTTTTGGTTTTACAAAATGGAAGACCTTTAGCTTTACCTTGGGCAGATGAGCACATCTCCGCTATAGTAGAAGCATGGCATTTAGGATCAGAGAGTGGTAATGCAATCGCTGAAATCCTTTACGGAGATTACAATCCCAGTGGAAAATTACCAATGACGTTTCCACGTCATGTCGGGCAGGTTCCTATTTATTATAACCATAAATCAACCGGTAGACCTGAGCTTCCCTCTCCTGGTGCGGTGTTTTGGTCACATTATACCGATGAAAAGAATACGCCTTTATACCCTTTTGGATTTGGATTAAGTTATACTACTTTCGATTTTGAAGAGTTAATAATCGATAATTCGTATTCCGAAAACAAGACGGTGAGTGTTTCAGTAAAAGTGACTAACACAGGGCGAAAATCAGGAAAAGTCACTACACAAGTTTATCTTCAGGACGAATTTGCAAGTGTCACTAGACCCATTAGAGAATTAAAAGCTTTTGAACAGGCGGAACTGAGCCCAGGAGAAAGCAGGGTTCTAAACTTCCAACTTCAAGATAAAGAGATTGGATTTTATAATAACCAAGGTGAATTTTTAATAGAAGAGGGAGGTTTTCAGGTTTATGTTGGTGAAGACTCTCGAGCTCAACTTTCAAATTCTTTTGAACTTTAAAAGTTTTGAGTGGAAGTGTTTAATAGGTCTCTATGTGCAGGGTTACTACTTCTATTGATCTCTTAAGATTAGTTGTCTGGGATACAATAATCAACAAATCTGTTAGGCTAATAGCGAGGCAAAAAACGTTTTAACGTCTATCAAATTAATGAAAAAATAAATTTAAAGACTTGTTAAAATAGTGTAAGTTTGATTACTTAAAATTTAAGATATTCTGTTATGATCACTCTAAAGGAACTTGCCAAGCAATTAAATGTCTCTGTCTCTACGGTATCCAAAGCGCTTCATGATGCTAAAGATATCAGTGAAGGCACCAAAAAGCGAATTAAAGAGGCGGCTTTACTTTATAATTATAGGCCCAATAAAACAGCTCTTGCACTTAAAGTTAATAAAACCAATACGATAGGGGTGATTATCCCCGATATCCTAAATCCTTTTTTTGCTCAAGCACTCCATGGTATAGAAGACTATGCTACAGAACATAATTACGATACCATTGTTTGCGTAAGCCATGATCAGTTAAAAAAAGAAGCACAAAGCCTTGATTTGTTGATGCAAGGCCGAGTGGATGGGTTTATTCTTTCTTTATCTTCAGAAAGTTTAGCTCAGAATGATTTCTTACACATAGACCAAATTGCGTTGAACAAAAAAGGATTGGTTTTATTTGATCGGACGACAGATCAAGTTGACTGTGATAAAGTGGTCATCGATGATGAGAAATCGGTTTATGATGCCACACAAATTTTAATTTCTAAAGGTAAAAATAAAATCGCTTTTGTGAGCAATATCGAGGATCTTAACTTAGGTCAACTGCGGAAAAAAGGTTACGAAAAGGCTCTTAGCGATATTGGTATAGAAGTTAATCACAGCTTGAGTTTGGATCTTACTGGATCTTTAGATCCTCATGGACTTATTAAAGCCTTCTTATCTCAGCAAGAGATAGATGGTGTTATTTCAGCAGATAACACCTCTTCCTTGATGTTTAAAAGTATTTTGAAATCAGAAAAGCCTGATATCAATTCTGAAATTCCATTAATTGGATTTTCGGATGAGAAAAACTCACTTTTGAGTTATCCAAGAATCGACTATATAGATCAAAATGCAATGAAAATTGGATCTAAAGCTGCTGAATTGCTCATTAATAGACTCGAGTCTAAAGACCTTACCTCCAAGTCTATTACTTTTGAAATGCCTACTGAAATTCATCTTTTTTAAAGACTTAACTCTCGTTTTTTCATTTGAAAGGCTCTAGTTTAATACAGCTATTATATGTATATTTAGATTATGAACATAGATAATTTAAAAGAGGAAATACTATTATTATCCACTCTAGATCGTGATAATCTGTTAAAGGATATTACAGATTCA
>Ga0306864_1000140_pt1 | contig 34647 bp, 33 predicted proteins | sample AntRauTorckE5430_FD_190448 | JGI IMG/M metagenome (GOLD analysis project Ga0306864, IMG submission 190448) | Saline lake microbial communities from Rauer Islands, Antarctica - Metagenome Torckler E5 #430 (v2) (version 2) | ecosystem: Environmental > Aquatic > Non-marine Saline and Alkaline >...
GGGTTTTCGACATTAGAATCGGCGCCGCAAGTCACCGTTTAGACGATGTTATTATTGCATTGGATGGCGCCGGCAAAGGCCTGATGAGTGAGCCTGCGCTCTGGGCGAGGCCTGTGAAGAGCTATCAGCCGACCCAACAGCGGAAAACGAGTGACCTTGAGCGTTTACTTGCGCGGAAACATATCCGGCCAGGCCGCTTTCAAATATAACACCATAGACCACAAGGTCAGCCCGGCGGCGATGTACAGCAAGCCGATTGCAATGTCAGATTGAACAACGCTGGGCGGGAAGGCCAGCAGCCCGATGATCGCAGCCATTTGGGCAACGGTCTTAATTTTGCCAATATAAGACACCGCTACGCTGGCTCGGCTACCCACTTCTGCCATCCATTCACGCAGTGCAGAAATCACAATCTCACGACCAATAATGACGGTTGCCGGCAGCGTCAAAATCAACGCTGCATGCTCCTCAATCAACACCGCCAAAGCCACAGCCACCATAAGCTTGTCAGCGACCGGGTCCAGGAACGCTCCGAAAGGCGTGCTCTGATTCAGTTTGCGCGCCAGGTAGCCGTCCAGCCAATCGGTTACGGCGGCCAGTGTAAAAATAGCCGCGCTGACCAGGTAGCTCCATTGCACCGGCATGTAGAAAATGAACACGAACACCGGAATCATCACGATGCGTGAAAGAGTGAGAATATTCGGTATGTTCATTCGCTACCTACTCGTCGTGCAATGCTGCATAAATGGTTTCCGCCAGAGCCTTACTAATGCCAGGAATTTTAATCATTTCGTCAATGCCGGCTTTTAGTAGTTCTTGTATACCGCCAAAGTAACGTATCAAGTCGCGCCGACGCTTTGGACCTACACCCTCAATCCCCTCAAGAGTGGACTGACGGCGCTTTTTATCACGACGAGCGCGATGGCCGGTAATCGCAAAGCGATGCGATTCGTCACGGATATGCTGGATCAGGTGCAACCCGGGCGAATTTGCTGGCACTCGAAACACTCGTCCGGTAACCGCATCGATCAACTGCTCCATTCCCACCCGCCGGGCAGCGCCTTTTGCCACCCCAATCAGCGGAATGTCCGTAAGGTCTAACGATTCAAAAATCTCGCGGGCAATATTAAGCTGGCCCGTACCGCCATCAATAAACACTAATGAGGGTCGTTTGCCCTCTCCGGCTACCAACCGCTTATAGCGACGGGTCAGAACTTGGCGCATAGCGGCGTAGTCATCGCCACCGGTGATACCCTCTATGTTGTAGAGCCGGTAATCGCTTTTCAATGGACCGTTTTCATCGAACACCACACAAGACGCCACGGTATTTTCGCCATGGCTGTGGCTGACGTCAAAACACTCCATGCGCGTCGGCGTTTCTGCCAGATCCAACAGGTCTTTTAGCGCCAACAGGCGGCGATATACGGTTTCCTTGCTAGCCATGTGCGTCAGCAACGTCTGACGGGCATTGGTTTGCGCCAGCTCTACCCAACGCCTACGCTCGCCGCGCACATTACCACGAATGCGGGTGTCTCGCTTGGCTGCCTCTGACAAAGCTTGCGCCAACAGCGCCATGCCATCAGGTTCAGTGCTCACTAAAATGTCTTGGGGAATCTCGCGTCGAGTGTCTCCGGCAAAATAATACTGGCCCAAAAACGCCGCCAGCAATTCACCGTCAGACTGTTCAATGATAAAGCGCGGAAAGTAGTCTTTGGTACCCAACACCCTGCCACCGCGCACGATGATGACCACCACGCACACTATACCCGCGTCTTGGGTTATGGCGATCACATCGGCATCGCCACCTTCACCGTCAACCGACTGTTGCTCTTGAACATGTCGCAGGTGATTCATCTGATCGCGGTAGGCGGCGGCCTTTTCAAAATTCAGCTCTGCCGCGGCCGCTTCCATAGCCTGCATCAGATCTTTGATCACCACCGGATTTTTGCCTTCCAGAAACATGGCTGCGCGGCGGATGTCCTGCTGGTAATCCTCCGGCGAAATATAGCCCACACAGGGCGCGGTGCAGCGATTGATCTGATACTGCAGACAGGGTCGAGTTCTGTTTCTAAAATAACTTTCATTGCAAGATCTTATGCGGAAAACTTTCTGCAACACATTAAGGCTTTCTTTAACCGCACCCGAGCTGGGGAAAGGCCCGAACCAAGTGCCGCCACCTTTTTTTGTACGCCCCCGGCGAAAGGTCAGTGAAGGATAATCCTGGTGCGCGGAAACATATATGTAAGGGTAGGATTTGTCATCGCGCAGCAATATATTGTAAGGCGGCCGCAACGACTTGATCAAATTCTGTTCCAGCAGCAAAGCTTCGGTTTCGCTGCCGGTTATGGTGACCTCAATAGAACAGATTTTTGCCACCAGGGCCTGAGTTTTCGGCGCCAGGCCGGTGTTACGAAAGTAGCTGCTAACCCGGTTTTTCAGATTGCGCGCTTTACCCACATACAGCACCGTGCCGGCGGCTCCGTACATACGGTATACGCCCGGCCTTTCAGTAAGCTGTTTAAGAAAGTGCCGGCTGTCAAAGGGCGCCGCCGGAAGGGCGGCCGTATCAGACGTTACTGGCATCGTGAAACCCGAGGCGAACGACCATGAGGGCCAGCTCAACATCACTGGAAATTCCGAGTTTTTCAAACATACGGTAGCGGTAGGTATTGACGGTTTTCGGGCTCAAGCAGAGCGCGTCGGATATGTCCTGAACTTTTCTGCAATTCACCACCATCAACGCTATTTCACGCTCGCGCTCGGAAAGACGTTGGAACAACGTCAGTTCCGGATGATCCTCACTGCCCTGCCCTAACGCCATCTGTTGGGCAATTTCCGGGCTGATGTAGCGTTGTCCGGCGTGGGCTTTACGCACAGCGCGAATAATCTCGCGAATGTCGGCGCCCTTGGTAATATAGCCTGAAGCACCGGCTTGCATAACCCGTACCGGATAGGGGCTATCTGCACAACCGGTTACCACAACCACCCGCACGGCGCCATTCAATCGAAAAATTTTACGAGTTGCTTCAAGGCCACCCATGCCTGGCATGCGGATATCCATCAACACCACATCGGGCGGGTTGCGGCGTACTTGTTCAACGGCATCTTCACCATTTTTAGCTTCGCCGATTACCTCGATGCCCGGGTTGTCAGACAGCATACGTGAAATTCCGGATCGAACCAGGTCGTGGTCATCTACCAGTAACACTTTGATCACTGTGCACCTCATACAAAACTAATAGCATTCATACCACAATTGTAACGGTTACCGCAGAATCGCGATAGGCAACAAACCATGACAAAACATCACCAGCGCTGGACTTTTGGCCTGTCCAAACTGGCGGTATTGGTGACTGGGTCAAACCACACCACAAGCTCTCCCTTGTCGATCGCAGCCTCGATCCTGCTGGTTTCCGCCAGAGGACTTTCTTGGTCGTTCAGGCCGTGATAACGAGTGCAGTATTCTTCAACAAGACCCAGTACCTGATCCTCAGTCAACAAATTGACAGGTACAACAAACAATTCTTCTCGCGGATCCTGTTCAGATACCGCAGTCAGCGACTCGTCCATTATTTAAAACCTCAGTCATTAAATCATAAGTATCGACGGTCTAGTGGGCGTTTACTCGCAGAAATCACACAGTGATATAACGCTCAACGGATTAACTGCTTGCATAATAAGGCAAATGATAAAAGGATGAATTTACAGCATTCACTTTTTACGCAAAATTATTATACGGCAATACAAAGTGTGTTTCTTTAATGATTATAGCTATAAAGGAATTTTAAATATGTCTAACGATATATTCAAAAAAGCGGGCGGGCTGAAAAAAGCCTCTGGAGTTCGTGATCTGGATGGCCTGAAGGGTCTTACTTCTGAGCAGAACGAAAGGCTAAAGGCGTTGAACAATCAGTTTGCTGCCAACATGAAGGCATGGCAGGATTACTCCAGCGAGGCGTGCGTAAAAATTAATCGCACCTCGTTTGAAAAGTAACATTTTTACGATCGATTAGGCTTCAATGCCTAACCAAATGCGCTTGTTTCGCTTGAGGAATTCTGCATGTTGGGAATGAAAAAGCTGAGTACAACCAAAAAATTAGTGGCCGGTGTTGTCGGCACTAATGTGCGTCGTGGCCAAGAGCAATTGGTAAAAGCGTTAGGCGATAAAGGCTTGGTCAGCCCAACCACCTTGTCAATGATGGGGGAAATGTCGGATATTTATAAAGCCATGGTAGCCGATGTTGCTAAAAATCCGCTGCGTACAATTTCGGCGGAAAGTGACTTGCTGCGCAAATATCTGGCGCTAGGCTCCTACACGTTTGGCCGCGCAATGGGTAAAGATCACGATTCAGTGGCCAGCCCGGAAGCAGACGATCGTCGTTTTCAAGCGGAAGACTGGTCCAAGCATTTGCCCTTTGATTTGTTGTTACAAGCTTATCTGATCAACTCCCAGGCATCTCAGAATTGGCTAGAGGGTATGGACAACCTGCCCAAAGACACCCGCGACCAAATGCTCTTTTACGCGCGCCAGGTCACCAGTGCGTTGTCCCCTGCCAATTTCTTGGCCACCAACCCGGAAGCCCTGCGCATTACCTGGGAAAGCAAAGGCAAGAACCTGTTGACGGGCGGCAAGCAATTTATTGCCGACTATCGCCAGAACCCAAAGCTGTTTAACGTTGGCATGACCGATCGTTCTGCGTTTGAGGTCGGGGGCAACCTGGCAACAACACCGGGCAAAGTGGTATTCCAGAACGAACTGATTCAGCTGATCCAGTACACTCCAACCACGGCAACCACAGCAACCACAGCAAAGCGTCCGATGCTGATTGTTCCGCCCTGGATCAACAAATTTTACATTCTGGATCTGACCGCCCGCAACTCGTTTATTCAGTGGCTGGTTAACCAGGGTCAAACGGTATTTATTGTTTCCTGGCTAAACCCGGGGCCCAGTCAAAGAAACTTGGCGTGGGACGATTACATGGAGAAAGGCGTAGTGGCTGCCATGGACAACGTCACCAAAGCCACCGGCGAAGCAAAAATGAATCTGATTGGCTACTGCATCGGTGGCACCCTGGTGGCATCAACCCTTTCGTGGTTGAAGAAGAAAGGCCGTAAACCAACCGTCAGTGTGACCTATTTCACCACGCTTCTGGACTTCACTGATCCAGGCGGTATTAGCATATACATCAATGATCGGTCGCTTACGGGCATCGAAAAGATGATGAACAAGAAGGGCTACCTGGACGGCCGAGCTATGGCCTTTACCTTTAGCCTGCTGCGTGAAAACGAGTTGTTCTGGTCTTTCTGGACCAAGAACTACCTGAAGGGTGAAAAACCAGCGGCTTTCGATTTGCTGTACTGGAACACCGATGGCACCAACCTGCCGGCAGCGTTGCATGGCCCTTACCTACGGGAGATGTTCCTGAACAACCGTCTGATACAGCCGGATTCACTGTCGTTCTGTGGTGAAACCATCAACTTGGAAGAAATTGACGTGCCGTCTATGTTCATAGCCGCACGCCAGGACCACATAGCGAAGTGGAAATCCTGCTACACCGGCGCTCAGGCTCACGGCGGAAAAGTGAAGTTCTTGCTGGGCGGCTCAGGCCACATTGCTGGCATTATTAACCCGCCGTACAAAGAAAAGTACGGCTTTTGGACTCGTAATGTGGACACATTGCCAGAGAATCCGGACGATTGGCTGGCAGAAGCCGAACAGCACCCTGGTTCATGGTGGCCGCACTGGGTTGAGTGGCTGGCACAGTATCAAGGCGACCAGGTTTCTGCCCGGGTCCCGGGCGAAGGCAAGCTGAAAGCGTTGGAAGACGCCCCTGGCAGCTACGTCAAAGTCCGCGCAGCGGATGCAGCGAAAAGCTGACACCAGAATGTAAGATGATCCACTTAAAAACCGCGGCGAAGCTTATGCTTCGCCGCGGTTTTTTGGTTCTTCAATCTGCGCTTTAAATTGATTATCATTGCCGCCTCTGAAATTAGTTTGGATGCTAATGACTCCCTCTGCGTTTCGACTCACCTTGCCAATTCTGTTCGGCTATTTGCCGCTGGGCATGGCGTTTGGCGTACTGTTTGCCACACAGCTTGATTACCCCTGGTGGATAGCCCCACTAATGGGTGTACTGGTGTACGCCGGTGCCGGCCAGATACTGGCGGTCAGTTTGCTGGCCGCTCATGCCGGATTGCTGGAGGTGTTTATTGCGATGTTTGTGCTGAACGCCCGGCATCTGTTTTATGGCCTGTCTTTGCTGGGCCAATTTCGCGGCGCGGGCTGGCGCAAACTGTATTTGATATTCGGCCTGACCGATGAAACATACTCGCTGCTCACCAGCCGCCAGCGCACCCAAAGCCGCGAGCAAGAGTTGCGTACGGATTTTCGCATTACCGCACTGAACCAGTTGTATTGGGTAGTCGGCTGCGCGGCCGGTGGGTTTTTGGGGCACAGCGTTGCCTTCAACAGCACCGGCATTGAATTTGCGCTGATCGCGCTGTTCATTGTGCTAACCATTGAGCAGTTCAAAGCACTGGGTGAAACATTTCCGCTCTGGCTCGGTGCTCTGGCCGCCGCGTTGGCTATGGCCGTTCTGCCAGCGCCGCATCAACTTATCGGCGCCATTGTGATTGTCTCACTGGTGTTACTACTGCAGTACCGCCGGCACAAAAATGCTCTGGCCCGCAATCGCAGCAGAGGCACAACCCATGGTTGAGAATCTGTTTCAAAACTACTATCTGGCCAGCTTTATAGCAGTGACGGTGCTGGCAACTTTTGCCACCCGCATCATCCCGTTTGTGTTTTTTGAGCGTCATACGGAACACCCCCTCATCAAACACTTAGGGCGCTATTTACCCGCCGCTGTTATGGCGTTGCTGGCCATCATTTTTTTACAACGCTCGGCGACATGGTCGTTACCGGTGGCGGGTCTGGACGCTCTGATTCCAGGCGTTCTGGTGGTGCTGGTTCACCTATGGCGCCGCAACGCTCTGCTGTCTATCGCTGCGGGCACTCTTCCGTATATGGCCATTCAACAGGCCGGCCTGTTCTGAGTCATAGCCTTCTGAATCAGATCGCTCTGAGTCAAAGCGCTCTGAATGACCGAGCCAGAATCATTGGAAAACACCTCTATGGAATTGCTGGATACCTTTGCCCAAACCCTCGAAACCACACTGCCAGTATTCATTATGGTTTTTATTGGCACGGGGCTGCGCCGCGTTAACTGGATAGACGACGCGTTCGTTAATACCGCTTCGGCTCTGGTGTTCAAAGCAACACTGCCAACGCTGATTTTTCTGAGCATTACCCGCGCAGATCTGAGCACCGCTCTGAACCCCGGTTTGCTCCTGTTCTTTTTGATGGCGACCGTTGGCAGCTTTTGCCTGGCCTGGATGTGGGCACACCTCCGCGTGCGTCGGGAAGACCGAGGTGTTTACGTGCAAGGCGCATTTCGCGGCAACTGTGGCATTGTAGGGCTGGCTCTGGCGGCCAATCTGTACGGCGATTATGGTTTGTCTGCCGGTGGCATTCTGCTGGGCTTGGTGATTATTTCCTACAACATCTTGTCTGTGGTGGTGTTGCTGGCCTATCAGCACGGCCAAAGCGCCAGCCCAAGAAAAATATTTCGGGGTATTTTGCACAATCCGTTGATTATTTCAGTGGTTATTGCCGTTCCAGTCGCCGCGCTGAATCTTGAACTGCCCGCCTGGGTAATGACGTCGGGGGATTACTTTGCCTCGCTCACCTTACCGCTGGCGCTTATGTGCATTGGCGCAACCGTATCACTGAGTTCCATTCGCACTGACAGCCGCACAGCGCTGGGCGCCAGCCTGATGAAAATGGTAACGCTTCCAGCGCTGGCCACAACGGCGGCGTGGCTCTGGGGCTTTCGCGGCGCAGAACTGGGCTTATTGTTCTTGTTTTTTGCCAGTCCGACGGCGGCGGCCAGTTTTGTAATGGTCAAAGCGTTGGGGGGAAACGACCGCCTGGCCGCGAACATTGTCGGATTGACCACCTTGCTTGCCAGCGTCACCGTCACATTCGGAGTATTTGTTTTGCGCAGTTCCAACATTATTTAACCAATGCGGGTGTACCTTGCACGCTTTCCCTGTTTAGATACAGCCAACGCAACCGGACCGACTGGCTATGGATTACCCACTTCTGGACACCCACTCAGCCTGGCAACTTATACTGCAGGCTCGGGATTGTGCCAACGTTATTTTGCCTGTCCCAAACAGTACAGTGCCCGCGCTTGCCTTGCCTGAAGCCGGCGGAAAATGGCATTTGTTGCGGCCTGTCAACGAACAGGCACAGCAAATGTTTGACTTGTTTTTACCACTGGCAGGTCCGCTGGCGAAGGGCCACACCACCTCGGTTATCGGACAGTTAGGCCAAAGCCTGGACGGCCGTATTGCCACGGTAAATGGCCATTCGCGATTCATTAACGGCGACGATGGTATTGTCCACTTGCATCGCATAAGGGCGTTATCAGACGCGGTTGTGGTGGGTGCTGGAACGGCCGTGGCCGACAACCCCCAGCTTACGGTCAGGCGTACCTCTGGTGACAATCCGGTACGGGTGGTTATCGACCGCCGCCGCCGGGTGCCCGCCAGCCATCATCTGTTTACCGACAACGCAGCGCCAACACTTCGACTGGTCGCCGGTGACTATCAGCCCGGCTCCAAGCCAACGTTGCGAGGGTTAACGAGCGTTCTGGAAGTTCCGTGCCTGGGCCACAACCAGCAACCCGTTTGCCCCGCGCAGATACTGGCGGTGCTGGCTGACTTTGGTTTGCACAAAATATTCATCGAAGGTGGCGGTGTGACCGTGTCGGCATTTCTGCACGCGCAATTGCTGGACCGATTACACGTGATGGTGGCGCCAATGATCATCGGTAGCGGTCGACCGGCGTTTACACTGCCCGACATTGATCAACTCGATGAGGCGCTGCGGCCTCGGGCAACCATGGTTAATCTGGGTTCTGATGTGCTGTTTGCTCTTGAATTTGACGTCAACCACGGCGGCCTTTAAGCAGCACCAGAGCGCCCGGGCAACTGCCAATAAACATCAACGCGCCGTAGCCGACGCTGAGCGCAACGCCCTGCTCTGCTGGCAACCCCGCCAGCGGCCACAATAAAGCCGCGGCGCCTTCGCGTATACCCCAACCGGCCACGGTCAGTGGAATGACCATACTCAGCAACAACACGGTGCACAGCGCCATAAGAACAGCCGCTGCGGCGGCACTGTTGACGTAATCCACGGCCACCGCCAGCAATAAAAACACCGCAAGATAGCTGGCCACAATCAACAACGACGAAGTTAGCTGCAGCGGCAACGCTGGCCAACTGAACAAAGCCTGACGCGCATCATCACCCAAGGCCACCAGGTAAGCTTTAAACCGGGCGCTGTAAAGCCGCAACACCAGCAAACCACCCGCTACTGCCAGCAGCAAAACAATAGGCAGCCAGCCGATTGCAGCGGAAGAACCCGCCAGCGACAGGGTCAATACGTTAGCTTGCCAAAGTGCTATCAGGCCCAGCCCAACCACCAGCGCTAAAACCAGCTGGCCGGACAATCGCTCAATCGCCACCGCGTGGGCCGCTTTTTGTCGCTTGCCGACTCTGGCGCCGTGGCGCAGCGCACGGTTCACATCCCCCAAAACACCGCCGGGCAAAACCTGGTTTACAAACGTGGCCAGGTAATATTCCTGCACGGCATCACCTAAGCCGATGCTCAAACCAAGGCGTTTGCCGGTGTAACGCCAGCGCCAGGAAGAAATGACGATCTGAACCGCACTTAGAGCAAAGGCCGGCAGCGCCACCCAAAGCGGAATCCGTTGCAGCTCGCGCCACAAGGACGTGGTATCCACCAACAGAAAAAGTGCGCCAAGCAAAATTGCGCTCGCCAGCCAGCGCCAGCCAGCGGTGCCCCGCACGCCCGTTTTTACCATCGCAGACATACCGGCTACTCTGCCCTTGGCGGCAACGCCAGCAGATCCTCATGGCACACTCTGATGCACAATCCTCCTGCGACCAGTTGCCGTTCTCTGGCGTCAAGCCAGGCTCTTAAGCGCACGCGCTGATTCGAGTCTTGCTGGACGGCGGCGTTGACCCAACCGTGCATCAGCTGGCGCGCCAGCTCAGCGTGCTCTTCACCTTCACCTTCACCTTCACTCATACCCAGTTGCCAGTCACTGGCGCCAATGTGCACCTCATAATCAAAGCTTTGCAGTTCTGCGGTCAACGTTGCAGTAGCGCTTGGCCCCAGCGCCGCTCCCAGGCCCTTATCGCCGTGCTGGTGTTGGTTCACCAGTGCGCGCAGCAGATCGTCATCAGGGTGCTGAGGGTCAAGCTCGAAGCGTCCGGCGTAGCTCAGCACAATCAATAGAGCCGCGCGTTTATCCGCAACTTCTTTTACCAGCGCCTGCAACCATTGGCCCGACACCAGGTCAATCAGCGCCGATGCGCTCACCAAGCGCGTATCCGCAGGGAATAGCCCGGCAAACGTGTGTGGTAACAGCTGTAAAACCCGGGTCTCAACGCTCAGGCCCAACGGTTCCAGCCGCGTCGCCGCGGCTGCCAACAGACACGTGTCCTGGTCGATCAAAAGCCACTTTTGGGGTTTATCCAGTACCTTTCCCAAATACCCGACATTGGACCCTAGCCCGGTACCCAGATCGACCAGCGTCGGTGGCTGCGACCTTACGTGGTCACCCGATTGCTGTTGCAACCAATCACGCAGTCTGGCGTTGAGGTTTTGCGACCGCGCCTTATAGTCCGCCGGCTGTCGCAGGCTGAGCCAGTCAGCGCTGAACTCGGTATGCGGGTGATGGCTCTGAAAGTCGGTTAGCGCGGCGACAAAGGAGGCGGCCGTATCGGCCCAGGTGCGCACAAGCCGAGACTCGGACTCGGCACTAAGGCGGGCTTGCGCCAGAACGTGCGGGTGGGTTATCCAACGGCCCAAACGTTCACCCAACGCTGCCACGTCTCCTGCGTTGTACATCGCAACGCCGGGGCGATCAGCGGTATGCAGCAAGGCACCGCCGTTGGAGGAAATAACCGGCAAACCCACGCCCAGTGCTTCGTCAATCACCATGCCATAACCTTCATACAGCGACGGCAACACGAAGACGTCCGCGTTGTTGTAAAGCGTTGCCAACGCATCGCCATCCACTTCGCCGGTCAGCAAAATACGCGCGCACAAACCGGCCTGCTGAATCTGCTGACGCACCTGTTCAACGTAGTGCACATCACGATCACAGGCGCCCACAAGAACGCACTGCCATGGCAAGTCTTTCAATTCAGAAAGAGCCTCTACCAACTGATGCTGTGCCTTACGCGGCGACAATTGCGCAACGCATAGCAACCGTATCGTTTTTGCACCTTCAGAAATGCCATTGGTAGAGTGTTCCAGCGCACCCGATGCACGCTTTTCAACCCCCGGTGGAGCCATGCGGATTCGGTCTGACGCTACGCCAAAGTCCCGAAGGCGTTCGGCAGTGAAACGGCTGGTGGTGACAACGTGGGGCACCGCCGCCAGCGCCCGCTTTTCAGCGGCAAAAAACCAGCCTTGCTGCTGCAAACTCAGGCCAGTTTCATCGGCCAGCGGGTGGTGAATCAACGCGACCAGATTCAGCCTCGACCGGTGGGCTTCCAGTATTTCTGGCATGGCGCTCATGGCAAGTCCATCGAGCACCACCCAGGACTGTTCTGCCGCACCCGCAAGCAACTCGTTCATGGCCCTTAGTGCCACGGTGTCGGGCTGTGGAAACTGGCCTGGCAATCCCGTTAGCCGTGCGCTTATACCCGGCTGATTTAACGCGCCGGCTTGGTTGAGCGCGGCTACTAGCTCGCGCACGTAGCGATAGCCGCCGGTGTTCTGCTGCGGATCACCCGGTACAACAAACAGCAGTTCGTGGCTGGATTCAAATGTCGCCATGGTAGCTGGCCCAGGCAATATGGGATTCCGCCAAGGTGACCTTCACGCGTTCAACACCCTTACCTGACGCCCCCAATTGGCCGGTTCGAATCGCCGCCGCGAGCCGTTCAAATACGACCTTTGCCATAAATTCGGTGGTGGTATTGCGGCCTTTAAACGCCTCCACGTCGTCCAGATTTTTCATGTTGAACTCCGCCAGCAATGTTTTCAGCTGCTCCGAAGCCAGACCAATGTCCACAATCAAGTCGTCATGATCGAGCGTCTTACGCTCAAAGCAAACGTCAACGATATAAGTAGCACCGTAGGTTTTCTGAGCCGGCCCAAAAATATCGCCGTTAAAACTGTGGGCAATCATGATGTGATCGCGAACGGTCAGGCTGTACATATAAATCTCCTTTGGCAAAGCCTAGTGTGAATAGCCTGCTGGGCAGAACTGTCGGTGAAAAGCTGTCTGTAAAAAGCTACCTGTAAAGAGCTATGACTAATAACGAATTCGATGGCATAACGTATCATTCCCCAAGGCAAGAATTTGCGCCATGGTTTGCGGCATTTGCTCGAACGGGGTTTCTGCGCTGATCAAAGCGTCTAACACCGGGTCTTGCAGTAAATCCAGAGCCAGCATCAGGCGCCGGCGATAATCCCAGCGCGGCTGGCGAAGCGGATTAATCCCACCCACCTGGCTCGATTTCAACGTCAGGCGGCGGGGATGAAAAGCCGCACCAAGGGGAGCGTTAACAGGCTGATCGCCGTACCAGCTCATTTCCACCACCGTTGCCTCCGGGCCGGCCAAGCCTAGAGCTGTTGCCAAGCCGGCGCTTTGGCCACTGGCGTGAATCACCACGTCAAAATCATCCGCGCTGCTTTGACTGGCAAAGTTCAAGCCCAGCTTGCGCGCCACCAACTCCCGCCCCGGGTTAGTGTCCAGAGCAACGACGTCGGTCCCGGGTATGCGGCTGGTTAACCAGGCTACAAGCAGACCAACAACCCCCAAACCCACCACTGCAATACGGTCGCCCACGCCGGGCATGGCGTCCCAAAGGCCATTTACCGCAGTCTCCATATTAGCGGCCAGAACTGCACGAGCCGCAGGCAACCCCGACGGCAAGGGCGTAACAGCGGCAACAGGTACTTTATAGCGCTGTTGATGGGGATACAGACAAAAGACCGTCTTGCCGGTAAGCGCTTTGGGGCCACTGACAACCCGGCCAACATTGGCATAGCCGTATTTGACCGGCCAAGGGAAATCTCCCTGCTGAAAAGGTGCGCGCATACTCTGGTGTTCGCTGGTAGGCACTCGGCCGTGAAAAACCAGAGATTCGGTGCCACGGCTAACACCGGAGTACAACGATTGTACGGTGACCTCAGTGCCGGCGGCCGCGGCGCTGAGGTCCGGCGGGTTATCCAGTAACGTATTCAGTAATTTCCCTTCGCCAGCGGCGGTAATCCAGAATGCCCGTGTCGCAGCGTGCGATGAGCCATCGTTTGTGGAACTCATCCAGTACTCCTCGTGTCTATACTAAAATGCAACAGTCTACAGAATTATGAACGGAGTTCACTGATGACATCAGCACCCCGGGCGCAAGGCCTTGCGCCATGGATGGACCTGCTGTGGAGCGCCGTTGTGCTGGCGGCTTTGTTGGCACTGGTGATTCCACCGGTTGCGTCAGCCCAGGCCCCCGCAGCCACGCTGGCCACTGCGGTAACCGTCATTCTTTATGCCGTTATTGCCGCGAGTGTGCTGGCACGCTGGCCGCCACACCAAAATTTTGGCTGGGCCAATCGGGCCACTCTGCTGCGCGGTTGCGTGATCATTGTGTTGGTGGCCATTGCCTGCGCTGTGGCCGCAGGTTCTGAACTGTCGGTTAGCCGCCTTTGGTGGTACGCCGCCGCGGCTTTGTTGGCACTGATACTGGACGGCGTAGACGGCCAACTGGCGCGGCGCACCAACAGCGCCAGTGAGTTCGGCGCCAGATTCGATATGGAACTGGACGCTCTGTTTATTCTGGGCCTGTGCCTGATGGTTTTCGCCCTTGGTAAAGCTGGCGCCTGGGTGCTGGCGCTGGGCCTGATGCGTTATGGGTTTGTAGCGGCTGCCTGGGCTCTGCCCTGGATGAACCAACCGCTGCCGCCGAGCTTCCGCCGCAAAACAGTCTGCGTATGGCAAATTGTTACGCTAATGGTGGCGATTGTGCCGCCAGCGCCTGCCCTGCTTGTCGGCGTGTTGTTGGCGACGGCGCTGTTACTGTTAACCTGGTCGTTTTTTATAGACGTCTATTGGCTCTATCAATGGAGAGAACAACATGAAGCACCTTGAGAAAAACCGCACTTCCGGAACCGCCGCCCTATCTTTGCGCCAAATGGCTGCCGCTATTCTAGTGCCTGTTTGTTTGGCTTCAGCCCCGCTGATTCACGCCGAGCCGACCCAATTCAAGGTCGATGACGAGCACTTTTCCATGGTGTTTGAAATCATGCACATCGGCTACGCTCCGGTGATGGGCATGTTCCGCGAGATAGAAGGAGAATTTGTCTACGATGAGGAAACCCGCGAGATCAGTTCTGGCACGCTGATATTCAAAAGCAACAGCGTGTTCACCAATCACAAAAAGCGCGACGAGCACGTTATCAACGAAGACTTCCTCGACAGCTCCAGGCATCCCGATATTGTGTTCACCGTGACCGATTTCAACACCACCGGCGACAACACCGGCCAGGTCACCGGAGACCTGGCCATGCTCGGCCAAATCAATCCAGTTGTGTTAAGCGTAACGCTCAACAAGTCTGCGGTTTACCCGTTCGGGCACGAGAAATACACACTAGGTATTAGCGCCGAAACCCGCCTGAAACGCAGCGAGTGGGGCATGACCTACGGCCTGGTTGGCAACATGGTGGGCGACGAAGTCGCCTTACGCTTTGGTTTTGAAGCCTTCAAGGAATAAGGCAGGTTTTAGACAGGTTGTTGGCGGCCAGATTTCATCGACGCCACCACCGAGCCGATCACCACCAATGACGCGGCCACCGGTAAACGCCAATCCGGGGCGGCAATGCCCGCAACGACCAAAAGCACCGCGGCCAATACCGGCACTGCATAAGCCAGGCTGCCAATCAACGCCGTAGGCCCGGTACGCAAAGCCAAATCCCAGGCCACCATGGCAAGCCCGTAGGGCCCAACGCCAAGAGCAATACCGGCCAGCAAGGCGCCACCGGAAGGCATTCCTGGCGCGCTTCCAGCCAGAGTGTCAGCGGTTGCCGCGCCGGCGCCGGCAACCAGAAACAACAACGGCATCAACGGTGCAATTGCCACCGGCGCGGCCTGACAAATCCACGAATACAACGCCCAGCAACAAGCGGCCAGCAGGGCCAGTGCGTAGCCGGCGTAGTGGTCGTTGGCGCCCGCCCCCAGCGACTCGGGCGATATCAAAACAGCTGCGCCACAAAATGCAATACCGGCCCCGACGATGACCGGCAATGGGATGCGCCGGTAAAATAGCCACTGGCTAAGAACAATAAACAGTATAGGCCAGGTGTAGGTAATCAAAGCAGCCTCGGCGGCGGGCGCCTTGCCCATGCCTGCCAGATAACCAACCACGGCGCCAAAAATCAGCGTGGGCACCAGTCCATAAATCGCCAGTTTCCACTTGAGCGACACCGCCACCCGCCGGGTTTCCACTCGCGCTTTTTTGCGGTTGCGCAAGGTTATGGGCAAAACCGCCACGGCGCCACTGAGCAAGGCAATTGTTGCTAACCGAAACGGCGCCACCTCGCTTGCGACATCCACCAGCAAAGGCGCAATCGCCCACAGAACAACGGCAATAAGCGCCGCAAAAACGCTGAGGTAAAGTGGTTGGTGTAAAGCAATGGGGTGGCTGTTCACGGTGAGTGCTCCCTTAACGCCGCTGAATTAGCAAGACATGGCCTAACCCTATACACTTTAAATACATCACAACATCGACATTTTTTGATTAATAACCTAACAGGAATTGATGAATTGAGGCGGCGCATTCTGGATTTGAACATGTTGCATACGCTGGTCGCGATTGCCGACGCCGGCAGCGTGACCGCTGCGGCTGAACGCCTGGCGTACACACAATCGGCTGTGAGCATGCAACTGCGCCGGCTGGAAGCCTCATTGGACGTTGCCCTGCATGAAACCGCAGGTCGTAAAATTCGCCTGACGGCCGAGGGGCAAAAGCTGGTGGGGTACGCGCGAAAAATGCTGGCGCTGAACAGTGAGGCGGTAGACGACGTTCAACGCCGCCAGGTTTCTGGCGAGCTGAGCCTGGGGATTCCCGAGGATTACGCTTTTTTGCTGACGTCCGTGTTGGCGCACTTCAGCCAGCGGTATCCGGCGATTCAGTTACAGGTTATCTGCCGCTCCAGCGTTGATCTGGTGAAGCAGGTACAAGATGGCGGCCTGGATATGGCCGTGGTAACGCGCCAGGTGCGTTCACCGGGCGGTGAGATGATTCGGCGCGAACCGCTGGTATGGGCCGTTGGCGCCACAGCGCAACCATCACTGACCGACCCGATACCGCTGGCGCTTTATTCACCGGGTGCAGACGTGTTTCGTGATGTTGCTGAAGCGTCGCTGGCCTCTGCCGGCCGGAGCTGGCGCATGGCCTATTCCAGCCAGTCCATGACCGGCCTTTTGCCGGTTGTCGTAGCCGGTTTGGCGGTGGTTGTAGTAACCCGAAATATGCTGACCGATCAACTGCGGGTGATTGGCGAGCGCAGCGGCATGCCGACGCTGCAATCCGTTGAAATCGCCCTTCACCGCTCTATTGGCCGACCATCGGAACCGGCACGTCAACTGGCGGACCTGATTCGGACTCACCTGGCGTCAAATGAGTAAACTCGAACCAAACCTGCGGCCCAAATGACATTAACCAAATGACATTAACCAAAGGTTATAAGTGGTGCTTAAGGAATCGCTTCCGGGGCTTGTGGAACTGCCATTACCCGGTTGCGACCTGCCCGCTTAGACATGTACATAGCGCTGTCCGCCTCTGCCAATACGCGATCAAACTCGCGGCACAACCCCTCAGCCACGCCTAGACTGGCGGTTACTTTACCGCCGTCTGGCAGCACGTTCAGACCACTGACTCTTAGCCGCAAATTTTCCGCAACCGAAACCGCCTGGTCTCTATCAATCGGACCCAACACGATCAGAAACTCTTCACCACCCAAGCGAACCACCCGATCATCGCGCCGCACACTTTGCACGAGACTTTGAGCAATGCCCTGCAGCACCTCGTCGCCCACTTTGTGACCGTAACGATCATTGACCTGCTTAAAGTGGTCAACGTCCAGCATCACTAACACGCAAGCGTTGCCCTCAGGTTGTGCAACAAGCCAATCATCCAACCGCAGGCGATTGCCAACACCCGTTAACGTGTCACATTTAGCCAGCTTCTCAAGCTCCTGATTCAGACGTGCCAGCGCCGCGGTGCGCTCAACGACTTGTTCCTCCAGCTGCTCTTTGCTGCGCTCAATACGGCGATTGGTTTCAGCAAGACGCCGCTCGAACGCTTTGCGGCTGGTTATATCGTTGATACTTCCCACCATACGAAGAGGCTTACCCTCCGCGTTTCGTTCCACAACTCGACCGCGATCTTGAACCCATATTTCACTGTCATCCAAGCGTACCATTCTGTGCTCAGAGCTGTAGTAACCAGAACCCTCAAGCGCCGTATTCAACGCACTCATCACGCTGGCAATGTCATCCGCATGAATTAACTTCTCCAGAACCGCCATATCGTGAGTTAACAAGGCGTCGTCAAGTTGCAACAACTGGCACCACTTCATGTTGTGCCGCACCACATTATGCTCTATGTCCCAGTCCCAAATGCCTTCACCAGCAGCGTCCATCGCGTAAGAATACCGCTTTTACTTTTCTTCGATTATCTGATGCGCCAATTTTAGCTCGGTAATATCACGGCCAATCACCAGAATACGATCACTGCCGTCGGGTCCCTTCAGTGGCTTTTTGATCGACTGAAAATGGCGGACTTCGCCGGTTGCCTTGTTCGTTGATGTCTCTTCCACTACCTGAACTCGGCCGGCACTTATAACTTCTTGGACGTTTTCCTGCAGAAAAAGGACCTGACTTTGGTCATCATTGGCATCAGCGTCGGTTTTGCCGACCATTTGCTCTGGCGTGGAATCACAAAGACGCGCCAAAGACTGATTGCAAAGCAAAAATTCACCGCGCCGATTCTTTACAAATACAATGTCGGGCGACTCGTCAATCACCGTCCGCAGCAGGCTTTCTTCCAACAGGCGAGGTAGTATAGTGAGGTTTTCTTTGGAGAGACCGCGAGGACCGCGGGCACCACAGCCATTGCAGTGTATAAAATACTCTGCCGAATCAGAACGCTGAACACACAAAAGCGGCTCATCACAATAAGGACAACGTTGCTTCTCAAAATTCATTCATGCGTCCCTCGCCGACACCTGCGTGGTTCAAATTCTGTGATCAGCCTATCACTTTATCAACTGAACAGTGACGCCTTATCATTCACAAGAACCATTCCCCGCTTGAGATTTGTACTCTGAACCCGCAACGCTTTTGCTTTTGCGTGCGCGACCAAACCGTACATTTGGCACAGTTTAGCGTCACATTGATTCTCAAGATCAATAGCAGAGCACACCCTACAGAATGCGGTATTTTACAATAAGCCAAACTCAGTCAAACTCCGTTGCCTGTGCCTACGCCCATTGCCTATAACCAAAAAAGGATACTCATGTCTGACCGAAACCCCCCGTCCATTATCGTGTTTGATGTGAATGAAACACTTCTCGATATAATGACCCTGGAGCCTTTGTTCAATCGTGTGTTTAGCGACTATAAAGTATTGAGGGAATGGTTTTCAGCATTGGTTCTGTATTCACAAACAATGACGTTGTCCGGTCTTTATACACCCTTTGGAGAGCTTGGCGTGGGCGCACTGCGGATGACCGCCGACATTCATCAGGTGGACATTACGGACGACGATATCGTGGAACTGAAAAAGCGAATGAGCTCAATGCCGGCACACCCGGACGCTATTCCAGCTCTTACCCGGTTGAGCGATGCAGGTTTCAGACTGGTAACCCTGACCAACTCGGCCAGGGGCGCTTCGCCAACCCCATTGGAAAAAGCGGGATTGAGTCACTTCTTTGAGCGAACTTTCAGCATCGAGGAGACGGGTAAATTCAAACCCGCCGCTGAAACCTATCGCCTGGTCGCAAGAGCGCTGTCAGTCGAGACCTCAGATTTGTGCCTAGTCGCCTGTCACCTTTGGGACACCATAGGCGCCCAGGCAGCCGGTTGCCGCGGTGCGTTTGTCACACGCCCCAACAACGCTGTTCTCACGGCCCCTGGCGTACCCCTTCCAGACCTGGTTGCAGCCGAACTGACCGACCTCGCCGATCAGATTATTGGCTGCCGGTAACATCGTATAAAGACGCCCGAATGCAGCACTAAAGCCAGTCGGGCCGTTCAAACAAAAACGCGTCAGTAGGCGCCTTCGCTGTAAATCAGCTCGTAGCTGTGGCTGTAAATTTCCACGATGTTGCCGAACGGGTCTTCCATATAAATCATCCGATACGGCTTCTCACCGGGATAATAATAGCGCGGCTTTTGCATGCGTTTTTTACCGCCGGCGGCAACAATGCGATCAGCCAACTCTTCAAGATTTGGATCCTGTACGCAAAAGTGAAAAATGCCGGTTTTCCAGTACTCGAAGTTGTTCTCCGGATTCACCTGATTTTTGAACTGGAACACTTCCACGCCGATCCGGTCACCGATGGACATGTGGGCGATGCGGAAACTTCCCCAGCCCTTGCCAAACACCTCGGTGCACATTTCGCCGATCGCACTGTCGTCTTCAACAATTTCAGTCGGCTCCATAATCAGGTACCAACCCATAACCTCGGTGTAAAACGTGACCGCACCTTCAAGATCGGGAACCGAAATACCGATGTGCGAAAAATTTTTTGGATACACATTACTCATGGCTTTTCCTCCTTTTTTTAACGTGGAGAAAGGTTACAATCATTTTTTGATTACGTGAAATTATCATTCATGATGATTATGAAAACGGATTGTAATGATTAACAGCACATGGCTGCGCAGTTTTTGCACCCTCGTTGAAGTTGGCCATTTCACACGTACAGCCGAACGGCTGCACATGACACAGTCAGGGGTCAGTCAACAGGTACGAAAACTGGAGGAGCAAGTTGGGTTAGCGCTGCTTGTTCGACAAGGCAAGCGATTTGCACTGACGGATGCCGGCAAACGGCTTTATGCGGAAGCAAAAAATATCATCATCGCCCTATCAAGTCTGGAGCTGCGCATACGTGAAGATCCGGCGTATGAAGGCATGGTTCGGGTGATGTCCCCCGGAAGCGTGGGCTTAAAACTCTATCGTCACCTGCTTGCCTTGCAGCAGCAGCACCCAAAGCTTGTTATTGACTACCGGTTTGCACCGAACGCCGATGTCGAAAATGCGATTGCTAACTGCGTCGTCGATATTGGTTTTATGACCGGCACGTCAGCTCTGGCGGAAGTAAGCTGCCAGCCAATTGCGACGGAGCCGCTACTACTGGTGACGCCCGCCCGTATTTCAGAGCCAAACTGGGACGTATTAATGGAACTCGGGTTTATAGATCACCCGGATGGCGCTCACCATGCTGAAATGCTGCTAGGGGCTAACTACCCTGAGTTTCAACACAGCAATCTGTTTGAAAAAAAGGGGTTCTCAAATCAGATCGGCCTGATTCTGGAGCCCGTAAGCTTAGGCTTGGGCTTTACCGTATTGCCGGCTCATGCGGTTGAGGCCTTTCAGGAGCATCAGCTGGTCAAGACTCACCAACTGCCCAATCCGATTAGCGAAACCCTGTATCTTGCGGTCAGGCGCGAGATACCGATGCACAACAGGATGAACACAGTGATCACAGAAGCACACAAATGGCTGTAAGTTCAGAGCGGTTACGCACCCTGACCAACCGAGCCGTCAAGCGATGAGCATTGCTCGACCTGTTCTGTGCCTTTTCTCATGCCGCCTCAGGCTAAAAGAACCGTTTTTTGCTCGTCAGACGTCCCGTCAAGAGTCGGAATATTACTGACAATCTGGATCCCGCTTATTGCTTTCTTGGCCTTGGACTTGGCAACCGCTGCGGTCGCTGCCAAGTCTGCTGCGGAACCAAATTCCCGGCTGTCGGCAACAACGATTCCTACTGAGAGAGCCGCAAGGGGGAACTGCCTTGGCAGGCCATCACGATCTTCACCCGTTATGAAACCCGCCTGACGTATCGCTTCCGGATACCGCATCGCCGCCTCTAAGGTGAAAAGCTGTTGCACTTCTTCGCAGCGTTGTCGAATGTCAAGCCGGTCGCTGAACACCACAAAATAATCCCCGCCAATGTGGCCGACCCACTCATTATCGCCGTTGAAAACCGTACACAGTTGTCGTGCCAGCGACAAGATAACCTCATCACCTTTGCTGTAGCCCAACGAATCGTTGAAAGGCTTAAAGTGATCAATGTCGAAATAACTGAAGGTAAACGGGCTGTTGTGCTGAAGCCGGCGAACGGCTTCCTGCTGGATCAGAACATTTCCCGGCAACTGAGTAAGGGGATTGGCATGCCTCGCCTGCTCCACCCGGCTCCGGGTCATCATGCGAAGCAGAGACCGGGTTGAACCCAGCCCTATGTAATGGCCATTTTTGGTCACGATGAAATGCTGCTTGAGGTAATAAAGATCTTCCTCTAAAAGCGACTGACTGACCGCTTCCAGAGATTCGTCATGCTCTACGACAAGCGCATCGTAGGCGGTCAAACTAGACACCGGCTTGGTCTCATTGAGTGCACGGCCATAGGTAGAGCTGAAGACTTCCATTACACGCCATTTATGCAGCAGACCAAGAGGCCTGTCATTATCCACCACGGGCAACGCAAATATTGCAGGCGACGATTGCAGGACCCGCCAAGCCTTGCCCAGTGACGCCGTCGGAGCAAGTGGCACGATGTAGCGCCCCAGGTATCCCGCATCGGAGGTTGCCTGATCCCCGCCGATAAGCGCTGGATCGTCCAACGCTGACAATTCGGCGGCAGGAGACCGATTGGGGCGCCCCAGCAGGAAGCCTTGAATAAGATTAATCCCCATTGAGCGCAGTAGCGTCAGCTCAGCAACCGTCTCAACGCCTTCTGCGATCAGCCGGCACCCCAGCCGTTCACAGAGGTTGATGACAGACCGAACGAATTCTTTTTTTGCTAGGTCTCGATCAACATCGCGAATAAAGTGCCGGTCAACTTTGACAAAGTCCGGCTGAATTTCAGACCAGAGTTTTAACCCGGAATAGCCCGTGCCCAAGTCGTCTATTGCAACCCGAAAACCACGTTTCTTCAACGCAGTCAATCGGGCCTTTAGCGCCTCTGGGTTATCCGTCGGATAACGCTCGGATAATTCAATCACGACGTTTTCCGGCGTGAGGCCGTTCGTCGTCAACAACGACTGTAAGCGATCTTCCGCAAACGCTTTTGGTAACAGCAATCCCGGTGAAACATTCACGAACACCAGGTGACTGACTCCGTAACGAATGCAACTTTGCCCGGCTTCCAGCAAACACGCCTGCTCCAGGCTGACCACCTGCTTACATTGCTCTCCTGCCTGAAACAATGCGGGAGCCCCGCGAAGCGGACTGTCCGAAGGCCCCCGGCTAAGTACCTCATAGCCAAGAATGGTTCCTTTCTGGCAGTCAACAATGGGCTGAAACATCGTTGAAATAAGCCGCTGATCAATAATGCGCTGCAGCTCTCTTGCTTGGTCGCAGGCTGTCATTCTGTATTATGCCCCCTGAATCTGAAAGCAAGAAATCAGGGCTCGCAGCGGTTCTGACTGCCCACGCAACTGATCGCTCGCTGTTTTAGTGTGACCGATATGCCGCTGCAGACCCTGCTACCTCTCGAAACGTTCACCATGAGAATAAGTCACAATCATGACAGTTTTGTTTCAACGGCGAACGTGCCACAAGCATTGTTTACATATAATGAAATCTTTCAACATGTTGGAAGCGCAAAGCCCATAAAGAAGTGAAAACGGTGCCTTACCCATGCGACTCAACCGTGCAGGCAAAGCACACATTTATCTGAGACAAGTTTTGATGAGACACACAATCATAAGAGTGGCACTCGATTTTCTCGAGTTCAGCGAGCGCCTAGTTGTACTCAACGGTCACTGTCACGTCGCCAGTATAAGTACCAGTAGCCTGGCCTGCAGTAACAGACAACTCTCCACCCAAGTAGATGGACTGAGCGCCGCCAGCGCCCAGCTCACCGCTTGTGACTTCGCCGGTTGTTACGCCAGCAGCGGTAAAGTCACTGATTTTGCTCAACGCCATAGCGTCCGAAGAAACGGAGTCAGTCAAGGTAGCAGCGCCGGACCAAGTAATACCATAAGTCGCGCTGTTATCACCCGTAACGTCGAATTTGGCGGCGGCCGGCGTGGAACCTGCGGAAGACAGAATAGGCCCGTTTGCCGTTCGGGCACCATCGGTGGCGACGATCACATCGCCACCGCCGCCAGGCAAAAATTTACCGAAATTCAGATCCGCCGATTGTGTGATCACGATTGGTACGATCACGGTGGCGCTCGAATTGCTTGTAGCGCCGGCAGCGAAACTGTCAGACGCCCCAAATCCCCAGAGCGCAACGGTCGAAGCCAGCGCAGCAAAACGAAACGTTTTATTAAAGAAAATAGATGAGTTCATGGTGATTCACCTGAAAGCATGCCACCGGATTATGACGGTCAGCAATTACTTGATGTAATACCGGTCGGGGAAACCCAAAAATACAACGACAAAGGCGGATGCAGCGAACACACATTCGAAAGAAATATACGAAATGTAGGGGCTCACGCTGTCATAGCGCTGTGACGTCCGTTAGACCGATAACCTTGCATCACCACCTTTCGGCAGGCTCACTCTTTTTGTAATTCCTTAAAATAACTGAGATCTTCTTTTCTGGCAAGTAGATGACGTCGTACGTCTGTCAGATACTAGAGAATAACCCTCCACCCCATAATTGGTGCAAAGTGCGACAAGATTGACTAGACTTAATGGCCTTTTAACGAGGTTACTCAAGCAATCAACGAGTTAGTGAGGCCTGGCCGTTTCCAAAGCCAAGGGCAACACTCAGTTTAATAAACGCCTGATGGCACGGAGTAGGTCACCCACCCTTGAGCTGTAGTGAAATCGCGAACCGCACGCCGAAACACTGCGCATAAAAACGCCATTATGATAAGCCTGCCACGTCAGGCCATCGGGTACGCTTGTCTGAACATATAACTGCGATTCCGCTGGAAGCAGCTTCCTGCGGCGAGCCCTACATCAGAACGGAGTGCAGCATCATGAGCGACATTGAATTTTCTGTGCTGAGAGCACAGCAGGAAATCCATGAATTGATCGCACAGCAACGTCCGCTGGAACAGACCCTGGACGCGATAGCCGACTGGACCAGCAGCACGATGTCCGGCGCGCTGATGGCCATCACCCGGTTTCATCCAGACACCAACAGTCTGAGTCTGACGCCCACCAGCCGATTTTCTGATAATTTTTTCCAGGCCATGCAGAATATTCCAGTGGCTGAGAGCGTGGGCACCTGCGGCACGGCTGCCTTCACCAAAAAATTGGTTATTACTGCAGATATTCAAAGGGATCCTCGCTGGGACGGTTACCACGATATTGCCGAGACAGAGGGAGTCATTGCCTGCTATTCAATGCCAATTCTAACCTCGACGAAAGAGCTCCTGGGCACTTTCGCCACCTACTACCGGGCCCCAGACACCCCGACCGCAGACACTCAGCACAATCTCACTCGCGGCGCTGCCTTGGTTGCCCTGGCCATTCTCCGCCACCGAGATGTGGGAGACCTTAGCACCCTCTCCGAGCGACACCAAACCCTGTTCGACAACCACCCTTATGGCGTCTACCTCCTTGACCTGGGTGGCCACTTTCAGAGCTGTAACACAGCGATGGAACGCATTACTGGTCGTGCGGCAGATCACTTGTATGGCCTGCACTTCAATCGCTTTGTTGACCTTGAGTACCGCACACCGACCCAGAAGGGGTTTGACAGGGCCCGAAACGGTGAGACCATCACCTACGAAACCATGGGCAACCACGCAGATGGCTCCCCCCACTTTCTGGAAATCACCAACTTCCCGGTCACCATCCAGGGTGACATTGTTGGCGTCTACGGTATCTGCCGGGACATTACCGATCACAAAGATCAGGATGTGGAACTGCGCCTGCTCAAACGTGGCATTAACGCAAGTCCCAGCGGTATTGTGATGGTAGACGCGCGCCACCCAGAGATGCCGATGGTCTATGCCAACCCGGCGTTTTCAGAAATAACCGGCTATGCCCACGGCGACATTGTTGGGCACCAATGGCATGTTCTTCATGGCGAAAACACGTCACTGGAAGCCGTAAAAGCCATAGAGCACGGCTTGCGCCATCAAACTGAGGTCAACGTCGAACTGATTAACTACCGAAAGGACGGCAGGCCTTTCTGGAACCACCTGCGGATCAGCCCGGTGTTTGATAGTGACGGCCTCTGCACCCACTTCATCACCACCCATCAGGATATTAGCCACCAAAAAGAGCAGCAAGCGCAGATTACCTACCAGGCAACCTATGACCTGCTCACTGGCTTACCTAACAGGGCCTTGTTTAAAGAGATACTGCGTGACGCATTCACTGCAGATGGTGGGCGTGGATCGTTGGCCGCCATGTATCTGGGCCTGGATGGGTTCAAACCCATTAACGATGGACTGGGACGCCCTGTGGGCGACCGAATACTCATCACCATTGCCCAGCGCCTGACAGATCTGATGGGGCCTGAGGCGACCGTTGCCCGGCTGGATGGGGATGAGTTTGGCCTGTTGGTACCCGGCTATACGGATCGAGATGAGGTTACCCAGCTTGCTGAGCGTATATTGGCGCAACTTGCACAGCCGATCAACGTGGATGGCCAGATGGTTCACATCAGTGCCAGTATCGGGGTTGCCTGTAACAGCACCCCTCTGAACGCCCCCCACGAACTGTTCCAGTTTGCCGGTCTTGCCCTGGAGCGGTCCAAGCGGCAGGGCAGAAACACCTGGCAGTGGTACAGCGGTCACAAAGCCGAGCGCCGCCGGCACAGCGTGAACACGAGGCATGACCTTCACGCCGCGCTGCAGGAAAACCAGTTTGAAATCCATTACCAGCCCCTGGTGGACGCCGTGACCGGGCGTATGCGCAGTGTGGAAGCTTTGGTGCGGTGGCATCACCCTACCCGAGGGATGGTTTCCCCCGATGAATTCATTCCACTGGCTGAACAAACCGGCCAGATCGTGCCCTTGGGGCTCTGGATCCTCGAGCAGGCTTGCACAGAAATGGCAGACTTCAACTCCCACGGGGAGCTTGCATTACGGGTTGCGGTCAACATATCGTCCTTGCAGTTTGTTCGTGACGGCTTCCTGAACGACGTCCGACGGGTGCTCAACGAAACCGGCCTGCCGCCGCAAATGTTGGAAATGGAAGTGACCGAAAGCGTCCTGCTGAACGGAGCCAAGCCGGTGATCGAGCTGATGGAAACCCTGAAGACCATGGGCGTACGCATGGTTCTGGATGATTTCGGGACCGGCTATTCCAGCCTGAGTTATCTTCGAGATCTGCCCATTCACAAAGTGAAACTTGATCGCAGCTTTGTCGAGAAAACCGCAACAGATCATCGGATGGCCGCCATCGTTCAGGCCGTGATCACCATGAGCCATCACATGGATATGATCGTGGTTGCGGAGGGAATAGAAACGCGAGAGCAGCAGCAAGACCTGGCCCGCCGGCACTGCGATATCTTGCAAGGGTACCTGTTTGCCCGGCCGATGCCCCTGGCCGAGTTGAAAAAGCTGCCTGGCATCTTGCCGGCGAATCCCGCAGCATAAAGGGGCTGAGTAAACGCTTGGCCTTTTTGAACGATTTCATGATCCAGGAATGCGTCATTACTGGCGCAAAGCGGCTTGAACATCGTCGAAACGCCGTACCCAAGGCCTTGCCTCTGTCAAGGTCGATGGCAATTGCTCTAGCGTGGCCCGAGCCTCTGAATAGCTCTTAAAACTGCGATAGACCACGGAATACCAAGGCAAACCTAAGCGCGAAGTACGCACATAAGCGGCCGTGTTTTTTATCTGATGCCGCTCAATGTACTGCTTTACAGTCGCTTCCGAACGGGCCGCCATCAATTGAATAGTAAAAGAGTCAGAGGGTTGATCTTGTACCCAAGATTCCGTCCGGAACTGAGTTTGGTCGTACCACGCCGACGCCTCAGTATCCAAAGGATTTAAATCACTATCGCTTGGTTTGCCGCCTGGCATTATTATAAAATCCATTCCGCTGATAAACGAGCCATCGCCCGAAACGGTGATCTTGTGCCCGCCGGTACCTGTCAGCCCTAAACGTTGTAACTGCTGAGGTGAGATCCTTAGCCAGTATTCACCTGCGACCACTTGAGGGACGATGTAAAAGCCGTCCCAGCTGCTGGTTGTTTCACCCACTACCTCATGCTGATCGTTTAACAGTTCCAACTTGAGGTCACCTATCCCTCGCTCGACGCCATTCTCCAGCAAGTAGACGGTGCCATCAATTTCCGTCGTTAGACTCACTGGAAACTCGAGCTCAGCCACAGCGCCGGGCCTCGGCACCAGATTGACCCCGGGAAGCTGAGGCGACCATTGGGGGTCCTCCAGCGTCGACATATCTACTCCGATGTCGACGTACTGTTTAACGGGCAGATGATTAATATGAGCGACGCCCGCAGCGTTCGTCCGCGCTTTGTGCCGGCCGCCGTTGACCGTGAAACCGGCACCGGAAAGTGGCGGCTCATGGTCATCCATAACGCCGTTATTGTTGTCATCCAGAAACATCTTTACCGAAGCGGCGCCGCTGTTGGCCATTGGCCGAGCGTCGAAAAGCCAGTCGTCCTGTTGCGGGTCTCGCCCCATGGCAACAAACAGCTGAACGCCCAGCGCAACTTCTCCCGTGCTGGCATAGCTGGCATTAACGCCCAGCCCATAACGGCCCAGACTCTTTGTGAAGCCGCCCGTATAGCGGGTTTGCGGTGACGCAAAGGTATGCGCCACTCCGAAGGTCATGCGGTAGCCTTCACCCAGAGGTTTGTCCGCCGTGAACGCCAGCGCTGAAATATCGCTTTCAGCGCCCAGAGCGTAACTCAGTTGGCTGCGTAAACTCATGTCGCGAACCCGGCGACTGACGCGCAGCGTGCCCAATGTACGTTCAGTATCACCGGATGCCCGCCAGTTCAGCGTGTTGGTAAGGGCAGTACGGTAAACATACGCGGATACCCGTGCGCTGACATCGGTATTGGCAACGCCGGATTTCCGCTCGTCTCGCCTTGCCTCAACGGTCACCGGCAAACGCGAACGCTCCCCCACCGGAATGGAACCGCTAAGCCTAAGCTCATCCCGAGTGCGAATAGGGTCGCTATAGGCGGGAAACACGTCGCTGGCGAAATCGTTCAAGTGTATTCGGCTTGCGTCCACCGCTACCCCGCCGACACGGGTTTTCAGCCCGAGATCGGCGAGCGAACCACCGTCCTCAGACTGGACGAAATCGCCGCTGATGCTCATAGATTGCCAAAACGTGCGCAGCCCCAGAGTGGTGTACTGCTGTTCGGTATCATCCACCGGCGCCCGGATGAATCCAGCGGATGCCGAAAGGTAACGGGAAAGGCCAAGGTCGAATTGAGCAACGGAACGGGGCTGCCCTTCGTCGTCGCGATGTTCGGTAAGGCTGTATTGGAACTCGCCGGGGCGCACCATGGATTGGGCCAGAGAGAAGTTGTATCGTTCCACCCGGGTCTGCCCCAGAGGCCCATTGAAGATCAACTGAAATTCATTGCGGCCATAACTCAGGGGCTGATCCTCGAACCGATATCGGCCCTCAGAGTCGGCTAGTTGAAAGCCTACAAGAGCGTCGTTGTAATAAAGTTCCACGTCCCAGCCAGGCGGCAGGTCGCCTTCAAAAACCTGCCGGTCAAAGGTGGTAGGTTGCGTCAACGGGCGATTGCTTAACGTTACCCCTTCACCGTTGCCGCCTCGAGTAACATTGTCGACACTGGGCGCCGAGATACTGCCGAGCTGGAAAGACCGAGCCAGGAGCGGGCCGAGCAAGCCCGCGTCAGGGTCATAGCGCCCAAGCGTGGCGCGCACATCCGGCGTTGGGTCCTGTTTGCGGCTTGATAAATACAGGGACGACTCCATGCCCAGAAGATCGCCGGCAAGCAAGGCCGTATAGCGCGCGTCGGTTTGGGTACCACCATCGTTTTTGCGCAGTTCGGTGGCGAACGTCTGGTCAATAAAAGGCATGCCTAGCAATCGGTAAGGCTGCTCATGGCGGGGATAACCCGGGTCTTCATAGCCCCCTCGCATACCGGCCTGTTCCCCTAGACGCTCACGTTTGAGTCGGGCCTGTAATGGCAATGCTTCGAGGGCGTGAACGCGCAGAGACAGGCTGGAGCGGTTGATCTCAAGTTTCACCGGAAGCCAGCGTTCCAGCAGAGACGTGGCAACGTAAATATCATCCGGCTCCGTTAAAGCAAGGGCGGGGTCAAAGCTTTCCGTCACTCCGGCGCGGGTAACGCGGGCTTCGTCCAGATTGAGGCTGAACCCTCGATCCTCGGTGAGAACATAGCCGCTGGCGATTGCTTGCCCGGGCTGAGTCTTTATGGCGAGGGTGAGCAACCGGGCTAACTCGCCCAGAGGCAGCAGCGTGTGCTCTCCCAGGCCATAAGCGGGGATGGCCTCGGACAGCACCGACTGATCCAGGCGCACCTCAAGCAGAAGAAATTCCCGCTCTGTACTCTGGTATTGGGCAAGAAGACGCTGGGGATGCACAATCGACGCGAGCATCAACATTGCCACCGTCCATAGGCGCGCCCTCGAGCGAGTCAACGCAAAGACCATTTCAGGTAAAATACATCAGGGCAGTTGCAGAACCGCCTCGGCCAGCAGCGCGCCGCCGTCCTCCGCCTGTTCTCGATAGGTGACTCGCAGGGCTCCGTTGGTAAGTCGAGATCCGTTTAACTGGCCCAGCGTAATGCTTGCGCGCCGTAAAGGGTTCGGTGTGTAGACTGCAACGCCGTTGGCGCGGGCAATCACCTGCTCGCTGCCGCTGTTGGGCGTAAAGCTGATGGTCAAATCGCCGTAGACAGACCGGTTGCCACTTCGCTCCACCACAAACGCCAGAACCGGTGCTTCGTCAGCCGGCTGCTGCAGGTCGAGGCGCGTCAGTGCAACACTGGCGTCGGTGTTGCCATGACGCACAATCACTGGAATGGACGCGCCGATCAATGCGGTCAGCGTGATGCCAATCTCGTTGTCGGCCGCGGCATCGCTGCTCTCGACGCTGGTTCTGCCGCTGGGATCGGGTTGCTGGGCGAACAGCATGTGCGAGCGGTACTCGCCGGCTGCCAGATTGGCGGGTTTGCGAACCATAATTCGTACGGCCTGCCCGGCCCCAGGCGCGAGTGTCACTTGGCGGGGGGAGTACCTCAGCAGGTCCTCGGCGAACTGTTCGCCAGGCAGTGCAACGTCTATCTCGGAGAACGCTCCCGTTTCGCTCATGCGGCGATTGACCAGGGAAATGCGATAGGTTGCGCTCTCGGTGCCATTATTGATCAGTTCGAGTTGCGCCGCGCGCTGGTTTCCTGCGAAGACGATCCTGGTCGGATATAACATCAGCTCAGCCAATGCATGGCTCACGGGTAGGAAAAGAAGGAGGACAGACAGGGTGAGTCGGTGAAAGAAATGCAGGGCACTGTTTTTTTGGGTCAAAGCGTGTGGCATCGTTCGGGATCCTTATTAGCTTCATCCGGGCGGGCTGAGGCGGGCGATTGCCGTCTAATTGTAGCTCACTGTCACAGAGAAGGTACCGGAGTAGCTGCCGGGGGCTTGGTTGCTGCCCACATTGAGCGCTCCTCCGACAGATAGGGCCTGTGAGCCTCCGGCTCCCAGTTGTCCTTTCACGCCTGAGGGGGTGCTGATAAAATTGTTGATGAACATATCAGTGCCCGGACCCGCCAAGCTGACGAAGTCATCACCGGGCAGTTGAATGGTATAGGTCGCGTTAGGGTCGCCACTGACGGTAAATTGAGCAGCGGTACCCTGGCTTGACCGTATCAGCACGACGCCGCCGCCGGCGTTGCGATTGCCATTGGTACTGACCGTCACGGAACCCCCGTTACCGGCCACAAAACTGCCAAAGGACAAGCTCTGGACATTTTCGATCGCAACGCTCACTTGTGCCCAACTGGTGGAAGCCACCATTGAAGCCAAGGCGACGCCGGCCAGTATTCTCGGCAAGCATGACGTTATTGCAGCACTTCTATTTGGAATGGGCATACTCATTGTCCGTCACGGTAACGCCGACATCGTTTCTGGCGGACCGGGTATCATCGGCGGCATTTAACATCACGTCGCTGACAAAAGCGTTTGTAGAGTTTATTAAAATAGTATCATTGACGTTGACGGGGCAATGACAACCGTACTGGCCGTAATATTGATGCTGTCTGCAGACGAATTGAAACTGATAACGGCGATTGTCGTTATCAGTTTCAATTCAAGGGAGGCGCATCTGAAAATCGTTGATACCCCACCTTGAGTTTCATCAGCTTAGCACTCGCTTTTGTCGAGTGAGGCGGACGCTTAGTTGTACTCTACAGTCGCTGTCACGGTGCCCTCATAAGTACCCGCAATCTGGGTAGCACCTACGCTCAAAATGCCACCTAAGTGAATGGTCTGTTTGCCCTCGGTCGTCAGTGTACCGGAGGTGACATCAGCTGCCGTTGTTGAGTTGCTAGTTTCAAGGCTACTGATCGTGTCCCAGGGCATCGCAGCACCACCAGTACTAGTCAGCGTGGTATTGGTCAAGCCAATGCTATAGGTCGCACTACCCCCACCTGTGACTTCGAATGTGGCGGCCGAAGAGGTGGGACCTGTGCTAGACAGAACAACTCCTTCGGTTGCTGTGCGGGAACTATCGGTGGCAATTGTCACGGTGCCTATTGCGCCGTTAACCACAAATCTACCGAAGGCTAGATCATTTACGCTATCAATAGCGATTGGCGTGATCACGTCGGCGGTCGAATTGGCCGTAGCGGAGTCAGCGGCGAAGCTGTTAGACGCACCAAATGCCCCGAGCGCGACGACTGAAGCCAGCGCAGCAAAACGAAAAGATTTGTTAAATAAAATGGATGTGTTCATTAAAATTCCCTTAAAGACATACGGTCGAGTTATGACCGCTAGCAATTGCTTGGTTCAATACCAGTCGGGGAGATCCAAAAACAGAACAGAGATGGCGGACGCAGTTAATCTGTACGCGATAGAACCATGTGAGGTGCTGGCGGCCCCGCTTTTCGCTGGGTTTGCCTTTTTTCGTATTTTTAAATTGACTGGGATTTGCTTTTTTAGCAAGTAAGTAAAGTCACGCACCTGTCCGATACTGCAGAATGGCCCTCCACTACTCTTACTCTGATTCAGCATAGAAAGCATAACGTTGTCAGCGATTCTTGAGGCCAAACGTTACGCGGAAACCTCGCCAAACCCCATATACTTAGGGTTCGGTGTATAGACTGCAACGCCGTTGGCGCGGGCAATCGCCTGCTCGCTACCGCTGTGGGGGGGTAAAGCGGGTTCTGCCCCTAGGGTCGCCACTGACTGTAAATTGTGCAGCGGTACCTTGGCTCGACGGTATCGTTTCTGGCGGACGCTTAGTTGTACTCTACAGTCGCTGTCACGTCGCCAGTATAAGTACCTTCAGCTTGGTCTCTACCAACGCTCAACTTTCCACCCAGATAAATGGACTGGTCGCCAGAGCCGTCCAGCGTACCGGTTTCGACTTCACCGGTTGTTGCGCCGCCAGCGGTAAGGTCACTGATCTTGCTTAAAGCCACAGTCTGCGAACTCGCACCGGAGTCAGTCAGCTTGGCAGCACCGCCCCAAGTAATACTATAGGTCGCGCGGTTATCACCCGTGACGTCGAATTTGGCGGCGGTTGGAGTGGAACCTACGGAAGACAGAATAGGCCCGCTTGCGGTTCGGGCACCATCGGTGGCAACGGTCACTTCGCCACCGGCGCCAGGCGCAAATTTACCGAAATTCAGATCCGCCGATTTTGTGATTGCGATTGGAACGATTACGGTGGCGCTCGAATTGGTCGTAGCACTAGCGGCGAAACTGCTAGACGCCCCAAAGGCCCCCAGCGCAACGGCCGAAGCCAGCGCAGCACGTCGAAAAGCTTTGTTAAAGAAAATCGATGAGTTCATGGTAATTCCCTGTAAGTACGCCGCCGGATTATGATGGTTAGCAATTGCTTGATTTAATACCCGCCGGGGAGGATCCGAAAACACAACGGTGAAGGCGGATGCAGCGAACACATATTCGGAAGAAACACATAAAATGTAGGCGTTCCCGCTGTCATAGAGCCGTTAAGTCCGTTAGACCGGTAACTTTGTGTCACCACTTTTCGACAGGTTCACTTTTTTGTAATTTTGAAAGTAACTGAGATCTGCTTTTCTAGCAAGTAGGTGAAGTCGTACGCCTGTCAGATACTGCAGAATGTCCCTCTGGACTGCTGGTTAGACAAATGAATTAAGGAATGATGATGACTGCCCAGCTTAAAGGCTCAAGAAATCGTAAGGAATCTGCCAAAGTTGGAAGTGGTTTAAGGGTAAATTCAGAAAATCGCGAATGGGATTTTGTAGTGGTCAACGAATCCCGAACAGCATCCCAGCCACCCCATAATTGGTGCAAAGTGCGACAAAACTGAATAAATTCAGCATTCTTCTAACGGGTTTATTCAAGTAATCAACAAGGTGAGGCTGGGCGGTTTCCAGCTCCAAGTGCAACACTCGGTTTAATGAACGCCTGATGGCACGGTGTAGGTCACCCATTTTCAGGCTATGGTGGGATCGCGAACCGCACGCCAAACCACTGCGCATAAGAAAGCCATTATGTTGGCTCGACCGGACGCTCATATTCACCGGTGAGCCCGGCTGTAAACCCCACCACGCTCTCGCTTGCCAATGGCGACCACAGTGACCACTATGCGGTCGTCTTCGACTTCATAGATCAACCGGTAACCTGCGCTGCGCAGTTTAATTTTGTAGCAGTTTACCAGGCCGGATAAGGCGTCCGGCTGGACGTGGGGATCGTCAAGCCGCTGTTTCAGCTTTTTCTTGAACTGCTCCTGCAGCACCGGCGCTAACGTCTTCCACTCTTTCAGCGCAGATGGTTTGAACTCCAGGGCATACTTAGAGTGCATCCAAGGTCACCGGAATACCACGCTCAGATCGTCGCGACTCCACTAAACGAATCAGTTCCTGATCGTCCAGTCTCTCCAGCATGGCCTCGTAGACATCCGCTGGCACGCAGTAGAATGCTGGTTTATTTCGGTTTAGAACGACGATCGGAAAACCTTCTCCGGCGCCCACGACCGCCATTGGGTTTTTCTTCAATTCAGAGATACTCGCCGTGATTTCGGTATAAATGGGTTGAGTCATAAACGTAACCGTTCATTCCACGACGTAGTTGACTTACTTCACGTCCCGAAGTGGCCTGAGTAATCCCGGCGAGACCTTGTACTGCTTCTTGCCATCATCGCCCAGCACGATCA
>Ga0306864_1000141_pt1 | contig 34358 bp, 32 predicted proteins | sample AntRauTorckE5430_FD_190448 | JGI IMG/M metagenome (GOLD analysis project Ga0306864, IMG submission 190448) | Saline lake microbial communities from Rauer Islands, Antarctica - Metagenome Torckler E5 #430 (v2) (version 2) | ecosystem: Environmental > Aquatic > Non-marine Saline and Alkaline >...
GTTTTCTGATCCGCTGTGGGACAATCTTTTGCTCATCCCCCAAAACTGAAGTATATAATTTTATGAAGTAGCCAAAAGGCAGTAAAAGCGCAAGTAATATTCAAATTTTTGTACAACAGGTAGGCAGGTGTAAGTATGTACTAAATAGCTACTCTCTCTCTCTCTAGAGAGAGAGACAGAGACCCTCCTGTATTTATAATTGAAATTCTGTTGAAATTGTAATATTTTGAAGTTGTTTTCTCCCTCTTTCTTCGTTTCTCCTTCCTCACTATTCTCGCACAAAAGGAAAGAACAAAGAACAACATCGTCACATTGCACATCAAAATGCATGACAGACATGCAATTCTAATCAACAAATTATATTCTCTACAATGAGCTACTGGGGCCAGAAGCCTCAAAATCCAACAGGAAAGACAGTCCTCAACCTGATACAAGCAATTAAGTATATTTCGTGGGAGGCGATCGAAGATCGCCTTGCCAAATATCCGAATGATGCGAAAGAAACAGATAAATTTGGCCTGACATCGCTTCATCATGTCATCCGAAAGCGGCATTGCTCTGTGCCACTACATATCATAAGCGCTCTGATCGCTGCACACCCTTCTAGTTTAGAGCTGGTTGATGATCAAACTGGTTGTAACGCTCTTCATACTGCATGCAAAAATTCAAACGAAGAATTGGGAAACAAGATTTTTAGGATGGTTTTAGATGCATATCCTGACGGATCCAAGCAATTGTGTAAGGAGGAAAGAGTACCACTCCATAGGGCGAAGAATATGTTCATTGCGAAAGCTTTGATTGACATATATCCTTCTGGACTAGGAATTGCCTCCAAGAGTTGTAAACATCTGCCTTTGCATGATGCGTGTTCAGATAATTCTGTCCCTCCTCAAGTTGTTCAACTTCTCATTGACCAAGGACGTAATCAACGCGTCGGAGTGAATTGCAGTTCGAATAACAATGAGGACATGAGCACCCTTGGTGCTGAAACATACTGCGGTGGTGTTCTTGTGAAAGATATATATGGCGACTTGCCTTTAAAGATACTATTTCGAAGGATAATGTTTAGCAGCAAGTCAACAGAACAAGGACTAGCGATCGACGAAGGGAGTCCAATATGGACTAAGCTTTGCATAGTTGCAAAGGCCACACATGTGGCACTCTGTAATTTTCCTCTTGGCTGGGAGTCGCGTTCTGCTCCACTAGTACATTCAATAATTGAATGTGGTGGACACCCCCAGATTGTAAAACATGCCTTGAAGCTAAATCCTCATGAGATCACCGAAAAAGATAGTAAAGGAAGGATACCTCTCTCCATAGCATCTGAGAAGGTCAACATTCTTCCCGAAATAATTGATTTATTACTAAACTCAGAGGAGTGTGGGGATGCATCCACTGCGAGAATCTCAAATTCGCAGCAAAGGCTTCCTCTTCATTTGGCAATTGAAAGTGGCAGAACTTTAAAGAATGGCGTTGAGACTATTGTAAGAGCAGAACCGCTTGCACTTCAAACTAGAGACATTCAAACTAGGTTATATCCATTCCAACTTGCGGCGATCCCAACATTTGGCTGGGATAACAGCAATGTAGACACAATCTATTCGCTACTGTACGCTGCTCCCAGCGTTTTGGATGCCTACTGTACAAATAGTGATGATTCAGTATAAATATTGACTTTATTATATGCGTAAACTAACAGTATTTTATATTTGTTGTCAGCTACTGTACAGCTGAAACCTTTGTAGGAGGTATTTACATCATGGGCAACAAAGTATGATCAAATAGGATTTGTGTCGAAATCGTGGCAGGATCATTCTGTGTGTGTGTTACGCGTGCAGAAAATATGCTCATAATTTTTCCAAATGCGCGGACACAACAACACACTCAATGAATGATCACGACACTCATCTAACACAATTTCTGCTTCGTGTATTTAATCTCCCAACGTTACAACAGAATTTTCAACACTTGGTTATCTTGAACATGTTGTCGTTGGTTTCCTTAACACAAAAGCAGCTTTAAGAAGTACCATTCTGATCTTCTATGATCTATTTCAAGACAAACCACAGCAGTATGGCCCAATTATAGCGGTGTGTGGTGGTTCATATTTGCATGTCACATGGATTTTGGACACTACCGTGCGCTACAAGTTGGTATCATAGCTTAGCTTTTGTTGCTTGTTGCTCGTGCATGAGTGATGACTACGATACTGTTTTGTTGAATGAATGATGATACTTTTTTGTTTGCCCCCCGCGTAGAGGGGGGTGAATGACTGAGTTAGGTTACGTACGACATGCCCCTCACAAGAAGTACGTGTTTTGTAATTGTCGTCGCCCCAGCAAAAGGAAAGCACCCATCCATCTCGTTGTGTAAATACAGGATACCAGATACCATACACACCACACGTTGACATCACCATTCCAATCATCATTATCTCAATATCGATCATGAAGTTTTCCCTCCTTACCACCGCTGCCCTTGTATCTTCTGCTTCTGCTTTCGGAGTCACTGTAAGTTTTTCAATTGTCTGTTGATTCGCAATAAAAAAACTTAGTCTCCCCAGAGAAGATAACTGATCTCACTTTCTTTTCCTATGAATCATCTCTACAGTCCCCTGCAGCACGCTCCTCCACCGCACTTAATATGGTATGGGGAGACAAGGATTATCTCATTGCTCCTTCCATCCTTTCTGCTGACTTTGCTCAACTCGGAGCTGAGGTAGACAATGTATTGGAGGCCGGAGCTGATGTTGTCCACTTCGATGTTATGGACAATCACTATGTTCCTAACCTCACCATCGGACCTATGGTATGCAAGGCTCTTCGCGACCACGGAGTTACCGCTGATATCGATGTTCACCTTATGGTTTCCCCCGTTGATGCTATCATTGGCGAATTTATTGATGCTGGTGCTTCTTACATTACTTTCCACCCTGAAGCTACCACTCACATTGACAGATCTCTTCAGCTGATTAAGAACGGAGGATGCAAGGCTGGACTTGTGTTCAACCCAGGTACTTCCCTTGACTGCACTAAGTATGTCCTCGACAAGTTGGACATCATCCTACTAATGTCTGTAAACCCTGGATTCGGAGGACAGGCTTTCATTCCTATCACATTGGACAAGGCTAGAGAGGCTCGTAAGATTATCGACGATGCTGGAATTGATTGCCGTCTCGAGATTGATGGTGGAGTCAAGGTTGATAATATCAGAGAGATCGCTGAAGCTGGAGTTGATATGATGGTTGCAGGATCTGCTATCCTTAAGGAACCCCGTACTGTTGAGGCTTACAAGGCGACTATTGATTCTATGCGTGCAGAGCTCGCATTGGCCAAGGTTTAAATTCATTTCTTGACGTGAAGGCGATGTTAATACTGAGGTACTGCCTCAAACATGGTTTACTGTCACGAAATTTATTACAAATGAGATTTACAACTCTTCTAGCTAAATGTAATATAAGAAAGAAGACACCTTTTGTATGAATAATGCCACATTTTTGTTACTAAAATTCAGCCTCAAATTGAATGCAGCTTTTACGGTTGGATTGCGATTGTTCGAGAAGATGACGACGTCCTCCTCGTTATAGAACTACCATACAGTACAATTCCATGAAGGCAGTAATGAAATGTCATGTTGTGGCGTTCCTCTCTAGGAGATGAAGCACAATGCATTAACTAACGATTCTGCTCGCAGCGATGAATCTGCGTGTGTTCTGTAGTGGTAGCAATAGCGTTGTGAGACAGTTGAAAGTGCAACAATGAAAGTGGAAGACGCGGTTGGTTGAAGGTGATGTTATGATGAACCTGTGTTCAGAAAGTATTTGAAGATCGAAAAAAATCACATTGGATCTGAAAAATGATGAATTCTGCAACAAGGTCTTATATAGGTATAATAAAAACTATCTATTCATAAGACTTGATTGAAGAGCAACATGACGAATGCCGCGAGGAGTCTATATTTTGAATAGAGTGTTGTAAATAGGAAGACTATCGTATTAAATTTGCTCTTCCAATTGTATGATACGCGCCTCTGCACTACGAAGCTCTCTCCTTGTATCCAAATACCGGTTCATCAATTTTGTATGCTGCTCAAGCCGTTCGGTATTCATCTGCATCAATTTCGTACACTGCTTGAGCTGTTCGGAAATCATCTCCCCATCACCATCGTTAGTTGGATTCGCATTTGAAGTGTTTGATGCTGTGTCGGGTGCGTTCCCAACTTTACTCCTTTTCGACGACTGTGACTGAGAAATTCTTGTAAGGTGGTCTTCTTCATCTTCTTCGTGCACTCTGCCATTGTTGTGCTTTCTCTTGGTCCCTACTGCGGTTATAGACTCGTGTAAACGTTGCAGCTCTGCCTTTTGCTTCGAACATTTCTGCGTCAGATTGTCTACTTCATCCTTGTGTTCTCTCTCAATGTTATCCTTCTGGTCCGATAGAGCCGCACTTACTGCTATTTGGATTTTAGCTTCATGTTCCGAATCTGCAGAGTTCCTTCTATTCAATTGTGCTAGCTCTATGATGTGTGTTCTTGGTGCATTTTCGCGCTTTATCTGTGTACCAACTACAGCATTTGCATCTGCGGCATCTTTCATTGATTGAATCTTGGCCTTTTGCTCCAAGCATATTTCAATCAAATTGTCTACCCGACTCTCACTATTTTCCTTTTGCTGCTGTAAAATGTCAATTTCAACTTCCACTTTCTTAATCTTTCTCTTGGATTTGTTACTTTCTTGCTCGAAAGCTGCAGTATGTCGTCTATTGGTTTGTTGTAAGTTTAGATCTTTCTCTGTTAATGCACGAGTTAACCGAAGTTTCTCTTTGCGTTCGACTGTATTTGTATTTTGAAGGTTGAAGCATTCGGCACACTTTTGATCGTAGTCTTGCTGGAACTTCTTTAGTTGTTTTTGAAATTCGTTGAGTTGAGCATGAAGTTTGCGAACAGCGTCGTTTGAATCATTAGTACCGACGGAAGAGTTTTGTGCGGTTATTTGCTGACGATAGTGTGATTGTTCAATAGGGTGATCACTACTATTATCGGCTGGTGCAATATTTGAAGATGTGTTGTTCTCTACTTTTGATGAGCTGAAATTGGTTTGGGGTATCAGGAGAATCTTGATTTCATCTGATGCATGTTTACTAGTTGCGATTTGAAGCGGCGATTTCTCATATTTGTTCTTTGTTGATAAAAGTACATTCGCATCACCAACTTCAAGAAGCAGTTTGGTTCTGTTGGCGGTCTCAGTGTGGCTGTTGATATAGTAGCATAAGTTGTGCAATGCAGTGTTACCATCCTGATCCTTTACCATAACGAGATCTTTCCCGCCAACATCAATCAGCATCTTGATGATAGCATTACAGGATTTATATGATGCACCTTCACAAAATGCCCAGTGTAGTGCTGTTCGATTAGAGCCATATCTCATCATGACCAATTCCTTTCCTCCGATATCAATCAGCGCCTTGAAAATATGATCAGGTGCACTATTGAAGCATGCCCGATGCAAACATGTCCTTCCATTAGTACTGCGGTGCATGACATTTAGTTTCTTTTCCTCATCTGATGCATCGGAAGATAAATATTTCCTAGCATCTGGCCACTTCCTAAGATTACACAAGCTGTAAAGTAGTGTGCTTGCCTTCATTGTTCAACCAGGATAATATGTGTTCTAACGATACAACTAGCAACGAGAATAAAGCATGAAGCTGGAAGCTGGTCATCTTAGATATTATTATCGCCGACAGAAGACAGTCTAGAATAATAGGCCTTTATCAATAACGGTTAAATTCCCGTTGCACATTTGCACACAACTTCTAAAAATTCTCCCCAGTGGTAGCCAGCTCTTGTACAAGGAGACTATTGGTGCTATGCGTGCAGAGCTCGCATTGGCTAAGGTTTAAATTTATTTCTTGATTTGAAGGCGACATTAATACTGAGGTACTGCCTCGAAATGTTTTACTGTCACGAAACTTGTTACAAATAAGATTTACAACTCTTCTAGCTAAATGTACTGGTAATTATAAGAAAGAAGACACCTTTTGTATGAATAATCTTGAATAATGCCATATTTATATCCCTAAAATTCGAGCATCCCAACAGGCTCAAATTGAATGCAGCTTATACTGCTGTATTGTGATTCAAGAAGATACGATGTCCTCGTCATGGAATTACCATGGAGTACGCTTCCATGAAGGCAGCAGTAACGAAATGTCACCTATCGTTCCTCCAGATGAAGCACAATGTATGAACTAGGAAGTTTATCACTCAAGGAGTAGGCAACGATGCTGCTCGCACCGATATGTTTAAGTGTGCAGTTTCAAGTTCAGATGAACGCTAATCTATATAAAGGTCCTTTGAGACAAAATGAAAATTTGTTTAAATAAACTAGATGGTACCTATAGTATCGATATACGATTAGTTGCTCTCAGAATTCATTATGGTGATGCTCCTCGTGATGGTTACCACTGTTGTGCTCTTCCTTGTTATCGCGATGAGCGTGGGCGTGTACATCATTTGCATTGTCATGTGTGTAACCATTGTGACGCTCGTTCTTGCCATCGTGGTGGGCATGTGAATGACCGGTTTGCCCATTATCATGTATGTGAATGTGACTACGATGTTCGTTCTCTTCCTCTTCCCCATGGTGATCTTCTACATGAATTTGTGCCTCATTTTTGTGCATGTGATTGAGAAAGATGCTCATTGTGGAGAATATGAGAGTGTTGGTGATCATGACCACCGTGATGCATCATCTCTGCCCCATGGCCATGTGATGCATGACCATGTCCACAACCTCCACCGGCATGTTCCAAAAGGGCTACACCATACATAAATCCAATTCCTGTTAAAAATGCCATCACCTGTACAATCCTAGCTCTCTTCCCAACCCTCTCTTCCAACAGACCAGGCAAGATAGTGACCGCTGCAAGGTAGATGAATCCACCAGCTGTGAATGGTACCATCAAATCATCACCAAGATAATCTTTCATAGTTTGCATTCCAAATAATCCAACAAATGTTCCGCAATAAGCAGCAATTGCTGTAGAAAATTGCGCTAGAATGGCCTGATTTTTTGTCATTCCAGCGCTGACCAAGATGGAATAATCGCCTAGCTCATGAGGGATTTCATGGAATAGTACTGCAAGAGAAGCAAGTCCACCTTGTGATTTGAGCAAGTTTTGTATTTGCATTGATAATGGCAGTGATGTGTCATGATGCGTTCCAGCGAATGAAGCGCCAATTGCAATTCCATCTGTAAAATTATGTAGCGAATCCGCTGCAAGATTGAGGATTACAGCAGAGGAAAAAACGAACTTTTTCTTTTTCTCGTTATTCTCTGATTCAAGGGAATGTGAATGATCATGACAGTCGTGGCCATGAGAAGATCTGACAATGATATCGAATAACAAAAACACGACGAAACCAGCAAGAATAGCCAATCCGATCACTTGACCATTTTCGGGGGTCATTGCATGCGGAAGACTATGAAGGAAGACATCACCAAGGAGACCACCTGCGGATGAAAATAATTGCTAGAATTAGAAATATGGCCGATTTCAACCACAAGAAGGTATAAAGAGCAGAATTTCACTCACCTGCTGCAAGTGCTTGTCCTATTGCAAGGGGGTTGATGGGTGAGTTTGATGGCTCGTAATTTGGGAATAAAAACAGGAGCACATTTGGAGCTAGCGAAATAGCAGTTGTTGATATAAAGGCGGCAAGCGTTGTTGCTTCTAACATTGTTACGCTGACAATAAAAAGTATGTTTTGTAATAGATTTTTATAATTCTTCCTTCGTCGTCGTCGGTCGTCGTTGTCTTTTTCTTGTCCACGCGGCACGCGGCATCATCTTCGCCACTTTTTTGGCTTCTTTTAACTTTTAATATTCATTTTAACGGCCTAATAACCTTTTAATTGCTATCTTATCATTTTATTGGGACCAGCATGCTAGCTAGGTACCTTTCCCCTTCCAGCAAGATTCCATGTCCAAGACCATTTCAGGAACAATAATCCCATGTTAGTATAATCTGCCCAACACCTCGGCCATGCTTTGACCATGCAAAGGCCATCAATCCATACCATTGGATAAAGTTTCAGTGCAGCTCGACACATTCTTTCGCATCAGCTAGAAATTTCTCATGCAAGTGATATTTCTTGATCTTACCACTCAACCCAAATCTCCGTGTGTATGAACATTCAGCAACGTCTTGGATGTTCATCGTTGATTGGGAAATCAATGGATTGCACGATGATATCTCCATTCTCGTAGAGTGACGAGGCGAGACGGACTACCTGCACTTTTCCTCTTGTCATGTCTTCCTCGTAGGTTAGATCTCCTCTACAGGAGCATGTTCCGTGATGGTCAATAGTAACTTTCATTGTTCTATTGACCTGGAATATGGATGATGCTGGATGATGGAGGATGGATGGAAAAAATGGACTAAATCCAAAGGAAAGGGCTATTTCCTTCACAGGTCCCTACGTGACTGGGAGTCCAGCCGGTCGAATTGGGTCTTGCAAAAATTGACTATTGATTGAATTCTACTCTAGCAATGAGCAATGAACCGACGACCGACGACGAGGTATTTCTCGTTGTACGTACATACAATCAATACACAGTGCTCAATCTACAATTAATTTAATCACTGCATAGTACCTCCATACGAATTTGCAAGGATCATGGGAGAACAAACTTACTACAATAATGATGGAGGAAGTACAGATGATGGTGCATCCTACCTCTCCGACATCCAAAACAGTTCGACAGTCCGCGTGGGACCATTCGGCATTGATCCACTAAACTACACCCAGTTTGTCATTTTCTGTCTCACCTTTTGGATCATGTACCTCTTCGTCCCTCGGGGTCTCCGCTTTAGTTACTGTGGATCATATCCCAAGCGATATGCCTGGAGTGCACGAACGAAGAGAAAAAGAAGGAAGAGAAATGGAAATTTACCCCATCATCACAAGAATGAACAGAATGGCAACATGAATTCTGGCAACAGCGTTGTGTCCATGAATACAATCGAGTCAGCAAGCACGTTGAATACCAACCACCGTGAATTAGCTGCAAAGGGAATAGGCACTTCACCCGATGTCAATGTAAACAGCAATAGCTTTTTCAACGCAGCAGCGGGACCCAGAATTCAGCAACCTAATCAAAATCAAAACTACAGACCCCAGTCGCTTCCCGAGGAGGAAGTTGTGGACTTCTCTTCTCCCCAGCCTACGTCCAATCATCGCATGAATACTATCTCGTCTTCTGGTGGACATATGAATAACAATACACCCTTCTCGGCAGGTGCAGCAAGTACGTTTAATGACGAAATAGCTATCTCTACGACTATGCAACAACTTCGTGACACTGGAATACAGATCATTGCTCATGGGTCCAAGGGAAAACCGAAAAAGGTTCGCCTTATTCTCAATGAAAATGCCATTGAATGGAGAACTGAATCCAAACGAAAGAATAAGGTTGGAAAAATGCATCAAGTACCGTTGACACACATTATGTATGTAGACGTTGGGAAGGCAACAACGGCCCTTAGGAGGGTTGAAAATGCTGCGATTCCAGAGAATCTGTGTTTATCGCTTCTCACGAAGGACGGAAGTCTAGACCTAGAAGCTTCCAGTAGTCTGGAGAGAGATGCGTTGGTGAACTGTTTCAGTTTGGTTTTGGATGAAATTCATGCTCAGAGCTGGCGCGATGTTTATAGAGCTCCTAGTAGTGATATGCCAAGTTCTTTTGATGAATATGATATGTCAATAGGAGCAGTCGGAGGAAGAATGGAGGTTTAATCTAGACTCATTTGGATATTAATCCTTTTACATCTGTAAAGCGTTGATTTGTCGTTGTTTTCTCGTTCTACTAAAAAGAAGAGGCTTGTGATTCAGTTAAAAGATGCTTGTGATCACGGCTATAAATGTATTTTCCATCGTTGTATTGAAAGAGATTATCGTATTTACATGGATGATGTCAGATCTCTCGTGTGTTAGCCTTAATTCAATTGAGACCATTCGTCGCCATCACTCTTGGACTGACCCTCCTTTTTCCTCGCTGCCTCATAATACTGCTCCAACCTACCCTTGAACTGCTCATCGTGCTCCCTACCGAGGAAATGAGCCTTTTCCGTCAGCACATCGCTCAAATTACCCGAACCCCAATGTGCTGAGTCAACATGGTGCGTCGCAGTACCCTTCTCGTCGCGATTCTTCAAGACCTTGTCATCGAGAATCTGTGCTGCGTCGATGAGGAGCTGGATCAAACCCTCGAGCCTTTGCAACTCTTGTTCATTCAAATCAGCAACTTTCTCGAACTTGGCGTTCACATGAGCTATTCCCTTTGCAGCGATCTCCCTTTCATGCAAACGCTCGATAATCTTCGTGAGGCATGTAACAGAGAATCTCTTCTGTTCCAAAATATCAGCAACTTTGGACACACCTGCTTGGCCTTTCGGAAGATTGGCAGGGAAGATTTCTTCAATGATGCGATCGGAATTTTGTCCTTCTGTTTCTTTCTTGCCGATGACTGATTTTTGCAGGGTGCGCTCGTCTCCTTCGGCCTGTTGGCGGAGTTCACGCGCTTTGCGGAGAAGTTCTTCGGCGTCGCTGACTGGTGACATGCGTCGAACCGTAAAGGAATTTGAGCGTTGAGTCTTCTTTTGTGAGACATTGCTGTGAACGTTGCTGGGGGTGAAGCCAAAAGCGCTATTCGCTGTGACTAGAGATGCAATGAGGATTGCTGCAGAGGATAGCTTCATGGTTGCCGATATTTTGATTGATTCCTAAGATTCTTCGTTCTTTTCCTTCAAGATTGAAATTATGATGCAATTTTCTTAGTGAGCAGGACTTATGATAATGATATGATATTCTTTCTTTCTTTGGTTACCTCTTGTATAACGGTAGTAACTTTCTTAATGTATTACTTTCTTATACGGAAATTCCAGGTGATGGGTTTGTTCTTTTTGTATCTCGGAGTGTTCTAAAGTGGTCTTTATTTGATGACAGCTACGATGAAAGAGTTCGCACAAAACTCAAAATGTGAAGGAAAATTGACACCATCCTATTTGCGTTGTGCGAACAGGTGCGAACCAACCTCAACCTCAATCCAAGAAAAGATATGGATTATAACCTAATAATAGAGACACGAACAGCAGCAAATAAGGGATGAAACTTCAAATCCCTGTTGCAGAGCCCAGCCGAAGTCCTTTAAAATACCTCACTACTATTCACAATAAAAAATAGGACACCAAAAGCTACGCAATGAGCAATGATCAATGATCCATGATGCACAGTTGCTGCTTTGACCTGTCTACATATCTTACTTCACTACGGTAATTCAAACGCAATAAATGAAATCAGTAATAATTACGTCGCTTGCAATGGCATTAAGTCAAGCCAGTGGATATCAACTCCCCAAGTCCTCCATCAGACACATCCCTGACACCACTGCTGCTACACCCTCATCATTATCATCCTCTAGAAGGCAATTCCACAAATTATTAATATCCACAACCATATCCACTGCATCTCTACCCTTCTTCCAACCTACTGCACAAAGTAACGCATTCGAAGGCGGCGTAGGAGGCTTAGGGAAAACTAAACCGAATACAGGCGTTATATTCGCCAACCCAGACCTCATCATCGATCCATCCTCCATCTCCACACCGGGATCATACAGCTCGGAAATCATTGGACCGGACGGGACAGCTGTCGTATTGTCATTTTATGCAGCTTGGCCAATGTTGAAATCCCAGGGGATAGAAAGCCGAGATTTGGCCAATGCAGAATCATCCTTTGTGCAAGTAGCAATGAAACCTTCTTATGTTTCGATAGATTCCTCGAGTGCGGACATGAGTACGGTAACTTTGAAAAAACAGTTTTTCGCGGAGGCGATATTAAGCCAAAGCGGAAAGTATGGAATGTATGGTGAACCGACGGATGTCAAAGTGATCAAAGTGGATCCTTCGAGCGGTTTATATTTGTTATCGTTCACGACCCTGACGCCGTCAATGAGGGAGAGTGATCGAAGAGCATATGTTGCAACAAAGATAGTAGGTGATGGGGTATACATGCTGGTAGCTGGTTCTTCATTGGTGAGATTCAAAGGACAAGATAGTTTGTTGAGGAAGGTGGCGGATAGTTTTGAAGTTTTGGAAGCTCCCAAGTCCAGTTTGCGGAGGTAGATGACAACATGCAATGATATCCTTTTCTGTACGTTATCAGCTCATGGAATGAAATAGAATGGAAGTAATCGGAAATGACGAACGAATCAGGGTTCCATTTCTATGAATCCTTTCAAGAATAGATGGTTGTTTTCTTCCATGATTGATACTATATTCTCAACTTAATGCTATATTATACTATGTAGATGGACTTTCCATATACAATATCTCCCAATTGCAGCTCACATGAACCGATGCATTAATTTTATATTGCTGCTTCGCTCCGAGAGGTGTTTTGATTCAGCAAAGGATTCCTTCTTCTTTCCTACTTGTCTGTAGGTAGCGGAGGCAACTTTGCTCTGGCAGCAGCGATTTCCTGTAAAAACAAAAAAAAGGGAATAAGCTGGAGGTGAGTAAAATGATATTGAGTACTATCCAAGATGCATTCGAATTCCATGAGAACTAGGCGAAGAACTCTTGACTGTCAGTAGAAAGGACAGGACTGTTTGTGTGTATGTACATTGGCTTGACGGACCTTGGGAGTTTTTGATCTAGACTTGTGGTGATCTGTGCCTCTGATAGTTTTACACTTGTCAAGCTGGACTTTAAGCTGGGCTGGTACAGGGAGCTCCATGGTGCTTTACTGAATTGACAAGAAGGGTTGTTTGCTGTTTGCTGTAAATAACAAATTAAAATAGCAAAGACAGCGTTTGGATCGGTAGCTTTCTTCGTTTCTTGATCGCATGTTTTAGGTGTGGGGTGTGGGCGGTGCTTATCACTGAGAGGGGGGGGGTGATTGCTGATCATGAGTTGAATCTGTCCCCCAATCTTCCAAGACTTTCCAAAAGATTCTTTTTGCGAAAGAAGTCAAACAAGCAAAATGCGAGAGGCGAGCACCAAGCAAGTAAAAGTAGTGTAGTAAACGACAACAAGAAGCAAGACAGCCACCAAAAGAAAGAAAACAAGTCACAATAAACAATAGAGTGCATCATCTCTCTCTCTCTCTGTGTCCTTCCATAGTATCGTAATATTGATATCGAATCTCATAACAGCAGAATCATAAATAACAATGGCCACTCCTCAGAATGTTTCAGATGCAATTAGCAAGCTTGATGCTGCTGACCAAGGTAAGCCCACTAACCATGAATAAAACCAGCAGTAGCCATCAATATACAGTAGTTATCATATTATATTCATTCATAAAAGATGCAGCCATGGGTTCTTATCAATTATTAATAAATTCTTCTGTCATGACATCCAGAAATCATGAAGACCTACATTGCAGAATTAAAAGGAGTCGAATCTCCTGCAACAGAAACAAAAATGGAACCAGAATCGGAACCCATGCAAGAAGACCCATCACCATCCAATGATCATGATGATGATGATCTTCCCCGATACGACCCATCCAACGGTGAAGACTTTGACAAAGCAGCAACCTACAAGAGTGCAGCTGCAGAAATGAAATCATCCGGGGATTACCCAGCGGCACTCCTCAACTATAACGCCGCCATAACCTCCGCACCACCCTCGGCTCTCCTCCTCGCCAACCGTGCCGATATCCTCTTTCGTTTGAACAGATATCAGAATGCTGTGAGTGATTGCGATGAGGCTCTGACGCATAATCCTGATTCAGCGAAGGCGTTGAGGATTCGGGGAAGGGCTTTGAAGGAATTGGGAGATTATGAGAGGAGTCGAAAGGATTTGGCGGTCAGTCAGCAGATTGATTATGATGATGGGGCAGCGGAGGATTTGAAGTTTGTCATGGATAAGATGAAGGAGATTGAAGCTGAGAATGTTACGAAGAAGTTAGAGGTGAGTCGTCGTTATGAAATGAATATTGGTCCAGATGGTTTGGTTTGTTTCAAGCATTGTTTGTTTGTTGGATGCAACCCGATATAATTTCTCATTATTTGTTGCTCGTCGTTTGTCGTTGTTGCGAATTGGTTTCAATAGGAGGAAGAACGTAAGAAGAAGAGATCAGCAGAGATTAGACAGGCGCAAGAGGAAGCAAAGATGGAACAAGAAGCAGAAGATGCCAGGTCAAGAGCGGCAGCTGGTCCAGGCGCAGGATCCGGTGGAATGCCCGGTGGTATGGGAGGAATGCCTGGAGGTATGGGTGGAATGCCCGGTGGTATGGGTGGAATGCCCGGAGGTATGGGAGGAATGGCGGATATTCTAGGTGATCCCGAGATTGCTGCAGGACTAAGGAATCCCAAGGTCATGGCTGCCATGACACAAATGATGGGTGGAGGTTCCCCTGATCCCTCCAAAATTATGGAGCTAATGTCTGATCCCGAAGTTGGACCTGTCTTGCAAAAGATCATGGGCAAGTTTGGAGGAGGAGGCATGCCTGGAATGGGAGGTATGGGTGGAGGTATGGGCGGCGGAATGCCTGATATGAGTGGATTCCCAGGTGGCGACGATGACGATGATGATGATGGCATTCCGGACCTTGACGACCTCCCAGATTTGGAGTAAATTTATCAACGAAAGTGAAATGATGCATTCTCCATTTTGAATACAATAGATAATTGTATGTTGCGATCAAGGAGTTATTGTACGACCTTCCATATTTGGACTAAATTTATCAACGATAGTATGTAGAATGATGTCTTCTTCATTTTCAATAAAAGAGATGTTCATAAGTAGCGATCAAGTAATTTTGTATTTAAGCTCGTTTTGCAGAGACAAATTTCTTGACTCGTTCTAGCCCCAATGCAAACTCATGATCAGATGCAGCGGTAAACACGCAACGGAAGAAACCTGGCAATTCATTTCTCATACTCCTTCCCGGTGTGAATAACAGTCCAAATTCTTTCATGAGTTCAAGATATAATCTTCGCTCTCTTGAATCCATGCTATCCTGGCTTTCTGCGAGCCCTTCGCTTTCTCCATCGGCAAGAGCAGGCAGGAATTCGGAAAAGTCCATCCATAGGAACAATCCTGAATCTCCTCGCAGAAATGGAATCGCACATTCGTCTAGAACTGCTTGAAGTTGAGAGCTTCTGCCACTGATTCTGTGATTATTTTCTGGTAGAAACACATCAGTTGACCACAGTTGGCCGTCGCCAGATGTGGAAGAAAGCATTTCTTCAACTGTCAATTGCGTCTGAGATGATATTTGACAAAGATCATTCAACTTTTGCAGTGGCATTCTGATTTCTTCATTTTCAGAATATGCAACTCCAACCCTCAACCCTGAAAGAGCAAAATCTTTGGATAGAGCATACACGAAATGAATGTAAGGACCGAGACCTAATCCAATTTCGGAAGTACTGCCGGAAGATGCCAAAGTCAGTGCACTTTCAAATGTATCCTCTCCAGTTTCTTCATTTACTTGATTATACACAGAACCCGCATAAATTTCATCAGAGACGAGGTGAATTTTGTTCTCGCGTGCCCATTCGATGCATTCCTTAACGACCGATGGCGGATAACATACTCCCAATGGATTATTCGGATGGCTCAACAATAAGATTTTGGGCTTCGATCCGCTTTCTAATGCATTTGTAAAGGCCGCATCGAGTGATGCTCTATTAGGATAATACATGGCTTGAGAAATTTTACCGTCACTTGCTTTCTCCCCGGATTGAAATTTCATTGTATTAACTGGAACAATTTTTAATGCAGCTCTTGCTACAAGATCAAACTCGAACGCTGCATAGTATGGGGTGGGCAAGAGAACGGCATCGCCAGGTTCTGTGAGACAGAAACAGATGTTTTCCAGCACTGCATTACACCCTGCACCAAGCACCATCCCATCTAAATCCAAACCTTTCCCCTGGGGAAGTTTCAGGATGTGATGAAGGTACTGCGCCATCGATGTTCGCAGACCTTCCCGTCCATGAGTTGGTTGATAATAGATTTGATCCGAGTGAAAGATCCCTTCCGTTCCTTCGCTAGAAGAAGATGAGGTAAATTTGCGTATTGCGGGCACGAGCAAGTCTTCGAGCATTTGATTTTCAGCCACGCTGAGTTGGAGGGAACCATCTGGTGCTTCCGTTGGATGGTATTTGGTGACAGCACGCGCGTCTGTGAGATACACTGGTAGCAGGGAGACAGCCTTTCTCCCACGACTGGAGCTTAGTAAGTTATCACCATCGCCATCACCACCATTGCTTGAGGAAGAAGATGAGAATGATGCAGTTTGTGAACCGTTGTCAATCTTTTTTGTATTGAGTTGGATGGATTTGCATATGGATTGGAAACAGGGCATGCTTCTTTTAGCTGTTGTGGATACGGAAGTAATCGATGTCGTTGGTTGGGATAAGAATGCGCAAGCAACAGAGCGTGTGGCGTGCATCATTGAATTGAAGGAAGTTATCAGTGATTGCTTTTGGCTTTGTGGTGGATAGAACTCGTTGGACTGTCGGAGATCTGATGAGATGAAACCCGTTCTCCGTTGTTTGTGTTGCTTTTGGGTCGTTATTATTTATTATTTATTCACGTACCTATGTACTGCAGTAGATTGATCCTCATTGACATTGCTTCTAGATACAGGTACATTTATTTGTTGGCCGGCGAAGGGAAGTGGAGGTTATAAAACTCTTACAACAGGATGATGATGAGAGAAGAGAAAGAAGCAAACAAAATAATGATGATGATCTCTGATCTCTGATTCAAATAACAAATAATGGAATGGAAGCATCTCAAAGCTCCATACATAAAGTGTAGCAGGCATAGAAATGAAAAGGAATTACCATTTAATCCAATTAGCAGCAACTATTGCATGTATACCCGTTTGCAATGGATTCAGTACAATACAATTTCATTCCCAAATAAGAATCAATTCAAACATCCTACTAGAAAAGAAAACATTTGCGATTTCGTCCACAGATCGGCAAGACACAGAATACAAGTATGATGATAGTGAAGCAGAATCTCAATTTGGCACCAAAGAGTATTGGGACGATATGTACATCGGTATGGGAGATTTCGATTCGGAAGAGTATAGCTGGTATTTCGGCTTTGACACAATCAAGCCGATCTTGATGGAATACATGCCTTTGCCACCAAAGAAACAGGAAAGGAGCCAGGAACAGGTGCCGATCAAGGTATTAGTTCCTGGGGTTGGCAACGATGGAACCCTGCTGGATTTATATAACTTCGGTTACCATGATATTGTGGCCTTTGATTATTCCTCCAATGCCATCGAACGGCAGCAAGAGTTGTTATCTTTCAATAGCAAAGCAAGTGAAGATGTAGAGCTTTTGGTGAGAGACGCGAGGGAGCTAGATGATGAATGGACTGGAAGCTTCGACATGATTTTAGAAAAGGGGGCATTAGATGCAGTATTCCTCAGCGGGGAGGGGAATGTGGAAAAGGCAGTGGATGAATTGAAACGAGTTTTGAAAACTGGAGGATATTTCATGAGTGTCAGCGGTGTTGTGCCTGAAGAATTGAGAAGAGAGGTATTTCCAGTGCAGGACTGGGAATGGCTGAGGGATGGTAGCGATGATTTGAAAGCTGGATGCTTTGTGTGGAGGCGAAAGTGACTGTAATCGTTGGTGTCGAACTTTAAACGGTAAACAGATAATGCGCAAGGCACGGCAATCGGCAATACTTCAAGATAATCTAAAACAAGACAGTTGACAAAAATAAAAAGCTGCAGGTGGTTTGACAGAAGCGACCATCTGCACGAAAATACAAAGTTGCATTGCGGAAACTATTGCCTAGTTGCTTACATAAAAAATTAATACATGATCCACATCAGTAATAACTGCATCGTCGCCAAATAAATAAAGGAGTATCATACTCAGTCACTCCATACTAAAGCACTTCCTCCCAGCTCATTTACGGCACGCCATTCAATCTGATGTTCTTCCTTACTTCTTCTCCTCCTCTAACTGCACTACCTCTTCATCGGTTTTCTTGTTTCCAAGAAAGGAGAGGAAAACATTGTATCCAATTTGGATAGTGTTGATGTAAAGAAGACGCTGAGCAGGGGGGATGAATGCAAAGTTAACAGTATGCGCAGGAATCCATACAGCCCAACTTCCCATGACAGCGGTCTTCAAATCTTGAGAAATTTTCTTCTGGTAGTCCTCCATGGATTTACCCTCGGTGGCGTTCAAGTATCCAAAGAACATCAATCCAAAGATGGGATTCCAGAAGAACTGATCAATAGCAACCTTGGTTGCTACAGTAACAGGCTTGGTTCCAGGCATCTTGCTGTCGAGCATTCCGTAGAAATAGTGACCGGTGGTTCCATGGATCAAGAAACCGAAGGAACCGAGACGGAGGGTACGCATGACATCGTATTTATCTCCCTCCTCACCAATGAAGTTTTGTGCAAGTACATCTCCAGCTGTGAATCCAATAAGCGATGTGAATGCCTTTGTCAAGATAGGCTGTGCCTCGAGGAGTTTATTGTAACGTGCCCAAAGTCCCATGATTGCTGAGTTTAATGAAGATGTAACTGCATCATTGGATGATTCAGATGGAATGAAAGATGATGAGAATATAGCAGATGCAGATGCAGGAGGTGAGTTCGATCATAAGATATGTGTGCATAAAAATGTTCATCACATCATGTTGTTGGTTCTTTCAGAATCATCATCTTTGCAATGGTGATTTTCAGCTGTCACAATTTCTTAGGTTCTCCCGGGATCATCCACTGAAAAAAGAAACTATCGGCTGAAGAAGTATTGAAGCTGTTGCTGCTGATTCTCAATTCTCGATTCTCGATTCTCAATTCCCTACCATCCATCATCTGGAATGGCTGCTGTAAATCTGCAGGGCCCAGCAAATCTGTAGTATGTCGAATCAGATCAAGGGCGCGATTCTTACCTTGCGTTGAATTTGTATTGAAAGCTGATGATGGATGGTGTCGAGAAGAAGTAGCAACCAGAAGCCAGAAGGATGGGAGGGCGAACAATTCAATTATTTTTACAAAAGGTATTTGAAGTTAAAGTTGTCATTAAGCGAGCGAGCTGCGTGCATGCACGACCGTCACCGTGACGTCGACCTGCTGTAGGAAGCTGGAAGTTGATGCGAGAAGATACTGATTTGAGAATGCAGTATAAAAGGAAAAGAAAGGGGAAAGAGAGGAATTGAAATTGAAATTGGGTTTTTTCATTATTATTATTTTTTCCGAGAGTGACGTGTTTTGTAATTCTTGTTGCGCTATGTGTAAAAATTACAAAATACGATGCGAACTGACTAACATACCACTATTACCTATTACATACTCTACAATACTACTCTAGTTTGTCCATTCCAGTCCATTCAAGAGAGTAGCTCCAGCGCCTTTCTACTAAGTTTGCATAGCACCGAGTTCAAATCCTACTATATCTGCTTCAAAGACTATTGATTGATACAACAACACGGAAAATCAATTATTTCGCGCCGTCACAAGCATACACTGAACTTTAAAAAAAGTATAGGTTTGCGAACACAAAATTGACAACAAGCAATCAAAAAGAATCAAAACATCAGCAGTTTCATTCCGAGACTATTGATATCACTTCACTATCAACACTCATTCGCGTCTTCACTACTGCACCCCAAATTAAAAATATGATGTTCCCTAGAAATTCAAATATAGTCAAATTGCTGATGATACTGACCATGCTAATTTTGCCGATAGCAAGTGCATTCATGGCTGATGCAACCACAGGATTCAGTTTCGTAGATAATAGCGGTACCAGCAACTATCGCAGAATATCACAACCGGTATCTACCACCCAGTGTACTTCAACAGCACTGCGAATGAACCCAAATGGCACCCCTCTGCCTTATCCTGTGAGAGTGGCAGTAATCGGAGGAGGAAATTTTGCTCTGGCGCTTGCCACTGTCGTTGCACGGCAAAACATTCCCACGACATTGCTCATTCGTGATCAAGAGACTGCTGATATTATCAATAAAGAACACAAACATCCGCGATACATGTCCGATATTGAACTTCCCAAAATGGTCAGGGCTACTGCAGATCCGGAATCGGCGTTGAGTGATGCGACCTATATCATACAAGCTGTCCCGGTGCAGTATACAAGATCATTTCTTGAAAAAGTCAAGGACTTCGTTCCAGATGGTGTACCAGTTTTGAGCGCTGCAAAAGGAATTGAAACGACTAGTTTGGGATTTATGGTAGATATACTCAAAGAATGTCTCGGAGAGGATAGATCATATGCGTTCCTCTCTGGACCGAGTTTTGCTAGAGAAATTTGTGAAGGTGTTGCTACAGCTGTTGTGATTGCCTCAGAAGATCTATTGCTAGCTGATGACTTGGCAAATATGATGTCCAGTGAAAATTTTAGAGTTTTCACTACCAAGGACGTGATTGGAGTCGAAATTGGAGGTGCCGTGAAGAATGTGATTGCCATTGCTGCAGGGATGTGTGAAGGGCTGGGTCTTGGGACTAATGCAATGAGCGGTTTAGTTACCAGAGGATGTGCTGAAATGAGAAGGCTTGGGTTGACACTCGGCGCAAGACCCAGTACCATTAGTGGTTTATCTGGAGTGGGAGATACCTTTGGTACTTGTTTTGGACCCTTGTCGCGCAATCGCAAGTTTGGATACAGATTGGGTAAAGGAGAAACCGTTGAGGAAATTCTTGCCTCGTCGACTGAGGTTGCAGAGGGGTATGAAACCTCCAAGGCTCTTGTCAGGATGATCAAGTCCAGATGTAAGGGATATAGATTAGATCTGAAGTTTCCCATCTTGTTTGGAGTTGCAGATATATTAGAAGGAAAACAAACTCCTGAGGATGGTCTTAAAGGGCTAATGAATATGCCTATGCGTATGGAATCGTTTGACGAACGGACGTGGTATGGAAAGTAAAAGAGTCTTTACTAGCTAGCTTTGTATAGAAATACACCAATAAGAATTAGCTGATGGTTATCTCAATTGCCATCTGCCAACGTCGACCATGGCTACTTCTTTTAATATACTCTTAAAAAGAGCTGCATCGGAATCTTTATAGTCACTGAATTCCTCAAGAATCTGTGAAGTTGAAGGTCCCTGATTACTCTTGGATGTGAAACGCTTGATATATTTCCGTATTCTTTTCATTAGCAGCACAGCATGATTGTCATCGTCGGGATTTGTCTGATGTGAGGTATCCCCACCTGAAGCAATTTCTTTCCTTCTTCGCTGAACTTGCGAAAGAAGGGAATTGCTTGAAAAAGTTCCATCTTTCGCTCCAATCCCAGCTGAATGAGCTCCGCCAAAACTGGTATCGAAACCTTGCTGTGTATGTCCTATATTACGCCCAAATTCGTCACTCTCTTTTCCTATCTTAGATACTCCTCCAAATCTCTGAGATTCTTTGGCTCTCGAACCTGTCCAAGTAGGAGTATATCCTTGCGTCTCCGCTGAACTCTGAGCAAGACTTCTTGCAGCACGCGAGGCAACTTTGGACGCTTCTTGTTCCATTTCTCTCAGACTGAGTGATTTCTTTGCGTATGGTTTATCAACAATATCATGGTCAAAGACACCTACACAAAAATAAAAGTTAGGATTTGCAATTAGAGGGAATTTCAATTTTCAGATTAATATTTTATTGACGAAAGAAACACTTACCTGCTAATCCTTTACTCTTCAAAACCATCTCTAACGTTTCATTGTCATCCTCCGCATCTTTCCCTTCTTTATCAGCATCAACATCTACAACTCCGCGACCTTTTGTCAGTTCACCAGTCTCGGTAATTCCCTCTCCTCCCTTTGCAACACTATGAACGTCAGCTTTGAGAGTAAAAAGATCACGGAGGTCTTTCTGGGAAAACATTCTGCGTTGTTTTGGATCTTGAAGAACTTGATTAGATAATGCTGTTTTAAAGATTTGCCTCTGATAGATTTTCTCCTCAATCGTTCCTGCAGTAATCAATCGATAGACCGTAACTGAATTCTTCTGCCCAAATCGCCACGCCCTTTCCCCTGAGATGATTGCACAAAAACATCAATTAGTGTTTTCAATTCTTCAAAAAGGCCAATATTCAAGATTTGGATACTTACTTGCTTGTGCATCACTTTGAGGATTCCAGTCAGGATCGTAGAGAATGATACGGTTGGCGCCAGTGAGATTAAGTCCAACTCCTCCTGTTTTGGTTGTGAGCAACATTCCGAAGTAAGTATCATCATTGTTAAATGTGTCCACCAATCTTTGTCGTGCAGCAACATTTGTGTTACCGTCTAAGCGTGCAAACTTCCATCCTTGACTATTCATAAAGTGTTGGATGATGTCCAACATCTTTTTCCATTGGCTAAAGATCAAAACGCGATGGCCCTGTTTCTTCCATAGTGGAAGGATCTTTGCGAGAATTTTGAGCTTTCCGGAACGATCGATCAGAGTGCTCTCGTTATAGGTTCCAATGTGAAGATTTTCTTCGTCTGATGAGATATCATCCATTTCCTTTTCGATCACAAAACCATTATGTAAGAAAGACTCGTATTCCCCTTGATCTGGTCTACAAATGAGATCGGGATGATTGCATATTTTTCGCAGCATAATGATTGGACGGAAGCATTGAGCTGAGCCACGAATGATATTTCGCACTTCGTCGGACCGGAGATATGCTTCGTACATTCTCCTTTGTCTAGAAGAAAGCTTGCAAAAGAGGACTTGTTCTGTCTTCCCTGGCATTCGGTTTACTTCTTTGCAATCTTTTTTTTGACGACGAAGAAGGTAGGGATTGATCAAATCTCGTAAGACTAGAGCACACCGATAAGCTAGCTGAACTTGCATCGGTGATGCATTCGAATAACCGCCTCTTTTTATTGGATCGGCGAACTCCGAAAGAAAGACGGGGAGTGTCCCCAGTCTCCCAGGGAACACGAAATCAAACAAAGACCACAGTTCCCGCAAGTCATTTTGGATAGGTGTTCCACTCAACAGCAAACGATGAGGTGTTCGTAAACGTTTACAAGCAATAGTCACTTCAGCATCGGGATTTCGAATCTTTCCACGGTACGTTGCATGAGTGTGAGCGAATAGCTGCATAATATGGTTGCCTGCATAGCATAAATGTCACTTACTTTTTGACCTTCGTCCATGACAACATAACTCCACTTATGACTGACCCAAATATCTGTTGACCTTCGAATGCTCTCGAACGTTGTCAATACAACATATCCTGTACCACAAAACGAATCAGGATCGTTTTCGGCTAGATCTTTTTCGTCAATGGGTTCGTTCACTCTATCGGCTCGAAGTTGCCCGAGCCATCTGTCAAGATTTATAAGCAACCGTTTAGTGATCTTTCTACTTGCCTCTCCAGCACGTTCAGCAGACTTGTGTATAAGTACACGTCTGAACCCGGGTGCCCATGTAGCCAATTCATTGAGCCAATGAACGAGCATTGTAGCGGGTGCAATAATTAGAACCGATCGTATTTTTCTGCTGGATGCCATTGCACCTAAATACGAGCATACTTGGACTGTCTTTGAGTGTTAAATCATATTCGTTAGTTTTGGTGGGAACATTGGCAATAGCTTCAATCATATTTCCAAGTTAACTAGACTGGCCTTTGTGTGACCATCGATATCTCACTATATTTAACTTACTTTTCCTAAACCCATCTCATCTCCTGATAGAATCGGTGGCGTTCAGAGAAAGAAGTGTAAGGTGATGAAAAGTCAATATGTTTTATGTGCGCCTTCATTTGCCAAAAATGAAACGTACCGACAATACCACCGGCTTCCTGTAGATGCAATTCCCACAGCCATCGCAGAGCAGTTCTTTGGTAACCAAAAAGCCGGTCATTTATCCATTTTGGTATATCTAGACCCCCAAGAAACGTCACGGCACCTGGTCTTTCGTCAGATTCGTGCTGTTCAGACATTGCTTTCATGCTGCTAATGCCATGGTCGATCCAGTCATCGATGCGATCTTCGTAATCTTCCACGTTGAAATCGTCAATTGTCTTCTTACGCGTATATACTATGTGTTCGTTTCCATTGAGATCGTCAAGCTCGTCTTTAACTGCATTGTTGTCAACAATCGGTTCGTCGTCAGATGACTCGACCGCTCCTACATCCTCGTCATCGATCCATCCTTTGACAGCTTTTCTTCGTTGTCTATTACTCATTTTTTTATAGTCTTCGATATCTTCGTCGTCGTTGTATGTGACTGGCTTGCTTACTGTCCTCCTAGACCTTCTAGTACCACTATACCCTTTTCTTTGGCATTCTTCCATATGCTTTGAAAGAAAGAAATCTGCTCCATCAGCACAGTCGGCTGGAACAAGAATAGATGCATCGCATAAGCTACAATAGACAGTACACGTGCTCAATATAATTGACTTTTCAGCATGCGCTTCTAATTTTGTCCCTCCTTCTGATGACGATGTGCTGCTTGCCGTGGACACAAAAAGCTTACGAGTCTCTTTGGAAAATGCATCTGGTTCAGATCCTACCAAGTCAATAACTTCAATTTTTTCTTTTTCTTTTGAGCCAGCGTCCTTTGGCTCTTGCTTTCCAACCCCTCTCCTTAGACGACGTCTTTCTAATCTTGCCAGACGCCGGTTCCATAATTCTTCAGGATCAGCCCATTCTCCACCCTCGTCTTCCACAATTTTGCGCTTCAATCCCATCATGCTCATTTTCTTCGCAGATCCCTTACGCTGAGCATTTCCAATGGATGCATTCCTTGCATCTACAGCTTGTCTACCAAAAGAGGCAGTAGCAGAACTTGAGAGGACGTTAATTGTTTCGTCTTCACCTATATCTCCTCGTTTTATTTGCTCTAATCTTTGAAGTGCATTCCTACTAGGCCTTCCTAATGAAGTTTTTGCATTACTGTTCTTTCGGTCGTGATTGTAATCAGTTGTAATTGTTGACGGTCTCCGTGCTATATGTTCCTTTCCTTTTCGAACCAAATATTCCTTCCTTTTAGCTTCAGAACGAACTTCTTTTGCAATGTTGATTCCTACCTCTTCTTTCGTTAGAGTTGTGTGGGTGGCTAAATATGTCAAGAGCATTTGCTGTTTGATTCTGAGTATTTGTGCTGATCTAGTTTCTGATGCATTAGATGCCTTGCTCATCTCGAGGGCATCTAAAGACGACCTGACATTTGATAAGACTTGAACAATATGCGGAGAATCGACATTTATCCTACTCTTCTTTCTTGGTGAACTATCTGAAGCTAGTCCATTATAGGATGGCGCAAGGGAGGCTAGGTCTGGGAAACCAACCCCACTTAATTTTGGAGCGTGTGAGGTGGTGGCATCTCGTAAAACTTGGCTTTCGTAGGCACCTGATTCGTGAAGAGTGCCACCAGCAGATGCCAATAAAGATGCTTCATCTTCAGCTGCTATGCTAGCTTTTGATGTGCTGCCGTCCATCCTAATATTGTGAGAAAGTTGAAGAGATGATGAGATGATGATGAAGACTTTTTCATAGTTCATATAAATATGGTATGGTAGTTCATTCTTGGTTCTTCACGATTTTGGAAAACCTGAAGATGACTGGGTGTTGCGCGCGCGTAATTTTAATTGCATCAACAAGAAACACAGAGAGTTTCCCTTCAGGCTTTTCAGTAGGAGTACCATAGTGTTGGACTGAGTAGCAAAGTTTAACATTCCCCTAAAATATGCTTCCATTAATATTTACACGCGACGATTAGTACCATTGTTGGACTACGCCCACATAGAGATGCTGCTAAGCTGAGCGTACCATCACCTAAAATTGATGGATACTCGTTCCTTATCTCCGTCTTATCTACACTTTCTGAGAGGGCACTGAAGACTTCAGCAACTATTTTTTGAAGATCGTCGTCATTGATGAATCCTGCTATTAATGAAAGAAAGGTCGGGTTCGATATGTAGTCTTTTGATTGGTGGTAGCACACCAAATATCCAATTCTGTGTTCTCGCGGTATCAGACGATCGACTGTTGAAAGAATTCCGCATGCTTTCTTTGCGATATCTGATTCTTCGTCTCCCGTGATGGTCGATATGACATTATCATAACCACGACGCTCCAGAATATGATACCGAGGGACGCTTTCACTATTATGATTGGCATCATTGGCAAGATTCGAACTACTAACATCAAGGATGCTGGACATGGAGATGTGAAGGTTGCTTCTTCGACCAGAATTTGTATTCTCAACCTTTGTCACAAATGCCCCAACAAAAAATGCCGTGAACACGTTCAGTAGAATGTTCACTCCAATAAGATTTGCACCAATGAAGAATGGATAAACAAGATATGGCGATGAAAATCTATCTGCTGTGAGGTACACTCCTGCAATAGATTGCCAATCGTTTACAACGAAGATGTTAAACATGGTCAACAAACCTGATGGATAATCATTAAAATTGTTCAAATCGTAGAGTGGTGTAATTGTGTCATTGTGTATCCCAACTGTCACTGCACCACCCCATATTATCATTCCTGAATATGTGTAAATATGCAATGAAGTCAACACCAAGGCGAGTGGTCCAACTATGGCAGGCAGTACTTCGCCACTTCTTTTGACAATAGATCGGAAGATACTTGATAATCGCATGATACGAATCATATCTTTGGGTGTAAGGAGGAGTGTTAAATCAATATATGAGAGCTATCTTTCGACAGGGTGCATGAATATAGTATCTTACCTACTGCTCTTCCGAAAAGTAATGTCTGCAGCCCTTTGCTATTATCAACAATGTGCATAATGACACCAACTAATGATGCAACCCCAGCAAATATTGCAAGTCCGTCAAGAACACTATGACGGGATGCCGATAGCGTGCTGAGGCATGCACATGGTCGTAATCTCAAAGTAACTTCAACAAGACTGAGGAATGCAATTATAGACCCAAAAGGAAAGATCAAATTTGAAAGTAAAAGAAACTCCAGTGGTGATGAATATAGTAAGACATAGGCCAGGTTCGCTATTGCTACAAATAGAGTGAGAGATTTGAGAAAGATAGATTGTCTAGATATCTGGCGGGCAGATCGGAGTGAAGTATGAAGTACTTTTTGGATCCTCGTTCTGAAATCACTCAAACCGAGCAAGGCATGATCATTTTGATCCAAAATTTGCATCAAAGCGTCAATCTTATACGCATTGTAGTGCGGCCGGAGAGTCTGAATAACAAGTCGAATTTTAGCGGCACTGATGTTCTGTTCGTGACCTTCAATAGTTGGCAATGGGCGTAGAGCTAGATAGGCCAGGGTTAAAGCCTCTTGACGGTCGGCTGATGCCCTCTCCCTGATCATTTTCATTGACTGTATGTAAGTCTGAAAGACCACAGACAGCACTACGACATGGTAAAGTATGATGAGTGGTGTTATGAATCCAGTTGCGTACTTCAATCGCAATGCCAAAATTGATGCAAAGGAAGTGCTTACCTATCGAATGTACAAAGAAAACGCAAATGATCAAAAAGGAAACAAAGAAAATTGCAGATGATCGATATTTCGCGTACACTGGTATCCACAAACTTGGCGTAGCAGCAGTAGTTTGCATTTCAAAGAGTGAAAGGAATGACGATGGCAAGTCCCGAAATGATTCAAAGTCAAAATATAAATGACAAGCCATGGCCGCAAATGAGAGTAGGAGAAATAGTTCAATGACTATGACTCTGAAAACAATCCTGCTAACACAATACAAGGCTGTTAAAGCTATATATGGACATGATGATAAAAGATAAAAGTTAGATGGACATCAATTTGATTTCGAGAACTGGCAATTTCATTACTCACCGTCACGAGCCTTGGTAGAAGCATAGAAGAAGACTATTGGTTTCAAGCAACCGGACCAAACATAATGTTTGTCATCCCCCAACACTTTCACATAGGTTTCTAGAGACACAGCAAAGATTATGAGTAGCACGGGAGTCTTCCACCGCTGTGCCCTTGTTTTCCTTGCCTGAATATACTGTGCTGCAGTTGTATCCATCTCTCCTTCCGATATAGATATATCTTCGTCGATTTCATCATAATCATGAATGGTTCTCATGATAACATCCAAGGTAAATATGATAGCTGCCAATAATGTCATTATGAGCTGAATTTGATCTCTATTGCCCCTTGTTCCCCAGCCACTCTGTCCACCATCGAAGCACGATGATAAAAAAAGCGATGTAATTCCAGTAAAGAGAACACATTGCCACGTGTACGAGTAGCGAATATTGTGAATGCGTACTTGGAAAGGTGTGATGGAATCAATGTTGCCTGGTAAACTGCAGGCTCTACTATTCTCATAATCTTTCAGGAATATTGATGATATCGCCACATCCATGTCCATGGAAGCTTCACTGGATATCCCATTCAAAACGAGACAAAAACTTTGCCAAAGCGAAACAAAATTCGTTGTTTCTCCATCTCCGTAACTTCTGTCGTCCGATGCATTATCAGCGTCTCTCTCGTTGATGTTCAACAATGGTGTAGTGTTGAGAGGCTCAGGATTGGAATGATCGTCTTCGCAGATACCGACGAACAGTTTCGATTCTTTCTCGCCTGGCAAGCTCGTAAATAGCTCAGGTTGTTCTATACTCTCGTCCTCCTCGTGATCAGAATGGTTGATAGGATAATTGTCCCAAGCGGTTTCTGCCTCATCCGCCTTCCTTTCGCTTTGATTAAGAAGCGAAACATTCATTGTAACTAATAGACGAATGACACTCGAGTTCTTCCCAAGAGATTATTGATACTTGATTGATGTGTGCTCAGTGATCAGTGATCAGTGATCAGTCAGCGTGTAATAATGTCTCCTCTGTTTGATGCTTTGATGCTAAAGTGGACAGTTTCAGCCTAATCTCTAAATGTCAGTTTTGTATCCTCCATCCAGTAATGAGTAGTGGTGGTGGTGAGTGATCATTGATATTTCGAATTATCCAATGTACTATTTAATATCTATCTAAATACTGTTCTGTTATATTTATACAGCTGGGTAAGTAGGTAGTACCTAGGTACGATACTGTTGTATGGCGATGATCGATGATGAATGATGATGAGATGGAATGATGAACATGGAACATCATTGTGAAATACAAATAATTAGCTATCGCTAGGTAGACATGTAGGTTTAAAGCCGTTAAAAATTTGCTTGCACTGCAAAAAACACAACGACGAACGACGACACACGACACAACAACACAAAACACACAAAAACAGATGAAACAAACCTCCTCACTATCTGGTGATACTCATCAGTGTCTGCTTATCATATTCAATAAAGTCAACATTCCTTATTCAAGACAATAGCACAATGCGAACAATAGTCAAAAATATCCTTGTGGGTTGCGCTGTGCTTTCTGCAATAAACGTATCGTATCTTCTCGTGCAAATCGTACAATCTTCCACTCTCAGCAATGACACCTATGATTTTACCAAGGAAGACATATTAGATATAGATGCATCAATCGACAATCGCGATAATGTTCAAGTAAATCCTCTATCTAATGATGCCAGTGATGATGATACCGAATCTGGTCCTGATGCCGCAGATAACAAAATTGAAAATATTCCTTCATCCGCACGAAATGGCGCTTCGTCTGCTTTCAATGCTGCAGATTATGAAGAGCAGCTCAAAGAATCCCTCATTGCCCTCCCTGAAGCAAACACTACTTGCCATGCAAAATTCTTTCTCGCAGGTTTGTGTAATCAATATATGAGATTTTTGGGTTTGATGTTTCTCTCTGGAATGGAAGGTCGCAATCAAATCATTGAGGAGTCCGTTAATTGGAAGGATACCTACGGTCACAATGACTTCGTGCCTCATCGTATTTTATGGGATGTCGTGCATTGGAATACGTTCTATCCTGTTCTTCCAAGATTTGCGAGCTATGACAAGAATATTCATACAGATCTTGCACTGGTAGAAACAAAGGTGGACCTGGGCGGTAGCAGTTTTGTCAAGAGGCAAGTGAACTACAATGTCACTGGAAATATATTTGTGAATGCCACCAAACCTCCTCCTCTGGGACAAAACCCAATGCAGAGCAAGAATAAATACAAAATGTTTGTAAAAACGCTTGACAAGGGCAGAGCGAAGCAAGTGCTTCCATTGCAGTTGGAAATGTACGAGACCATTCTGAAAGGAGCATTGCGTCCTCATCCATTTCTGCAAAGCATTATTGACAAGATTCGAATTCAACTAGGAGCCGAGAACGAAGGATATATGGTCCTACATGCGCGTGTTGAGCCTGATATGATTAGACAAAATGAGAGAGTGTGTCGAGATTGGAGGGTAACGAATATGACTGATATTATTAATATGATTTACGAAAAGTTCCCAGAACCACCCGTTGGTACGGTCCTGATTGTATTTGCGCGATCAATCATGGAAGATGAAGCAAAGAAAAGCAAAAAGGATAAGTTTAATATCCTCAATGACCATAACTTGAAAGTAATAAATGAGATTGTGGAGAATGGTATGTGGGGTGGGAAAGTCAAGGTTGTTGAAGCAGGGTCGAGAATGATTGAAGATGCAGGTAGCGACATCTTCAAGTATTATTCAAATTTGGTGGGCTCGATCGTGAACTTCTTTCTTGCCATACAGTCGGATATTTTAGTGGGCACTCAGATTTCAACATTTTCAACTTTGGCCATGAACAGTAGGTTATATCGCGAGCAGAGAGAGAACTATTTCTATCGGCCGATGGGGATCCACTGGATGTCGCCGCCAAATGCAACGAAACCACATAAATTTAGCTGCTAAGTTAGAACGGGGGGGAGCGATATATGTGCATCCGAAATTGCCTGATAGCAATTAAGCATGCGGTCTGAATTTCCCAATGTTAAGGCGACTTCAAATTTCATGTATTCAATATTAGATAAAGCTTAAATCGGTAGAAAATTTGTTCTACAATAAACAATAAAGAAGTTGAAATTGTAAAAGAAAGTGAAGATGAAGAATCCTCTACAGCATTCTGTTTACAGTGCGATCTTTCCATCTTTCCCCTCAATGCAACATAATAAGAAATTTGGTGAACGTTTTAAGAATGTTTGTACCAAAAAGTCAAGACTTTTTCGATGACGTCATCGTGTGTTAGTACGTACTGACATAAAATCGTAATACTATACATCGATCATCCTGCGTGGTGTTTGGTTTTGATAAAACGTATCGGGTGGTATCGGGTATCATGTTTCATGTTTCATGTGCAATAACTAGTCGATACCACCGTAGCACCAATAGAGACCAACAGAGACAATATACAATATCACAGCACTTCTTCACACAAAGCACGTCGCACGCTTGTGTATGAATGTTACAATCATCGGAGAGAGATTGAACAGCGAATTTTCTTTACATTAGAAACTTGAAGGCATTCTCATCTTTTACGTCACCACAAATCTAACTTTCAGGTTGTATTGTACTGAGCCAGTGACTGCACTATTTACCACGGACATGATGCAACGCAAAGAACCAAAAAATAGATGAAGTCTCTATATTCACTTCTTCTCTTGGCCCTGGGTTTGACATTCCTAGCCATCTCGATCATTTTCAATCCTTATGCATTGCAAAGCATTGATAGACTCTTGCTCTTTGCACCCAACTGTCCAACAAATCAAAAGATTCCAGAGAAGTATAATTTTTGGAAGATCTCAGACGCAATAGTTTGGTCGTTGATGAAGTTTGCCTGGTTCTATGCGGGAAAAGAAAATCGTTGCAATGCCTGCGCATTGTATAAACAAAGTCGATGCCATGCACGGTTTGATTCGGTACAAGTGAATAGCATCAATTGGTGGGACAGAGCAAGTTTTCAAAATGTTTCCGTGAAATCTGATTGCAACTGCGTTGCGAAGCTTAATACAGGCTCCAACGATACATTTTCTGCGTGGCGTCTGCTGCCTTTTTACCTATTTCAAAGAAACCCTGTTATAATCAGACTGGTCTCATTGGTTGACGTAAGTGATAAGGTGCAAGTTGCATTACCAGCCATGGAAATAAAAGAATTGGCAATGAATTGGCATGATATTTCCAGACCTATCTTTGATATCAATCTATCTAATGTAACTGTAAACCTTGTGTTTCAGACGGAGCCTTGGCCGCTTGCAAGATTAGAAGTGCCAGTTCCATTCATGCGTGTAGGTGGTTGGTCAATCAAAGAAATATTGGATATGATACCGCCACCCCCAGACCAAGAGGGAACGTATCCTCGGTTAGGAGTGTTCAATATTAGTGATGTTACCTTTTTGTCTCATGGAAGATATGAAGATTCTGAAGGTGATGATCACAAAATAACCATCCCAAATGAAGTGTTTCTTCCTCTTTATCTATTGACCAAACAAGCGGGTCCCGTGGGTGTTGATCGAACCAACATTGAAGAGTTGATGAAGGATGCGGTTGGTTTAGCTATCCGAAAGTATGTGCTTGGTGAGGGAGAGGATACAATACTTGAAACTTTGCGAAAAACTTCCACATTCATTGAAACATTTGGAAACTCATTCGAGGTATTCATAAATGAAGGAGGGGATACCATAGATCATCAGCTCTCTGATATTATGAATGCAGTGGCAGATCTAGTGGAGAAGCTTGAGGATGAGTGGAATGGAACAGTCAACGAACAAAGAACCACAATAGGCAAATTTGTAGAGGAGCTGAAAGGGGGGTGGGACGCATTCAAACATCCTGATATAGGACAGGCTTGGGATGAGATGAAGGAGGGTGTTCAAAAGGGCGTGAAGGCGGCAACTGATCAGCTGCAATTGTTTGAAAGAGCTCTTGAAAGACTGGAGCAGAGGTTGGGGCACAAATGGCAAGACGCCACCAACGATGCCAAAATGGAGGTTCAACAGATATGGCATAACTTTGTCAAAGAACGTTCAGAAGGTAAAAAGTGGTTTCAAAATGAGCTGTAATAGTAAGAATGCATCATTGTCTCTATTATCCAGTTTACTGGTTAGCCCTCTGCTTTATCCTCTTATTATATCAATGGTCTTTCCTCTTTGATTCGAATGCACCAATTGCAGCAGTTCTTGAGCATCAAAAGGTTCCAAGTCTGGAACGACATCTATTTGATTCCTTGGCTGCAGCAATTCAATGATCCCCAACAGAAAGTGCAATGAAATCGCGATCAAACAGACAATATATCCAGAGAATGAACCGACAGTTTTGTATCTAGCTAATCTTTGTAAGAAAGTCAATCGTTTCTTCTGAAGAACTTTTTCATAAATCTTGACAGTTCTAGCTGCCACTCTATCCCATGAATACATTTTGCTTATTCGCGCATGCGCTTCCAAGGGATCATACGTAGACGCAAAAGTGATCTTTGCGCCTCCAACAATTTTTTCGCGAATGGCTGTTGCCAAGACCAAAGTCAGCTCCTCAACATCTGGCTTCCCCATTGATATAAGGTCCGAGGGCAAGACTTCGGGGACACCACCAACTTCTGTGCTAACCACAAATAGTCCACAAGAGGCAGCTTCCAAGATAGCAATACAGAAGGATTCAGTTAGAGAACAATTCAGGAAAATGTGACCACGAACCAAGACATTTCTGACTTGAGAGTGCGGAACAGATCCTAAGAACTCAACCCTTTCCTGAAGCCTTTCTCTTTCCACCATCTCCTCCAGCGCCAATTTTTTTGTTCCGTCTCCTCCAATGATGAAATCCACATTGTCAAATTGCGCACATATTTTGGGAATGATTCCAACCAACAAATCTACTCCTTTCCGATACACCAAACGGCTAACAATGACAATCTTTATCCTTTCCGTACATCGCATTGTCACTGCAGGAGTAAATTTATTCGCATCAATGGCATTTGGTATAGCATGCACGATAGTTGGATCAATGTTCGCTCTCATGATCAAGTTCTCTCGACAGGTATGTGAGACACAGATGATTGCATTGACGGTGGACAAGGTAGCCTTCATGACTCTGTTCAAAATAACTGATGCTAAATCATCGAATCCAAAGAGTGAGTGATCAGTGTATACACTTGCCAAACCCATTTCTGCTGCATATGCAATGGACTCATTGGCAAGAGTACTAGTTGCTTGATGCGCATGGACGATTTGTATCCTTTCTCGTATCCAAATGTATCTCATAATGGGGAGTGTGGCAGAGAAAGTGGGTAGGGCATCTTGATCTGTCATGGGTATTATTGGACAATAGTAAACTTTCAGTGGTCCGGGTAGGTAACGTACTCCAGTCCGTTTGGATATGCTAATCTTGTTTTCATCATTCGTTGTTGGTGTATGGTAAGCATGCGTGATGACGATTACTTTATGCCCTTGAGCTATTAACCGTTGGGCGAGGGAATATATGTGCATTTCCACGCCGCCGAGACGTGGGTAAAAGAAATCAGATATTAA
>Ga0306864_1000142_pt1 | contig 34225 bp, 18 predicted proteins | sample AntRauTorckE5430_FD_190448 | JGI IMG/M metagenome (GOLD analysis project Ga0306864, IMG submission 190448) | Saline lake microbial communities from Rauer Islands, Antarctica - Metagenome Torckler E5 #430 (v2) (version 2) | ecosystem: Environmental > Aquatic > Non-marine Saline and Alkaline >...
TGCTTTCATATTGAGTCGAAGAAGTAATCTTGCCCTGTTGATCTACAAACTTGGCAACCTCGTCGCGCATTGACTCTAGAATCAGGTCCGTAATCTCGTCTTTGGTCATCTCGGTGGAAATTTGACCTAAAGTTACGATCTGTGCATCTCGTTATACACACGGGCACGTGAGGTGAAAACGTACTGGCAAACGTGGCCCAGTACGGGCGACCGCAAGGGATCGCCCGTACTGGTCTGGCTTGGGGAGGGAAGCGCTCGCTTCGCGAGCACAAAATCAGCTGATGTGACCGCCGGTAGCGTAGTGGGTCAACCCGGAAAATTCACCGCTTCCTATCCAGCTGAAATACTAGAGTCAACGGCAAGATGTACCCAACGATCTTTACGGTCTACTGCTCTTCAGCGCGCCTTGTACCCGTGGCCCCACCTCCAAAAACGCCCCCGTCCGGAAACCGGACGGGGGCGCAATGGGCTAATAGCCGAACGGACCAACGGCCTAATCAATCCAGCTTAAGGCATTCTAAAAACGCCTTCTGCGGCACTTCAACATTGCCAAACTGGCGCATCTTCCGCTTACCGGCTTTCTGCTTTTCGAGGAGCTTACGCTTACGGGAGATATCACCACCGTAACACTTGGCGGTTACGTCTTTACGCATAGCGGAGAGGGTTTCGCGGGCGATGACCTTGCCGCCGATGGCGGCCTGGATAGCAATCATGAACTGTTGGCGGGGGAGTAGCTCGCGAAGCTTCTTGCACATGCCCCGGCCGATGTACTGGGCCTTGGAGCGGTGGACGAGTGCACTGAGCGCATCCACGTTTTCTCCATTCAGTTTGATGTCCATCTTTACCAAATCGGTTTCCTGGTAGTCTTTTGGCTGGTAGTCGAAACTGGCGTAGCCGCGGCTGACGCTCTTGAGGCGGTCGTAGAAATCGAAGACGATTTCGGCTAGCGGTAGGATGAAGTGGAGTTCGACACGTTCAGGGCTGAGGTAGGTCTGCTTCGTTAGCGTTCCGCGCTTATTGATGCAGAGGTTCATGATCACACCGATGTAGTCGGTGGTGGTGATGATCTGGGCGAAGATGATGGGCTCTTCCACCATCTGGCGATGGTTTTGATCGGGCAGCTCGGCGGGGTTACGAATCTCGGTGACATCGCCTTTTGTATCAGTGATGCGGTAGGTTACGTTCGGGACGGTCGTTATTACATCCATACCAAACTCGCGGAAGAGTCGCTCCTGCACGATCTCAAGGTGGAGCATACCAAGGAAGCCACAGCGGAAACCGTAGCCAAGGGCAGCGGAGGTTTCGGGTTCGAAAATGAGGCTGGCGTCGTTGAGCTGTAGCTTTTCGAGGCTGTCGCGCAGGGGCTCGAAGTCGTCGTTATCGAGGGGGAAGATACCTGCAAAAACCATCGGCTTCACTTCTTCGAAGCCGGAGAGCGTCTCGCCCGGGCGATCCTTCAGGGTGATGGTGTCGCCAACTTTGATCTCAGAACTATTTTTAACGCCGGTGATGATGTAGCCCACGTCGCCGCATCCAATTTTATTGGTGGGCTTCGGCGTGATCTCCATTGCGCCTACTTCACTTGCCGTGTACTCCGCTCCGGTGGCGATGAACTTGACTTGCTGCATTTTTTTGAGCTCTCCGTTCATCACTCGGACATAAGAGATGACGCCGCGGAAGGGGTTGAAAACGGAGTCAAAGATGAGGGCCTGGAGCGGCGCTTCCGGGTCACCTTTGGGTGCGGGAACGCGTTCTACTACGGCCGTCATAATTTCTTGCACACCGATGCCAGTTTTACCGGAGGCTTCGATGATGTCCTCACGGGCGCAGCCGGTGAGCTCAATCATCTGATCGGCCATCTCTTCGATGCGGGCCGTTTCCATATCCACCTTATTAAGGACGGGGATGATTTCTAGGTCGTGCTCCAGGGCGAGGAACAGGTTCGAGATCGTTTGCGCCTGGATGCCTTGGGTAGCGTCAACGAGCAACAGTGCACCCTCACAGGCGGCAATGGAGCGGGAAACTTCGTAGCTGAAGTCAACGTGGCCAGGGGTATCGATCATGTTGAAGACGTACTCCGTCCCATTGGTGTGGGTGTAGTGCATCTGGATGGCGTGGCTCTTGATGGTGATGCCGCGCTCACGCTCGAGGTCCATATCATCGAGCTGCTGGTCCATCCTCTGGCGTTCTCCTACGGACTGGGTAAAGTCGAGGAGGCGGTCGGAGAGGGTACTCTTGCCGTGGTCGATGTGGGCGATTACACAGAAGTTGCGAATATTCTTCATACGGGCGCAAAGATAACGTTAATCTCCAAGGCTGAAAAGCTTTAGAGCATATAGAAAAGACCCGTAAATCAACGGGATAATAAGAAAACGCTGGTCTTCGGATTAGGTTGTGGTTTTTGTTGAGTGGCTAGGTTTTTTTGGGCGCGGTCGCAGGTGCAGTTGGCGGATTAAAGAGCAGTGGGGACGTAATGGGTTTTCAACGGCAATCCGTAAATTTACTAAGCTGCTTCAGGGCCTTCTTCAAAGAGGTGTAACCGATTCCTTTTTCCGTGGATTCCAGCTCCCAGATCTTCTTTTCACCTTTCAGGTTGAGGCTGCCATTGACGGTGATGCTTTTTAGCTCCCCACCGTCGGCAAGGTCGTAGACGATAATGCGGGTGGAGGCCTCCCGGTCAGCCGGGAAGGAGTTGAAGGACTCCGGGAGGTCCTGCAATGAACCGGGGCCTACATCGATAAGAATGAGGTAATCAAGCTCAGTTTGCTCGGTGAACCACTTCATGTTAGTGACAGATAAGTTGTCGCCATAAATCGCTGGTAATTGCCCAATTTCGTTGAGTTGGTCTTCGGTGAGTACCGTAACCGTTCCACATTTATTGAACGACTTTTTTAGCCTTTTGTGGAGAAGGTTTCTGGCGCTTGAATCCCCGAACGGTCCGCGCGGGTCGAGGATTCCAATTATTTTGCCCTCTGCCGGCAGCTGGACGTTGGGGAAGGCACCACCGTAGCGGTAATAGCCTTTGTTGAGGCACGAAGAGAAAGCTAATAGCAAAAAAAAGAAGGGCAGGTATTTCATAATAAGATCAGGTGTTGTATTCCCATTCTCTAGGTAAGGGGGGCCGTACGAACGGTATCTGTTGCAGAATAATTACGGGTTTAACATTGTACTAATTATGAAACAGAGAAGCTGTCAGGCCACGTAGCAAGTTCTAAAAATTTAGTAGCAAGCCAATACCGTTCTCGGTGCCACCCAGCAGCAAAGGAATCTCTCCATTCCGGCCCGTGGCAATAAAGTAATTAGCCAAGTCAAATACCATCAAAAAAGCCCCCTGGAGCATAATACTGCGGCCAAATCCTTTCAGCTGATCCGAATTCACATCAGGCCGTTTAGCCCGTTCCGTGAGGTAGAGCCCGCCCATGATGTACCCAACATCAAGCCCGGCGTTGAAGAGAAGCACTTTCTGGAAGCCATTGTGACTACTCAGGCTTGACGCTAAATCCCATGCTGCCGGATCGGATTTCATGGCGGTGTAGTATCCCAATCCGGCGATGGCGAGGTTGACGCCGTTCCACAGGGCGTTCATCCGGTGGAAGTGTTTTGTGGAGCCATCGGCCGAGCCCTGTAGGGCGGCTCCGGCGGCGATGTTGGCTACTGCCCAGCCGCCAAGGGTCAGCATGGCCGTTTTTTGGTGGTCGAGGCTTTGTTGGTTGAAGGAGGGTAGGTCTACCTGAATTCTTTGTGCCTGTAGGCCGTAAATGGTTAGAGACAATACCAGTAGTAACGTTAGTCGAATGATCATAAGACTATAAGCTACGGATCCGTCGTAGGGTTCATATTTGGCCGAAGCTCACGCTCCGAGCGTAGCTAAGAGGATCGGTTTTTCTGCTCATTTCTTATGAATATGATTTGATGCGTTTGCCTTAAAAAGAATTCGACTGGCGAGTTGAGCTCGTTCCGCAATCCGTACCTTACGGCCAATAATTCATCCAACTGATCAAATGAGTGTTGCACCGCGGCTAGTCTTCCTTGCTTTTTTTACCATCCTTTGCACCTGCGGCCCCGCCCTAATGAATGCCCAAAAGGACCTCTACGCCCTCGAACACATCGTCGAGATCGAACTGGAGATGCACGATGATCACTGGAAGAAAAAGCTCAACGCCTGGAAGAAGCAACTGCTGAAAAGGCGGGTGACCGCGACCCTGAAGGTAGATGGCATTACCTACGATAGTGTAGGCGTGCGCCTGAAGGGGAACAGCTCTTATTTCGCTCCGGCTAAAGCGGAAAAGAAGAAACTACCCTTCAATATCAAGATTAGCCATGTTAATAAGGAACAAAGTGTAGACGGAAAATACAAGACCCTGAAGTTGAGCAACCTTTTTCGCGACCCCAGTTACCTGCGCGAGACGCTGAGCTACCAAATCGCGCGCGATTATATGGCCGCGCCGGAGTGCAATTACGCCCGCCTGACCGTTGACGGAGAGTTCTACGGCCTGTATAATCTCACCGAATCGGTCGACGAAAATTTCTGGGCTGAGGAGTTTGCTACGACCAACGGTATTATGTTTAAATGTGATCCCGAAAGTAAGGAAGACGCTCCGGATAGCTGCCCGCCCGGCATCGGGGCCAACCTGGCCTACATCGGTAGAGATACTGCCTGTTACGCCGCCCGCTACGAGCTGAAAAAGTCTGATTACGGCTGGGGAGAACTGATGGACCTCAGCGAGGCGGTAACGAAAAAGAACTCCGACCTGAACGAAATCCTGAACGTTGACGAAACGCTCTGGATGCTGGCTTTTGATAACGCCCTGGCCAACCTCGACAGCTACCTTGGGGCCTTCTGCCACAACTATTACCTACTGAAGGACGAAACCGGTGTCTGGCGCCCTATCGTCTGGGACCTCAACCTGAGCGTCGGGGGTTTCCGCCTACTGGATAAAAAACGGATACTTACTGATAATGAACTCGTCACGCTCAGCCCTTTTATCCACTTTTCTGAGCGCAATAAGGACCGGCCGCTGATCCTTCGGTTGTTCGACAAGCCACTTTATCGCAAAATGTACGTGGCCCATTTACGCACCATTTACGATGAGCAGTTTGCTACCGGGCTCTACAATGAACGCGCTAAAAAAATTCGTGAGGTGATCTCTTCTCTCGTTATCCAGGAACCTAACCCGCTTTACCCTCCGGAGAACTACACCCTCAACTACCACGGCACCGTGGAGGTAGCGGGTGGAACGGTAATTGGCATTGAGGAATTCTTCAAAAAACGTGGGACTTACCTTAAAAACCACAAGTTATACGCCCTGCCCGTACCGACCATTGCTGATCATTCCGCAACGAAGGATGGAGATCAGGTGGTGGTTTCCGTGTCGTTGGTCGAAGGCGACTCGGGCCAACCTGTTTGGGTTGCACACCGGGCTATAGGAGCTGGTACTTTTAACTACCATCAACTTAAAGCCGAAGCCGACGGAAACTACATCATTTCCCTCCCTGCCGCTGAAACAGAAGAGTATTTCCTGGTTGCTGAGGGGCGGGTGTCGGCAACGGTATTACCGGCGAGATCGGCGAGGGAATGGTTTACCGTTAAAGTAGGATAAGGAGTCTTCGATTTTTTGCTCACACCATTCTTGTAAGTAGGAGACCAGCAACAACCGTTACATTCAACTTAGGGACACCGGTCAAAGCCAAGGCGCTCTTGTTTTGAGCTAGTTATTTCTGGCCTATCACTCAACTGTTGCAACATGAAAGAATTACCCGACAACGTTCTCTGGCTGGAAGACTCAGGTAGCAGCCGCTACGTGAACAAATATGAGCGTAAGTCTTATGAGCTCAGCGAAGTGGCCACATTTTTTGATTACGACCCTGATGGCGGAATTGATTACGACACGGCAGTTACCTGCCGCGTGATCCAGGACGAAATACTGGGAATAGTGGCAAGGCGGGTTTAAAGGACGCTGATTACTATTTGACACCCTCCGAAACCATCTTCTCGGCATATGCCTTAGGGGTACTGCCCGTAATGTCGCGGAATACCTTGTAAAAAGTACTCTTATTTTTAAATCCGCAACGCTGGGCTATACCGAAAAAGGTGTGCCTGTGGAATTCACCGTTTTTAATGCGCCGGACAATGGCTTCAATACGGAAACCATTGACGAAAGAAAGGAAATTAGTACCTCCGTGGTGGTTGATTACCTGACTTAGATACTTAGTATTGGTGTCTAATTTAAGCGATAATTTGCGAAGGGTAAGGTCTGGATTAAGGTAGAGTTCTTCCTCTAACATTAACTCTTTGATGCGTTCGAAGAGCCGGATTTCGTTGAGGCCACGCAGGCTGCTGGTACGATAGCGGTCTTTGAGGTTCATCACTGAGATCCTGTGGTCGTTTGGTACCCCGTCACTGTTTACCTCAAAGGCGAGGTAGTTAACCAGCACGTTGTCGGCATCGTGAATGGGATGGATAACCAAAGTACAGACGTAAGCCTCACCATTTTTTCGGTAATTTGTAATGGTTTCTTTGAACGACTCTCCACTGGCGAGTCCTTCACGGATCCGTTGAATAGCGTCTGGTTCGGTGCGGGGGCCCTGGAGAATTCTACCGGGGTGACGGCCTATTACTTCTCCTATACTGTATCCTGTTACAACTTCGAAATCCTGGTTGACCCAGAGAATACGTTTGGCGGCATCAGTTAAAATTACGGCAACTCGGTTCATAATTTGGTCGGTTATCGGAAACTCAATTGAACTTTGAAAGTAAGATCAACGTGGTAGTTGGTTCCAGGTAAGAAAAAATGACACTTCATATCATTGGACAGAATGATATGATAAAAGTAATCCCATGTGGTTGAAAAGAGAGTAAGGGCGCTTACTGGGAGAAAAAATAACCGTTAGAGTACCTTGGAAGGTACATTCGCAATGTTACCGTTGCCATATTGTTACCCTAAAGGTATGAAAAGTTGCATACATTTTAACGATATAGAATTATGAAGAACTTAAATATAGAAAATAATTTTATTAAAACGTATCCTGTTTTTATTCCTGATAATGGACCCGTTTGCCGTGTTCGCGGGCCAGGAAAAGGCTTATGGTGTGCCCAAATAATAGCTATAAAACTAAAAAATGGTAGAAATGTATGGGTAAAGGGAGTAGATGCTACGGCAAAGAGCAAGTTGTCATACACACTTGAAGAAATCCGTGAATTCATACCTTTAGGGGGGGTGTCGGAGTACGATATTTTTTTTACCGAAACCAATCTGGGGTTAAAAGGGGAGCATTTTTTTGGAAATTATTCTTTTTCTGAAACGGTGGGCTTATGGCTTGAAAAAGGTACGAAGGAAGCTTCCAGCCTGCTGAGCCCAATAATTTCGACGGAAGGATTCGTCTTCTTGCCGGAAGAATACTTGGACCTGCTCGAACGCCTTCGGATGGCACTGCGGCGTTATGACCGCCTGCCAGCGGTTAGCAATGGCCTGGAGGATTTAAATACGGGCTTTTTCAGGTACCGCAGCCTGGATGAGAGCACCGCTTTTATCCGTAAACACCTTACCGAATACCTTCGGCGAGGAGCCGATTTACAGCGCAGCTTTTTATTGGCTATAAACCATAATGCACGCTCTTGGGCTACTGAAAAGCGAAAAGAGCTAAGAGAGCGATCCACCTTACTGGAGAACATGAAGGAGGAACTCCGTGCTGCCACTAAGACTACGGGCCGTCGCCTGAAGAAAGCATCTTCGGAGATAGCGGGTGGATGGCAAGCCTACTTGAATAAATTTAGCGTAGGAGAAGAGGAAGGGGTAAGGAGTCCTAGCCTGGAAAATATGAGTGCAGCCATCGAAAAGGAACAAGCGTCGGTTAGCGTCAGCTTCCGTTTAATTGGTCGGGAATTAAAGACGGAGGGGATGTCTTTGAACGCACTTACCGTACAGCCTCAACATGGAGACTCCGACAAACTTCGTGAGCTGGAGCAGTTTCTTAACGAACTGCTGCGCGAGGTTGATGAAGCTGGCCTTTACCAACTACCACTGCGATTAACCGACGCGGCCACTACCCCCCGGCAATTACAACAGCTTGAAAGCCTACTGGCTAAACTCCGCAACACGGAGCGCCATCTGGAGGAGTTACCAATGTTTTACGACCGTCGTCACTTTTGGTACGCCCAGCCCGCACACCTTCGGAGGTTGTTAGCTCCCCTTCTGGACCTACCCTCAGAAGACTGGGAAATTGCCTTCAGCAGCTGGTACTTTGAACGTTGCCTTGAACGTGAACAAAGACCAGAACGCTTTTACCGGGACGTCAGCCCGTCCGGTGCCATCCCGGAGGTAATGAGTGAAAAAAATCAGCCTGAGCGTGGGAATTTGTACTTTCTAATGCCTGAGGATCCCTGGCCAGTGGAAGCGGATTCAGAGGATCTTTTTGTGGATATGAGCGGTAGGGGGCAACCGGAGGCAGAAATGAAGACCCGTACTTTATCGCTCGCTCCGCTGTCCGATACCTCAGCGATACACCTTGCAGTGAGCGGCTATCGGAATCCGGTTTTGCTCTTTAGCCAATCATTTCAACCACTGCATCCGCCGCAGTGGGACGCACATAAGGTAGAGACGCTTCCTGCAGGCCCTGAAGACAGGGTACTGATGCAGATGAGTGAGACTACTCCCTGGCTTACGCTTAGTGAGTGGGATGGCCAAAAAGGAGAAAGGGTGAGCGTTTTTTTACCGGAAAACCTAAGCCCGGAGGCAGAAAATTACTTGCTGGAGCGGTGGGAATCATTGGTCGTTTCTGCTCCTAGAATTACTTTTTTTCATACGTACACTACGGGCAACATCACCCAGGGCTTATTGAGCGATGGCTTTAACGGCGCTTTTCTGATCTCAGTATTGTTGCGTGCTGCGGAGGCCGCTGAATCGATACCTTTCGATCGCGATGCACTGATAGCCCTTGGGCGTGAAGTACGGATACGATGTGGGCTGCCGGAACCGGGGGCTCACCCACTGGCGGTACAAATAGGCATTGCTCTGGCGGAGAAACTTCCCGGTTTTTTCATCGAAACCCACGTCCCCTGGCGAGATACTTTTTTGCCTCTGGTACTACAGTCCCCTTCGGGAAAAAAGTCTGTACTCTTGCCAGATGGTCGCTTGCCCGGGATGGCCGGCTATGAAACCGAAACTGCCCGCCACCTGGAATTAGAAACGGCGGGTTTTCGGGTACTTGGCCTGAATGCGCTTAGCGTTTGGGAGGACTTGGCTGGCGAATTGGAACGGGTGGTTGGTAATGTAAAAGGGTGAAGGGCTGTGCCTTGACTTTAGGGTTGTGGAGCGAGAAAGTAAATATTGCTCACTCCGGGAGGTCAGGTTGGGGCGCAGCCACTCACCCTTTTATTGCTTCACCCGCTCAACATCTTTCTTAAATCCATCAAAGAATTCGCTGAAGGTGTCAAACTCTCTGCGCCAGCTAAGGCCGGTACCAACCTGGATCCGCCGGCCACCCGCAATGTCGGGTTGCAGGCGTTCGTAGCCCCGTAGCTTGAGGGTTCGGGAACCGTTGAGGACGTACTCCAAAACCAAGTTGTTACCGACAAAGGTGCCTGAAGGCCCCAATGCATCATTGTTGTTGAGTACATTGAGATCGTGACGGAGGGTGAAACGATTATTAAAGTCCCGGCTGAAGGAGAATTCGAAGGCAGAACCGCGGCTGTTGGCCGTCGTACTGTTGAGGCTCGCGTTGCGGTAGTTGTTGTAGGCAACGTCAAAATTAAAGGACGAGATGAAGGCATCTTCTCCAAAGGCATTCTTAACGAGGTCGTTCAGCAGCAGACTCACATAGTTGGAAAGCCACTCACTCACGGTGTTAACCACGGCGTCTCCAAAGCCGATGGATAAATCTGAGGGCAAAAACTGCCCGGCAACAATGAGGCCGAAGACTTGCCGGTTAAGCTCATTTTGATCCAGTAAAAGCAACCGCCGTTTATTGTTGGCGTAGCTCTCCAACTGGCCGTCGAGGCTGGGGAAGCCAATGTCAAAATTAATGTCGGGCTTGGTGAGTAATCCGGCGAGTTTCAAAGAGAGGTCTACGTCAGTTGCACGACTGGCCTCCGTCGTCAGGGCATTGTCTACATCACCAACGAGGTATTCCTGGATGAAGTTGAGGATCGGTGTTTTTAGGTTCTCGTAGTCCGCTGCGATGTTGATACTGGCTTCAAAGGGGTCGCCCGTCCAAACAACCGTACCGCCGGGCCGAACGGAGAATTCTTTATTGATGATGTCGTAGAAAGTAAATAAATAGCTTCCCTTCGCAATGGTAAAAGTACCAAACATCTGAAGGTCGCCGTCCCGCGGTATTCTGAGCGTTAGGTTGCCATTGCCTTGGCCACGTAAAATATCCCCTACCTCCTCGTCAAAAATAATCTCCCCAACGGCCTCATCGGTTACGAAGAGTTCCATCTCCAGGCTTACACCGGTAGGTTCTCCGACATTTTCGGAAATGGTTTCTTCTACGTAGAGGCTCCGGTTGACGAAGCGGACCTCGTCGATAGAACCCGCTTCTGCACCGTAATCCACGGGGATTGAGAGCTTGGAATCCTTGCCCACCGTTGCCCTAACGTAGATGTCGGTTTGCTTAAAGTCTCCGGTAAAAGTTACCAGGCCACTGCCAATAGCGCGGCCGTAGAAATTGGGGTTTTGCCCGGGAGAAAGGTCAAGGGCAAGGAAGCGGTCCGTATTGATCTGGGCGTTAATGCCAAGGTTTTTTAGCCTGTCGTGGGTGATTCCGCCGCTCAGCGTTGCGTTGTTGCCGTAGCGGTCGATTAGTTTTGTTCCCGTTATATCAAAGAGGCTGTTGTTGATGTTAACCCGACTTTGGTAGTAGCGGTAGCTGGTTTGTAGGTAATCGATGGTGAAACCGCCGCCCAGGGCGTCGATGTAACCGTCCACGTCGAGCTTTTTAGGCTGGCCCTTTACGTTGAGCTTCGCATTGAAGAAACCGGTAATATTGGAGACAGAACCACCAACCCAGTACTTGGCCAGATCGAGGGGGTAGCCGTTGATATTGACGCCAAGGTCGAGGTAGCCTTTGCGTTGGGATGGTAGGGGGTCGCTCTGTACCAAATCCGCCTGGTTGTACGTGGCCTCGGCGATCAGCTGGGCGGTATCCCGGTTCAGGTTGAGGTACGTAGTGAGTTTGCTCTTCGGATTCGGTGCCGAGGCATCGATGCGTAGGTAACCGTAGTCTTCGCCGTTCATCAGGAAGGTATCTGAACGGAACTGAGCACGCAGGCCTTCCTGGCGGAAAACATCGGCAACGGAGATGGATACATCAATATCTCCGCTAAAGTCTAATTGAGAGTAGTTCCAAATGGAGTCAATCAGTGAAAGGTCCATGTTGATCAGGTCAAGCTCTAGTCCATTATCGCCGAACTTACTGAGGCTTATCTCCCGGTAGTCATTGTTATTACTTGGTCCCTTACCGCTGCGCAGCGCAAAATTCTGAGTGTCAATGTAGTTGGGCCCAAAAACAATGTAATTGCCCCGGCGGATGTTCCACCGCTGCTGGAATATCTCCAGTTGCGATTCATCAAAACGGAGCTCAAAATTTAGACTATCTGGTAGGCGCAGCTCACCGTCAAGGTTGATCTTGTCGAGCAGGATATTGTCTTCATCACCGCCATAGGTAAGACCAAAATCGATCAGCCCGTCATCTAGTAAGCTCAGCAGGGTGACACGGTTCAGTAGGTGACGGTTATTTACGAAGGTGGAGTCTACGGCAAAGCCTAGATCTCCCTCGCCTTTATTGCTGCTGGCCCGGAGGATGAAATCCACCATCCTGAAATCTGCAAAGTAGACGTTCGGGGCCGTTAGCTCCATTACCAGACTGTCCTTGAAGCCGTCGTAGCTACCCCGGAGGTCAACGTCTACCAGCGGGCCAAGTTCGGGGGCAATGAGTCGGTTTAGCCCGCGTGAATCGAGTACGCTAAGGTCGAAACTGAAGCGGTTAGGCGCCGGAACGTTACGGGGCGGTTTGATCTTAAGCCGACGTGCCCAACTGGGATAGTGTTTCGCCAAAAAAACCGTAAGGCTGGGGGCCACTTCTTCAATATCGAAGCTGCCCACGAGTTCGCCGCGGGCAATATCACTTTCCAGCTTTACAACCTTCTGGCCATCCGCATTGAAGTTAGAGTAGGCTAGGAGACTGTCGATCGTGATGACAACGGTATCCACCAGTATCTGAAAACTGTCCAACTTCACGCGGCCTTCCATTTCACTAAAATCGGTGCCGATGAGGTTAAGGTCGATCTTACCGGAAAGCGAAACTGGCTTTTTACTCAGGTTGAGCGCTAGTAAATCGAACTCTCCGACCGAGGCGTCAAAATCAAAGGTGGGGATGGAATCCTGAAAGTCCACTTTTCCGAGGAAGTTGAAGTCAATATTATCGTCAGCAATACTGAAGTTTCCATTGAAGAACTGGTCTTCCAGCCGCCCGTTAATGGTTGCGTTCTGGTAGGCGTATTCCCGGAAAGAAAAACTGCGGATGATGGCGTCGAGGTCAGCCTTGGCGGTGTTGGCGTCCAGGCCTATGCCGTTGGCGATGCTACCGTCCAGAGATATTTTACCGAACTGAGGGTTATTTGTCCATTCGCCAAGGTCGAAATCGTCGAGTGTGAATTTTCCGGAGTAGGTGGCGGGTTTTGGGCCATCAGACGTGATGAGCTGAACGTCAAGGGTCGCACTCCCAATGTCTGAATTAAGGGTGCCGTCTGCAACGAAGTTGGTAAAGAAGCCGTCAAACCGGCCACTGAAACTCAGCCTCCCAAGGCGATCAAAGTTATCCGGAGGAGCGAATTTGGGAAGCAACCGGCGCAGCGTGTACATATTCGTTGTAAGCCGGTCGAGCTTAAGGTTCAGCAGTTCGGAGCCGGGGCTGGTAAGCTGGCGAGAACTGAAGCTGCCGGCAAATTTGGTGGCTTGGTCTAGTGCCAACTCAATGTCGCGGCCGCGGAGGCTGTTGACCTCCCCCCGGAAGTTTCCACCAATTTCGATTTTGCGCTCCCGGTTGTCACGGAAAAACTGGTTGAACCGAAGCTTTCGGGCGAAGTACATGACGTCGCGGACGGCCACCTTACTTTTCTTGACGCCGATGTCCATTCGGACTTCATCGTTGAAATCAGACCAGCTGTCCCAGCCATTACGAAAACGAAACCGTAAGCTGTCGGAGAGCAAGCTTTGCGGAGTAATCAACTCGAGATCGTAGAGCTGTAACTCGGTAGCGGTTACCTTCAGATCCTGAACACTGAGTCGGTCGAGAATGAAGCCGGACTTCTCCTTCAGGCTAAGGTGGCGTAATTTACCGAGGAACTCTCCGTCGCGAAAGTCTACGTCGGTAAGTTCGAGGTCTACGTTACTAGTTCCCAGACGCGCAAAATCAATGGCGCTGATGTCCGCTACAGCGATCGAATCTTTCCTGAAATTATCAAGGACGTAGCTTCCGTCGTAAATCTCGATACTGCCGGCCAGGATCTGAAGGGACGTCTGCTGGGTATCAATGACCTGCTCGCCAAGGTTAATCATCAGGCTATCGAAGGCGGTTTCGAGCGGAGTAGGTGCGAAACTAGTCTGTTTCACGATGGGGGAGCGGAACTCGGCCCTGTTGATACGGATGATTTTATTGGGCAGGTCCAGCTCGTCCATGCGGATTACTCCGTTTTCTAGGCTGATGTCCCACCGTTGTCCGCGCACGCTATCGTTTTGCGTGAAGGTTACATTACTGAGGTCAAGCTGGTGGAGTTGAAGGTTGAAGGGGTTGTTTCCTGAATTATCTTTTGGCGGGAACAGCTTTTGCAGCGCCGTTGTTAGATTGCTTTCCGCGTCGCCGAGGTCGCGGCGTATTTTAAAGTTGATGTCCGCAATCAGGATGGACTCAATGACTAGGCCGTGCCAAAGGTCAAAATCAGCGGCCAGGGTTTTTCCGTAAAGTAGCGTGTCTCCGTATTTATCTTCAATGAAGAGATCCTCGATTGTCATTTCATCGAGCCAGGAAATGCGCACATTGTCTATCGTAACCCGGGTTTCGAGGGCCTTCTCCATGCTGGCCGTTACTCTATTGACGAGCCAGTTTTGCACCGCGGGTAGCTGCAGTACCAAAACAAGGCTGAAGAGTACCAGCGGCAGACCGATTAGCCACCGGCGGGCACGGCGCCATCCTTTGCTGTCGCTACGGCGGGGTTTGGGGCTTTCAGACTTGTTCTCCGTTGGTTGCTTCATGCTTATGAGGCGCGAAGATAAGTCTGGTTCACGTCCTTATTATAGCTAACACGGTTTTGGGCGTAAAGGGTTGGTTCATTAAGGGAAGTTTAAGAGGGCGCGGCCGCAGGTGCAGAGCGTTGGTCGAGGAGCTGTGCTCCGAGCAAGGAAAACCCTGAGGAACCGTGCTCCGAGCAGAGTGCATTGGTCGAGGAGCTGTGCTCCGAGCAAGGAAAACCATACATTACAAGTAAAAAGATGCTAAAAACAAACATTTCCCACTTTCCCTTAACTGAAAAACCGTGCCACATCAATTACCGTCTATTTGGTAGTGTACCACAGACTTTCCTTGCAGAAGCGGTCAGAAAGCGTCAAATTGCCTTCGAGAAACTCTCCATCGAACTACTGAGCTTTCCTAATGAATATAGGCAGGTGATTTATGACCGTGAAGCTTATTCTATCAATTGTCGTTTTGAACTTTCAATAGATGAGGCGCTGCACAAAACTAAAGATGGTCCTTTTTACCTGCAGGAATTTGAGTTCCGCGAAATCGTCTTAAACTCTTGGTTAACGCTCCAAAATAGAAAGCTGATTATAGTAATCGCGGTTTGTGTTATGGGAAATCACGTCCATGTTATTGTTCGAACCCCCGACGGCGCAGATCCGATGATGCCGGGAGCTCTATTGCAAAGGCATAAAAGCTACACTGCTCGTGAATGCAATAAGTTGTTGAAAAAAATAAATTCATCATTTTGGGATCGTAACTACTATGATCGGGTTATCAGAAAAGGTGAATTTATCACAGCGGTCTGGTATGTTCTGAACAACCCTGTTAAGGCGGGCCTGGTGGAAAAGTGGACAGATTGGCCGGGGACTTATTTAAACCATGAGTACGCTGGGTTATTTGAATAATGTCCTGCTTGGCGAACAGTTTTTCGGCCAATGATTGTTGAGGGGTGTTTTTGCTCGGAGCACAGTTTCTCGACCATTGCTTTAAGGGTTGTTTCTGCTCGGAGCATAGCTCCTCGACCATTGCTTGGCGAACAGTTTTTCGGCTATTGATTGTTGAGGGGTGTTTTTGCTCGGAGCACAGTTTCTCGACCATTGCTTTAAGGGTTGTTTCTGCTCGGAGCATAGCTCCTCGACCATTGCTTGGCGAACAGTTTTTCGGCCAATGATTGTTGAGGGGTGTTTTTGCTCGGAGCACAGTTTCTCGACCATTGCTTTAAGGGTTGTCTCTGCTCGGAGCATTGCTCCTCGACCATTGCTTGGCGAACAGTTTTTCGGCCAATGATTGTTGAGGGGTGTTTTTGCTCGGAGCACAGTTTCTCGACCATTGCTTTAAGGGTTGTCTCTGCTCGGAGCATAGCTCCTCGACCATTGCTTGGCGAACAGTTTTTCGGCTAATGATTGTTGAGGGGTGTTTTTGCTCGGAGCACAGTTTCTCGACCATTGCTTTAAGGGTTGTCTCTGCTCGGAGCACAGCTCCTCGACCATTGCTTGGCGAACAGTTTTTCGGCCAATGATTGTTGAGGGGTATTTTTGCTCGGAGCACAGTTTCTCGACCATTGCTTTAAGGGTTGTCTCTGCTCGGAGTACAGCTCCTCGACCATTGCTTGGCGAATAGTTTTTTGGCTAATGATTGTTGAGGGTTGTTTCTGTTCGGAGCACAGCTCCTCGACTATTGCTTTAAGGACTGTCTCTGCTCGGAGCACAGCTCCTCGACCATTGCTTTAAGGGCTGTCTTTGCTCGGAGTACAGCTCCTCGACTATTGCTTGGCGAACAGTTTTTTGGCTAATGATTGTTGAGGGTTGTTTCTGTTCGGAGCACAGCTCCTCGACCATTGCTTGGCGAACAGTTTTTTGGCTAATGATTGTTGAGGGTTGTTTTTGCTCGGAGCACAGCTCCTCGACCATTGCTTGGCGAACAGTTTTTCGGCTAATGATTGTTGAGGTTTTTTTTTACTCGGAGCACAGCTTCTCGACCATTGCTTTGCACTTGCTCGGAACATAGCTTCTCGACCGTTATTTTGCACTTGCTTTGGCGAACAGTTTCTCTGCTAATGAGTTTAAAAATGTCTCTGCTCGGAGCACAGCTTCTCGACCACTGCCTTGCACCTGCGGCTGCGCCCAAAAACTTACCTTCGCACAAAACATTTATGCTATGATCAGATTGTCAGTAAATCTTAATAAAGTCGCCCTCATTCGTAACGGACGGGGCGCAGATTACCCGAATTTGGGGCAAGTAGCTAGAGACTGCGAAGCCTTCGGAGCCCAAGGCATCACCATTCACCCAAGGCCAGACGAGCGGCACGCTCGTTACGCCGACGTAGCGGCGCTGAAAGAAATCTGCACCACGGAGCTGAACATCGAAGGCTACCCTACGGAAAAATTCATGCAGATCGTACTGGCCAGTAAACCTGATCAGGTAACGCTCGTACCCGACGAGCCCGGACAGCTGACCAGTGACCATGGTTGGGACACCGTCGGCAAAGCCGGGTACCTCAAAGGCATCATCGGCCGGCTTAAAGACGCTGGCCTTCGCACTTCCATCTTCGTAGACCCCGATGAGCGAATGCTGGACGGTGCCCTTGCCGTCGGTACTGATCGTATCGAATTTTATACTGGCCTCTTTGCTCATGATTACCACACAAACCGGGACAAGGCGGTCGCCCCCTTCACTCGCGCTTCTGAATACGCACGTGACCTCGGCTTGGGCATCAACGCTGGCCACGACCTCAACCTGGATAATCTGGCTTTTTTTGCTAGCAGAATGCCCGGGCTGCAGGAAGTGAGCATTGGGCATGCGCTGATTTCTGATGCATTATATTATGGTCTTGAGAATACTATTCAGATGTATCTCCGTCAGCTGAGTCGTTGAGCTGGTGAGTTGCTGAGTTGCTGAGTTACTATCGCAAGTACCGCTTTCGGTAGCAACCCAGCGACTTACCAACTCGCTAACTTATTATTGGGCAAACTCTGGCTTTAACAAATAATTAGGAAAGTTATTTGGTCAGGCAGCGAAATCTGTTAACTTTGCGTTCACATTCTGGAGATTCTTATGTTATCAAGATAAACAATCTCCACTCCGGCTATTCCTCTAAGTGCCGGCACTATAGATTTCAAGACTACACTCGTATTAAGTATCAGGATCAAACTTCGTTAGCATTAATCAAATCGGTCAGCAACTAGATTAACCTAAATCCAAAGCTAATGCGGGGTTTAGCCCCCGCTGTTTTTATCCAACCATATTTCTTAACTATTTTGAGACTAGTAATCAACTAAATTTCGACTAGAATGAAGAGAATTTCACTAGTACTATCGCTCCTCTTTTTTGCGTGCAGCATTGCTGTCGCACAGAGGACCGTAACCGGAACCGTTTCTGACGATTCCGGTGAGACCCTTATTGGAGCCTCCGTGCTCGTTAAGGGTACGACCTCCGGTACGGTCACTGACATTGACGGACAATTTTCCCTTAACATACCTGCCAATGCTGAGATGCTTGTCGTTAGCTACACTGGTTTCGCGACCACTGAGGTAGCGCTGACAGCAGCTAGCGTCATGGAGATTACCATGGCTGAGAGTGCATCCCAGCTGAACGAGGTAGTTGTAACCGCCCTTGGTATCCGTAAGGAGAAGAAGGCACTTGGTTACTCCGTAGCTACCATCGGTTCTGGCGAGGTAGAAAACCGCGTTGAATCCGACGTGGGCCGTATCCTTCGTGGTAAGGCTGCAGGTGTTGAAATCACCCAGACTTCCGGCGTTGCTGGTTCTGGTACCAACATCATTATTCGTGGCTACAGTTCCATCTCCGGTTCTAACCAGCCGCTGTTTGTAGTTGACGGTGTTCCCTTTAACACCGCTACCAACACCGACCGGGGCTTCGCGACTGGTGGTGCCACGGCTTCCAGCCGGTTTCTTGACCTTGATCCCAACAACATTGCTGAGATTAACGTACTCAAGGGTCTCTCCGCTACTGTACTTTACGGTGAGCAGGGTGCCAATGGTGTAATCCTCGTTACGACCAAGAACGGTCAGGGAGGTGCTGCTGCTAAGAAAGGTTTCGAAGTTAGCGTAACCCAGGGCGTTGCCCGTACGGAAATCGCCAACTTGCCCGACTACCAAAACTCTTTTGGTAATGGTTTCTCTGGTAACTTTGGTTGGTTCTTCTCCAACTGGGGCCCTTCTTTTGACGTTCGCGGCAGCAACGGTGTTGATGAAAACGGCCAAGTGGATCACCCATTAGACCAGGACCGTTACAATGCGGCTTTTCCTGAATTCGCAGGTGCTCGTTACGACTACAAGCCTTACGATAACGTTACCGACTTCTTCGAGGCCGGTGCTGTTTACAACACCAGCGTTAACATCGACAAGAACTTTGGCAACGGCATCAGCTTCAACGCTAACTACTCTTACCTCGAAGACCAGGGTTTCGTACCTCAGAATACCTTTGGTAAGCACAACGCCGGTATTGGTGGTAAAGTAGACTTGGCCAACGGCCTGAAGATTCAGACCAGCCTCAACATCGTAAGCTCCGCGCGGGTAAGCCCTCCTGCTTCTGTAGGTTTTGGCTCTAACCCTTCCGGTGCTTCCGTTTTTGCTAACGTACTCTACACGCCCCGTTCCATTGACCTGGTAGGTCTTCCTTTCCAGAACCCAATTGACGGCAGCCAGGTGTACTACCGCCGTGGTTCCGCTATCCAGAACCCTCTCTGGGGCCTGAACAACATGTATGACCGTGAGGAAGTCAATCGTTATTTCGGTAACGTAAGTGCCTCTTACGAGATTACCGACTGGCTTACCGCCAGCTACAAAATTGGTGTCGACACCTACACGCAGAACTCCCGCCGGGAGATCAATAAGGGTGGTGCACAGGTGCCTGATGGCCAGATGCTGACCAACCTGCGGACTAACACCATCATTGACCAGGTACTGAGCCTGAACTTCGATACCGAGCTGAGCGAAAGCTTCAACCTGAGCGGTACCGTTGGTGTCAACGACCGTAAGGACAAGTTCGAGCGCAACACTGTTAACTCCAGCCAGCAGTTTATCTTCGGTCTTTTCGACCAGGATAACTTCATCGAGCACATTGGTAGCCAGAGCCGCACTAACGAAGGTTATATCGGTGTATTTGGTAGCGTAACCGCTGGTTACAACCGCTACCTTTACCTGACTGCTTCTGCCCGTAATGACTGGAGCTCTACTCTTGAACAGGACACACGCTCTATTCTTTACCCATCCCTGAGCGTCAGCTTCATTCCAACGGATGCTTTCGAAGGCCTTCAGGGCAGCCGCGTGCTGAACTACCTGAAACTGCGTGCCGGTTACGGTACTTCTGCCCGTTTCCCCAATCCTTACCAGACGCGTATCCCACTGGGTAGCTCTACTAACGATAGCCAGACTCCTGGTGGTCAGCCACTCAATACCAACTTTGTAGCCAACACGCTTGGTAACATCGCTCTTGAGCCCGAGCTTCTCGGCGAGCTAGAATTTGGTGTTGAAGGTCGCTTCCTCAACAACCGTGTAGGTCTTGATCTTAGCTTCTACGACAAGCAGTCCAGCGACCTTCTCGTAGGTCTTGACCTTGACCCCGCCAGTGGTTATTCTTCCACGACGATCAACGCTGCCGAAGTATCCAATAAGGGTTTTGAGGTTAGCTTGAACATCATTCCCATTAAGTCTAAGGACTTTACTTGGGACATGACCTGGAACATGACCCGTAACAGAAACGAGGTAATCAGCATTGCTGACGGTGTAGACCAGATCAACATCGCTGGTTATACTGACCTCGGTAACTTCGCCATTCCCGGCCAGCCCTTCGGTGCTATGCAGGGTAGCGCTTTCGTTCGCGGCCCCAACGGTGGTTTGCTAGTAAACACCGCTGGTGAGTACGAAGCAACCAACGACATCGAGGTTATTGGTGATCCCAACCCGAACTACACGGCCAACTGGCTCAGTACGATCAGCTACAAGGGCATTAGCCTCGGCTGGCAGTTCTCTTACACTGACGGTGGCGACATCTACAGTACAACGACTGCTACCATGCTGGCGCGTGGTCTTACTACTGATACGGACTTTGACCGCTTCCTTCCACTGATCCTTCCTGGTGAAAACAGTGAAGGTGCAGAGAACACCGTACAGGGTTACGCTGGTGATTACTTCTTCGCTGGTTACTTTGGTGCTGACGAAGGTTCCGTCTTCGACGCAACTGTTGTCCGCCTCCGTGAGATAAGCCTCAGCTACAGCATCCCCGCGAGTCTGTTGGAGAATCTGCCCTTCGGCTCTATCTCTCTGCGCATTGCCGGTGAAAACCTGTGGTACTATGCTCCTAACTTCCCAGTAGGTGTAAACTTCGACCCCGAAGTTTCTTCCCTTGGTGTAGGTAACGGTCGTGGTTTCGACTTCCTTACCGGTCCTACGACCAAGAAGTACGGTGCTACCATTAGCCTGACCTTCTAGTAAACTCTTTCTGGTGTATCCGTAAGTTGTCCGAAAACGGACGGCTTACGGAGTACCCAAGAGGTTACAAAAAAACCATTTCTCTAAAAAATACAACAAGCAATTAATATGAACTTGTTTAAGAAATTTGCTCTGGCAATGATCGTCCTTTCACTGGCCGCCTGTACGGACCTGGACGAATTGTTTGAGAACCCCAATGGGGTAGACCCGTCGCGCGCCGACGCTGTCTCCCTGTACAACAGCGTACAGCTGAACTTCCGCAACGTTGCCAACAGCCAGTCCGTGTACCGCTTTACTGCGGGCTTGGCACGGATGAATGGTGAGATCGGAGGTTTCACTTACCAAGCTACCCACGGCCCAACTGAATTCGACGGTTTATGGAACGATGCTTACGCAGACCTCTTCCCGGACATCGACGCGTTCATCGCACTGGCTGAGCCAGTTGGTCTTGATACCGAAGCTGCTTCAGCTAAGATCATGAAGGCTTACACCCTCATGCTTCTCGTTGACCTCTTCGGTGACGTGCCTAACAGCGAGGCTGGACAAGGCGCCAACCCCGAAAACCAGATCCTGAACCCAACGGATGATCCCGGTGCTGACGTCTACGCTGCGGCCATAGCCCTGCTCGACGAAGCTTCCACTCAACTGGATGGTTCTACTGGTTTCGGTTCCGCTTCCTTTGATAACTTCTACGGGGGCTCTGCTGCCAGTTGGAAGACCCTCGCTAACACGCTGAAGATTCGCGCCGCTGTAACCACGCGCCTCGTCGACGGTGCTGGTGGTGTCGGTACGATCAACGCAATGGTAACGGGTGGTGATATCATCGATACCAATGGTGAGAACTTCGAGTTCCAGTATGGTAACAACCGTGCTAACCCGGACAACCGTCACCCCTTCTACGGTAACGGCTACGAAGCCAATGACGGTCAGTATCAGTCTAACTGGTTTATGTGGCTAATGGCCGAGTCCAAAGGTTTCCCCGATCCACGTACACGCTACTACTTCTACCGTCAGGAAACTGATATCGTAACTGCTTACGGTGATAACCCCAACGCCTTCGACTGTATCTTCACGATGACTCCCGATCCTGATTTCCTTCCCGCACACTACGAGGTCGTATCTGAGGATATGCCTTACTGTTTGGGTAGTTACGACCAGGGCTACTTCGGTCGTGACCACATGAACGGTTCTGGTATTCCACCAGACGGTGTTCTGCGGACTATCTACGGTCTTTACCCCGGTGGCGGTAAGTTTGACGATGGCCTTTCTAACGGTGACGCCCAGAATGCAGGTACCGATGGTGCTCAGGGTGCTGGCATCGCTCCGCTTTGGCAGTCTTCCTTCACGCACTTCAACCTCGCCGAGGCTGTCCTGACCATGGGCGCTGCTGGTGATGCACGTGCATTCCTTGCTGCTGGTATAGAAATGTCTCAGTCTCGCGTTCGCGATTTCGAAAGCCTCGTCAACGGTGCCGAACAGGTTGCCAGCGGCCCTCCGGTAGATGTCTTCGTTGATGATACTTACCCTGATGACTCACTGTTCACTAGCTACGTGACTTTCGTAATGGACGAGTACGATGCTGCTGGCACCGACACCGAGCGTCTCGGCATCGTTGCCCGCGAGTACCTCATTGCACTTTACGGCAACGGTATCGAAGGCTACAACCTTTACCGCCGTACCTGTCTGCCGGCTGATATCCAGCCATCGATTGACCCGAACCCGGGACCATTCATCCGTTCCGCGCTGTACCCTGCCGTACACGTGAATCTCAACCAGAACGTTCAGCAGAAGAACAGCTTCACCGATCCCGTCTTTTGGGATACGAACGATGCTTCTTGTAACTACTAAGCTGAATTGAACTAATCGATTTACGGGCGGGTGACCATCACTGATTACCCGCCCGGTATCGATCCTTACTTAAACTTTTGCTGTCCTTTAGCTAGGGTGGCTAAAATATAATAATATGCTTAAGAAAGTATTTTTCCTTCTTGCCGCAGCATGCGTTGTCATGTCCAGTTGTGTGGACGAGGAACGCAGCCCGGTCATCACCCAGGACAACCTTCTCTTCGGTGCCTTCCCATTCCTCAATGAGTTGAAGACTGGAGTATTTGACCTTGCCGATCTGGCTGGCTCTGCTTATGAAATGGATGTTTATTTCATAGACAACGCTGCCGGAGCTGACGTTGCTCAGTACAATGTCTACGTCGCGTTTGACGACAATAACGCCGGTAACGGTGACCTGTCTACCGAGCGTACCCTTTTCAAGAGCTTCGGCCCGTCTGACTTCGCTCCACTGGGTGATAAAGGCAACCTTGGCATGACCGTTCGCATCTCCTTCACTGAAATAGCTGCGTTCGTAGGTGCCGGTGCCGAAGGTGACGTAATCTCCGGTGATCGCTTCCAGTTTTCTACCGAAGTAGTAAAGGAAGATGGCCGTGTGTTCGCTTCAACGAACTCCACTCCTGCCATCATCAACGCTTTCGGCGGTATTTTTGACTTCAACGTCAACGCTACCTGCCCGCTTTCTGATGATGTATTCGTTGGAATGTACGCTGTTGAGTATGGATACGTTTACGATGCATTCCCACTCTTCGGAGCTGACGTCCAGCCGTTCGGCCCAACCATTGGCCGTACCGTGGAGATTGGTCTTGGTAACTCTTCTATTCGTCGTTCTTTCAACTACGGTGGTTACCTATTGCCCGGTTACGACTTTGGTACTTCCGACGTTACTCTGGAATTTGCGTGTGATGTAGTTACTTCTTCAGCTGTTGATTCTGGTGCCGGTTGTGGCGGTGGTTCTATCGCTGCCGTTCAGGTGAACAGTGCATCGTTCGATCTGACGGATGACTCAACCTGGACCATCGAGTACGAAGGCTTCGGCCCGAACGACGGTGGTTGTGGTGTTCCTGAGCTTAAGCCTTGGAGCGTAGTCTTCACTAAGCAGTAAATTTTTCTTTCTTCGGAAAGTAAACATAAACTCTCCATAAAGGGGTGCCGCTCGTAAGAGTGGCGCCCCTTTTTGGTGTTTTGGACCATTGGGTGCGCGGGTACAGAGGAGGGGAAAGTAGGTACTTACTTCGGTGTATATAGCAAATTGCAGACTCTAGGTGGTTTCCCTTTCTCTCTCTCGGCTCCTCTTCTTGGGAAAGGGGATACGCCTCTGGCGGTATTTTTTTTGAAAACCTGCAATTTATTACACACGTTTCACTTCGTTCTCATTTGCGACTTTGCTCTCTGCCTCCTATCTTATGGGCAAAAGGGACAGTTGTTTAGCCCTTTTTCGCAACGTTAAAAATTGAGAACCATGAAAAGATTGTTTTATTTACTTCCCTTTATTTGCTTCCTGTGCTTAATCTCCTGCCAGGATTCCGAAACTAGTTCCGAGGAAATGACCACTGCAGCATCCTTCGATGAAGAAGTGGAGTTGGCCGTCATCATGGCGGTAATCGAGGACGAAACCAAGTGCTTTTTTGCCCGTAACTACGAATGCTGGAAGGAACATTGGGTGAATGAGGATTATGCCTTTCAGGCTTGGAACAATCTCAACGGAACCTATGACGCCAAAGTCGGCTGGAGTGAGGTGGACCGCCGGGTTGGTACCTACATCAAGGAAAATCAGGGCACTTTGGGGGGTACCGAAGGGCACCCTAATGTAGAACGGCTGAACATGCGGACTCGCTTTTACGGTAATACGGTAGCCTACCTTACCTGGGAACAATACAACAGCGACGACAAGGAAGAGACGTACCAGATCAGCCAGGAATTAAGGCTGATGGAAAAGGTTGACGGTGATTGGAAGATCGTTACTGTAGCGGCTTTCTGGGATTACCTCAATAAAGTACAGGCGGGCACTTTTGATACTAAGTAAGTACCCGAACATCACGTGAAGTAAATAACTGTACGTCCAACTTCACACTAGGTGTCCCTAAAGGGCGAAAAGCTCAATTACCCGTACGGGCGACCCTTGCGGGCGCCCGTACGGTGCTTTTAAGCCTAATCATATTAGTGGTCTGTCAATATTGAATTTGTGGGTAAGGTGCTGATGAATTTTGGTGTTGGATGAGGCAAAGGATTTTTTGCATAGCCGTAGCTACGGAAGGAGTTCTTCGACGAAATTCAGCACCAAAAGGCATCGCAGATTACCCCAATATTTAATGTTGACAGACCATTAGATCGATCTCTTTGAAATAACTTCGCCGGAATTAAGCAAACCCGACCTCAAAGCGGCTGATGTTGTAGCGCTGAACTTCTCCCGTGTAAGCGAGGTATTTGTTGACTACCTGGTCGAACAGCGTAAGGAAAGTCCCCACTATATGGAGTGGTGGAAGCTGGACCGGAAGCGTTGAGGTCCACGCATTGGTTTCCCCGCCTCTAAGCTGAAAATCAGTAACCTAAAGGTCCGTTAACCTTCATGGCCTAAAGGCCGGGAAACCAAACCGAAACACTACCTTTGCGTCCCTGAAAAGACATACCCATGAAGTTCGACGTAAACGCCATCGATAAGAAGTGGCAGCAGTACTGGAAAGACCATAAAACCTACCGTACTACTAACGATAAGGATAAGCCTAAATTTTACGTCCTTGATATGTTCCCTTATCCATCCGGAGCGGGGCTGCACGTTGGCCATCCGCTGGGGTACATTGCGTCGGATATTGTAACGCGCAGCAAGCGCCAGCAGGGCTTTAATGTGCTGCACCCGATGGGTTTTGATTCCTTTGGTCTGCCGGCGGAGCAGTACGCCATCGATACGGGTGTCCACCCGAGTGAATCCACGGCTAAGAACACGAAGCGGTACAAAGAACAGATGGAGTCTTTGGCCTTAAGCTTTGATTGGGACCGGGCCGTGAACACCTCTGATCCCAACTACTATAAATGGACGCAGTGGATTATCACGTTAGTCTTCGATAGTTGGTACGATTATAAAGCTGATAAGGCGCGTCCGATCGCTGACCTCATTGCTCATTTAACCTCCCATGGCACCTGCGATCTCGCCGCCGCCGAAACAGAACTACTGGACGTCTCTGCTGACGCCTACAACGCCATGTCGGCCAAAGAGCAGAGCGACGTGCTGATGAACTACCGCATGGCCTACCGCGGCGACAGCTCCGTGAACTGGTGCGAAGCGCTTGGTACGGTACTGGCCAACGATGAGGTAAAAGACGGACGTTCTGAACGCGGCAACCACCCCGTAGTGCAGAAGGCCATGACGCAGTGGAAATTGCGCATCACCGCCTACTCGGAGCGTTTGCTCTCTGGCCTCGAGACCGTGGATTATTCCGATGGACTGAAGGCCCAGCAACGCAACTGGATCGGACGCAGTACCGGCGCCCAGGCCTTCTTCGACATCGACGGCCACGGTAAGCAACTGGAAGTGTTTACCACCCGCCCGGACACCATCTTCGGTACGACCTTCATGGTCATCGCTCCGGAGCACGACCTCGTGCCCGAACTGACAACAGCGGAGCAACAACAAGACATCGACGACTACCTCGCCTACGTAGCCGCTCGCTCCGAAGTGGACCGCCAGGCTGAAACCAAGGTCACCGGTGCCTTCACCGGTAGCTACTGTGTCAACCCTTTCACCAAGAAGAGGGTGCCTATTTATATCTCTGAGTATGTCCTGAAAGACTACGGTACCGGTGCGATCATGGCCGTACCGAGCGATGATGACCGCGACGAGCGCTTCGCCAATAAATTTGGCATTGAGATCATTGACGTGATTGATAAGAGTAAGTACCCTGGCGCGACGAATAAGGATAAGGTGGGTATCATGATCAACTCCGATTTTCTAAACGGAATGGAGGTGGCCGACGCCATTAAAGCCGCCACGGACAAACTGATTGAAATGGGTATTGGCGAGGGCCAGGTGAACTACCGCATCCGCGACCTCCTTTTCAGCCGCCAGCGTTACTGGGGTGAGCCGTGGCCGATCATTTACGACGAAAACGATGTGCCTCACGCCGTAGCTCCGGCTGATCTTCCCGTAGAATTGCCACCGATGGACGATTTTCGCGCCGAAGCGGGTGTCTCCCCCCTTGAACGCGCCACCGACTGGAATAGCACCCCCGCTGGCCGCCGCGAGACGGACACTATGCCCGCCACCGCTGGCTCCAACTGGTACTACCTCCGTTACATGGACCCCAACAACGACGGGGAATTTGTAGCTAAAGACGTCATTGATTACTGGCAAGACGTCGACCTTTACGTGGGTGGCGCTGAGCACGCCGTAAGCCATATTCTCTACAGCCGCCTGATTCACAAATTCCTCTTCGACATGGGAAAGGTGCCTACGCGCGAGCCGTATAAGAAGCTGTTGAACCAGGGGATGATTGGTGCGCCGATCGTGAGCATTCACCTCGGTCTACTGAAAACGGCTGCCGGCACAGAACCCGTATGGGTAGGGGCGAACCTCGCAGAAGGAACGGCACTGGAGGCCGAAGGACTCGGCGCCGGCACGCTGGTATTCGACGACACCACCAGCGAGCGTAAAGTTCCGCTGCGCATGGTAGAAGAAACCAGCGTGGACAACGAAGCCAGCTTCCGGATCTACAAAGAAGCTATTGATGCCCTTGAGGCTGATAAGGAGCAGGACGCTGCTTATTTCCGTGGCATCCTATCGCAGGCTAAAGCCATCGCCTGGGCTACCGATAAAGACGGCCGTAAGTACATTGAGCTGAGCCACCAGATGGGCAAGATGTCTAAGTCGAAGCACAACGTCATCAACCCCGACGACATCTGCGCCCGCTACGGTACCGACTGTTTCCGGATGTACGAGATGTTCCTCGGCCAGATCGATCAGGCCAAGCCGTGGTCCGTTTCTGGCATCGACGGTGTCTACCGCTTCCTGCGCCGCTACTGGAACCTCTACACTGCCGACAGTGAGGCCCTGAAGATCTCCGATGCCGAACCAACGAAGGAGGAGATGAAGGTACTCCATACCCTCATCAAGAAGGTCTCCGAAGACATCGATAAGCTGAGCTTCAACACCTGCGTCTCTGCCTTTATGGTCGCGACCAACGACCTTGGGAAAATGAAGTGCAACAAACGCGCCGTACTGGAGCCGATGACGCGCCTAATCGCCCCCTTCGCACCGCACGTTGCCGACGAACTATACCACGCGCTCGGCGGAGACGGAAGCGTCCACCTTGCCCAATTTCCTGAAGTGGAGGAAAAATGGCTGGTGGAAGACAGCTTTACCTACCCGATTGCTTTTAACGGTAAGACCCGCCTTACGCTTGACTTTCCCGCTGGAGCATCGAAAGAGGACATTGAAACTGGGGCCAAGGCTAATGCTGAAGTGCAGAAGCAACTGGAGGGCAAGACTATTCGTAAAGTGATTGTTGTGCCTAAGCGGATGGTTAATTTTGTCGTTGGGTAATGCAATTTTTGTTTCCTCTTGTTTTCTTTATGCAGTTTCGCTTCGCGAAGTTGCGTAAAGAAAATAAGAGGAAACAAAAACTATCCCCCATGACTGCGAAATACTTCACTTGTAAGAGCTGCCACGAAAATACCAAAGTCAAATCCATGGCTACCGACCGGGTGGAAATGGAACGCGACCTTGGCGAAACCTTCCTGGCAGAATGTGGTCATTGTCATGACCGCAAGACCATTCACGTCAACGACGTAAACGCGGCACCAAACAAAGTGATAACTGGTATCGGTGCCGTGGCGGGTGTGATTGCTGTTGCTGCCCTCTGACAAGTTGGTGTCGTCGCTTGGATCTCTGTTGCGCTGCCCGTAATTATTTATGGTGCGCAGCTAAAATCAGCGGAGACCTTCAACGCTTATAAAATCCGGCCGACGAAGTGATAACTTCTTCAGCAGCAGGGGATAAATCAAAAAAAATGTAGCGTATTTATTATATCCGCCCCTGAACATGATATCTTCCTCTCCCCAACCTACCTTAAGGCCATGTTGAAACAGCTATTATTGCTTTTGCTTTTTTCAATCCTTAGTCAGGCTCACGCGCAAAACATTAAAATCAGCCCCAATCCCGCCAACTTCAAGCAAGTGATGGCTTATCAAAATCCGACGACGAGCGAGGTCGATACGGTTTTGAACCTCTGCTTCCAGTACATTTTTACAAATGCTGACACTTGCCTGCTCCTGGCCGAACGTGCCGTGGAGGTAAGTAAGCGCTTCCTCTACGGAGACACCATTCACGCCAATGCACTGCTCTTCCTGGGCGATGCTCACCGCTTGCACAGCGACTGGGAAGCCTCAGAAAAAGCCCTGCTGGCAGGCCGCGAAATATACCAGAGAATAGGCATGGAAAGCCGCACCGCGAGTGCCGACCTGAAGCTAGGAGTAGTCAGTACCCGGCAGGAGCAATACGAAGAAGCGCTGGCCTACCACTTCAGTGCACTAACCACCTGGGAACGGCTAAAGGACAGCAGCAATATTTTTAAACCCTGGTTCGAGATATCTGAGGTGTTTTACTTACTCAAGCAACCCCACAAAGCACTTGAGTACAACGGCAAGGCACTGGCCTGGGGGCTGGCGAATGGTGCGCCCAATATGACGATGTTTGCCCTTAGTAATCAGGGCAGCATCCAGCAGGAACTGGCGAACGAATTTGACCAGAAAGCAGCGGACACAAACGCCTTAGCCGCCTCTTCTTTGGGTGACAGCGCCAGAATCTACCGTCAACTTTCTCTGGCGAGTTACAATCAATCCCTCCCCCGCGCCCGCTTGAAGGGCAGACGTATTTTAGCCGAACTGCTGGTAAATATCGTTGGCCTGAAAGTGGAACTCGGAGAATACGAAGAAGCCCTGGAGCTGGCCAAGGAAGCGGCCGTGCTAACGGAGGGGATCAATGCCGACGAGTTAAGGCTGGCCAACGCCATCAATCTCTCCAAAATATACCGACTGACTGGCAAGCCTGAAAAAGCCGCCATCGAAACTGAAAAGGGACTTTCCAACCCTGCCGCAGAGGCAAACGCTTTGGTCCTGGACAAGTTACACGAAGAAATTTATCTGGTGAATAAAGCGGCCGGCAACTTCGGTAAGGCCCTACACTACCACGAATTGGTAGCGGACTTCCGCGCCAAAAACGAAGCATCGGAAAGAAACGAAGTGGTTTCTTCGGTAGAGGCCCGCTACCAAACGGCCCGCAAGGAAAAACAGATACTGGAACTCAATGTGGCCAACGCCAGCATAAAACGAAAAACTAATATTTATTTGCTAAGCGCTGCTTTACTTGCCCTATTCGGCTTTGTTGGGTTTCAGTTTACCCGCATTCGGCGGGAGCGAAACCAGAAGGCTTTTTTTACCAAAGCGCTGATTGATGCCCAGGAAGACGAGCGCAAACGGATTGCCCGCGATTTACACGATGGGATCGGCCAATCGCTTCTCGTGATCAAGCAACAGCTAGAGGTCAACAAAAACGCTACCCTGGAAAACTGCAACCTGATTGCCGCTACGTTGGAAGAGGTGCGGACGATATCGCGGAATCTGCACCCCGTTCTGCTCGATAAATTTGGCATCACCACGACGCTGAAGGATACCGTGGAACGGATTGCCGCTATGTCTACGGAAATATTCGTAAGCTCCGAAATAACGGAGATCGACGGCTTGTTATCCCCCAAGGCGGAGGTACAGATATACCGTACGGTGCAGGAGGCCTTGAGTAATATTATCAAACACGCTGGCGCCACGGCGGCCAAGGTGTCCGTTGGGCACAACGACAAGTTCATAAAAATTCTTGTTCAGGACAACGGCAAGGGCTTCGACTACGAACAGGCCGTGGTTCGCTCCCGGAGCCTGGGACTGCGGACGATGCTTGAACGCATCACTTCTGCCGGGGGCAAATTAACGGTCAGGAGTACTCCTGGGTCGGGTACTGATATTAGGGTTAAGATTCCCTTATTCCATCCCTAAGTATTGAGCTGCCTTAATTCTTTACGTACAAAAAAGCCTTCCATGTCTGTACGAGTATTCAACGCCGACGACCACCCTATTCTCCGCAAAGGCGTCACCGACCTGATTGTAGAAGCTCCGGGGATGACCTGGGTAGGTAGTGCGGAGACTGGCAGGGAAGCATTGGATAAAATTCGTCAGCTACAGCCCGACGTTGCGATCCTCGACGTGGAGATGCCGCACCTAACGGGGATCGAAGTGGCCAAGCAGCTGATTGAAGAGCAGGTGGATACCCGCTTCATCCTGCTTACCTTATTTAAAGAAGAGCACCTGTTGAAGAGTGCTTTACGGATAGGAATCAAGGGGTATCTCCTCAAAGACAGTAGTGAGGCGGACATCATCGCGGCCATTACTTCCGTGGCAAAGGGACAAGCCTACGTAAACGCGAGCCTTACCCACTTGCTGCTCAATGATGGCCCCGATGAAGATGATCCGTTGCAGCAGCTTACCGAGCATGAGCGGAATATTCTCCGGCTCATCGCGCGGGAGAAAACTACGGCAGAAATCGCTAATATGCTGTTCCTAAGCCCTAAGACGATTTCAAATCATCGCAACAACATTGGTAAAAAACTTGGACTGAGTGGGGAACAGAATGGCTTGTTGAAATGGGCTTTGGGGCGCAAGAATTTATTGAAATAAAATAGTGTCAGCCGAGTGCTTTTTGGCGCGGACGCGGGTGCAATGCGAAGGTTTTAGAGCAGTGGATACGCCGTATTGCTGACGCAGCCCAGTGCTGCGTCAGCCAGTCAAAACCATAGCTATGGCTATGCTTTCGCCTGTCTTCCTTGCCCAGCACTACGACCACTCGTTTTCAATCAGGACAGTTATTAATGCGGCGTCCCTAAGTGAGCAAAACCGAAGGCACTAGGCCCCAGACCCTAGTAATTCCCACCCCAGCACCTAGTCTCTGCCACTGCCATACCCGTTTCTTTGTACCATCACCGTACTACTGCTTAGGCTGGCTCCTTAGGCACTGAACTAATTTACCATTGAGGCGGAAGAGTACGATCTGCAACAACCAGTTATCCCCATACATGAAAATCTTCTACCAACTATTCTGCCTACTGCTTTTTCCTCTTTTTAGCAATGCACAGATTACCGTTACCAGCACCGCTGATAGTGGATTTGGTTCCTTGCGACAAGCCATTATTGATGCTAATGCTGACCCTGCGTTAGACAATATCTTCTTCAATATCAACGGGGGTGGAGCGCAGACAATTTTTATTTCCTCTCAGTTACCATTTATTACCGATGATGGGATCACCATTAATGCGACAACCCAGCCTGGATATTCTAACAGCCCATTGATTACCCTCAATGGAAACGGTGGAGCTGGCTCAGCAATTGTTATTTCCGGGGCTGACAATTGCTCCGTCTCAGGATTGAAAGTCACTAATTTTGAGCTCTATGGTCTTGATGCTAACATCTGTCAAAACACCTCTGTCCGTGATAATGTATTCACTGAAAACCGAACAATTAATTTGGTATTTACTGATGCAGATAATGGCTTGGTTCAAGGTAATTTATTCAACATTAATTCAAACATGACCTCTTCTCCCACGGGCAGAACGGGTATTTTCATGCAGGGTGGATCGGAGTCAAACAACATTACCAATAATACGATTGGCGCGGGATTGAATAATACCGATTTCAACTTAATCGTCCTACTAGAAAGTGGCACGGATGGCAATACAATAGATGATAATTTCATTGGCACCGGTGGGGGTGGTCAGGACTACGGAAATCCTTTCCGGGCAGGTATTTTGATTTCAGATGCTTCCAGCACCCGTGTTTCAGGAAATACGATTGCTTTTAACCTCATAGGAATACAGAACGTCGGAACCGCAAGCGAAAACTCCTTTAGCGCTAATAATTTCTTTTGCAACCAGAACTTTGGTATTGTAAATGATCCTGGTGCGAATAATAATATTCAGCCACCTTCTATTACCCAAGCGACTACTGATGCCATAACGGGAACGGCTAATCCAAACCATAGAGTACAATTTTACCTTCAGGACAATTCTGATTGTCCGGGCGCGGCCTGCCAGGGGGAGTTTTTTGCTTCAATTACAGCGGATGCATTTGGTGATTGGACGCTGGCTTCCCCGGGCCGTCCGGTGGGGTCTGTGATTACTACGATACAACTCGGTCCCATTTCCTCGGCGCACACTTCTGCATTTTCCGAATGCGTAACGCTTGTAGCTGGTTGTGACCTGGATACCGAAAGACCCGTTATTTCTGGCGTTCCGATGGACGTCACCATTGGTTGTGACGATCCCTATCCTGACGTAGCAACCTTGTTTGCCAACATCACCGCTTTTGATAATGTCGATGGAGACGTTACGGGGGAAATATTTGAGATTCCGCCTGGTTTTGTGGTCGGGTGTGTGCCTGGGCCCAGCAGGGATGAAGCGTACGTGTTTACCGTCACTGATGCCTGCGGTAATGGCACATCGGAAACATTTACGATTACCATCTTGAATGACGTGAGTGTAAACTTAGGCTCAGATATGGGCATTTGTAATAACCAAATCGTCACTTTGGATGCTGGCAATCCTGGCTTGACGTATGAATGGTCGACAGGCGAAACGACACAGACGATTGACGTTAATTTTGTTGACACCTACAGTGTTACCGTGACGGGTGGGAACCTATGTTGCGACACTGATGAAATCATTATTTTTAACGAAAGTATTTCACCCCCAACGATTAGTGGCGTTCCTGCTAACGTTACGGTTGAATGTGGGGACCCAATCCCCAATTTACCCGTCGTGGGCTTTGACATTTTTGCTACTGATGGTAATGGCTTAGACATAACTGATGGCATCATTGGCGACGGCACGATTGAACTTGGCGACTGTCTGTTTGGTGAGCCAATTGAGGTGCAAACCTACACCTATTTCGTTACCGATGATTGTGGCCAATCTGCGAGTGCTACTTACATTATTACCATCGTAGATACGCAGCGACCAGTATTGTCTGGCATTCCTGGCAACATCACCATCAGCTGCGACGATCCTTTTCCATCTGAAAGCGACCTTTTTGCCAACGTCTCCGCTTTTGATGCTTGTGATGGTGATTTGACAAGCCTCATAACGGTGCTTCCTCCAGGCCTCGTGTCAGGATGTATCCCTTCGGCAACGATAGACTACGACTACCAATTTTCAGTCATTGATGCCTGTGGTAATGAAGCTGCGGAAACCTTCACCGTTACCGTTGTTAATGACTTGAGTGTAGACTTAGGATTGGATGATGCTATTTGCGATAACGAAACCATCGTTTTAGATGCTGGCAATCCAGGCTTGGAGTACGAATGGTCAACGGGGGAGACAACGCAGACTATCGAGGTAAGCTTCGCTGATACTTACCGCGTAACCGTGACGGGCGGTAACGGTTGTTGTGCGGTTGATGAAATCATCATTTCAACCGGTACGCCACCTGATCTGACGGCGACGGGAGGTGCCATTATCTGTGTCGATAATAACCCACTTACCCTCATGGCTAGTTCTACTACGCTAGGTGTAAGCTATCTATGGACTGACCCTAACGGTGAGACTTCAACGGAGCAAAACCCAGGCGTAAGCTTAGGTGGTATCTATACGGTAGAAGTGACGGCGCCA
>Ga0306864_1000145_pt1 | contig 33966 bp, 30 predicted proteins | sample AntRauTorckE5430_FD_190448 | JGI IMG/M metagenome (GOLD analysis project Ga0306864, IMG submission 190448) | Saline lake microbial communities from Rauer Islands, Antarctica - Metagenome Torckler E5 #430 (v2) (version 2) | ecosystem: Environmental > Aquatic > Non-marine Saline and Alkaline >...
GCCGCGTTAAGCTTCATCGTACAGCTACCCAGCGCGATCATGCTGTGAACGAGGCTGAGGTCTTTGTTTTCGAGGCGCTTGAGGTAGCGCATCATTTTTGTCTCGGTGCGGTGGTCTTTGAAGTTGGGGTGCGTCAAGAAGTCGCTGGTGCGCTTCAGCGTGGCCGGAATACGATCAGCTACGCCTTCAATCCCTCCTTCTTCGGTCAGCGGTGCACCTTTGTAACCGGGCGCAGCGCCGAAGATTCGGCAGACGGCTTTCAGGTCGGTCGTAGCTACACACTCATCGAAACTCAGGCGGATACCACCTTCGGCTGGGTAGAAGAAATTATAGCCTTCCATTTCGGCGCGGCCTCTGATCTCGGCTACTTTTTCGGGGCTGGCACCGATGTGTAGCGTATCGAAGAATGCTTCACCGGCAAGGGTGTAGCCCGCGCCCATCAGTGCTTCGGAAAGAAGTACGGTGAAATGGTGTGTTCGTTTGGCGATAGCGATGAGGCCTTCGGCACCGTGGTAAGTGGCGTAAAACCCCGCCATATTGGCAAGTAGCGCCTGGGCGGTACAGATGTTAGAAGTTGCTTTTTCGCGGCGGATATGCTGCTCGCGGGTTTGCAGCGCCATGCGCAGGGCGTAGTTGCCGAAACGGTCCTGGCTCACCCCGATAATGCGTCCGGGGATCTGACGTTTATATTTATCGGTAGTAGCAAAGTAGGCAGCGTGGGGGCCACCAAAACCCATCGGCACACCGAATCGCTGGGAGTTCCCGACTACGGCGTCCGCACCCCATTCCCCAGGAGGAGTAAGAAGGGTCAGGGCCAGTAGATCAGCGGCTACAACGGTAAATGCGTTAGCTGCGGTAGCCTTTTCTACCAGATCGCGGTAATCTTCGATAATTCCGTTAGCGCCTGGGTACTGCAACAGTATCCCGAAGACGCGGTCTTCACCGAATTCAAACTCGCTTACCGGCTTAACTTCAATGGTTATATCGAGGGGCTCCGCCCGGGTTTCCAGTACGGCGATGGTTTGAGGCAGTACCTGATCAGAGACGAGGAAAACGCTTACCGGGTCACCCTTTACGCGCTTATTTCGCTGGCCGTAGAACATGCTCATGGCTTCGGCTGCGGCGGTACCCTCGTCCAGCAGGCTGGCATTCGCTACGGGCAGGCCCGTCAGATCAGAGACCATTGTCTGATAGTTGAGCAGGCTTTCCAGCCGACCCTGAGCAATTTCAGCCTGGTAAGGGGTATACTGAGTGTACCAGCCGGGGTTGCTGAACACGTTGCGTAAAATTACGCTTGGCGTGATCGTATTGTAATAACCCATTCCGATAAAGGAACGGTTGACTTTGTTCCGTTTAGCGATTCCCTTCAGGTGCTGAAGATAGTAGTATTCGCTGACCGCCGGTGCCACATCGAGTGCTTTATGGTCGCGGATATTGGCGGGTACGGTTTGGGCCATCAACTCATCCATGGAAGCGGCGCCGATGGTCTTCAGCATGGCTGCGGTGGCGGTGGCGTCGGGGCCGAGGTGGCGGTCCTTAAACTGATCGAAACGAGGGGTAAGAGCTGGCATGTGTGGTGGTTATTTGGCCGGTTGCTTTGTGTCGGCTCAAAGGTAACCAGCTTCTTTGAGATTGGTTGTTGAAAATGTGTCATATGGCATGCGTGTTGCCGGATCGCTTAGTTCTCTTTGGGGCTGCCTTCGACGAGTGCAAATTATCTGCCTCGCACCGCTAACCAGAGCTGCTCACAAGACCACCAGCACAACCGTTATTTTCGACTACCTACTGTTTTTTAGCACGGCCGTAGAGTGTGAGATCGGGGATGGAGAAGTCAGAGATAGTCGGTTCCAGTAAGTTTTTCGCCCCTACGTGCTCAGAAGCTAAATTATGCTTGGTGATGTGATGGTAAAACTTAAGAACGAGTCTGGGCCATGTACTTCCGTACAAGTACGGAGTTTAAAAACTAAGCTAGATCAGAGCAGCTTCGTACTTAAAACCTAAGCTAAATACCCCCAAGCCAGTCTCTACCCTTAACCAAAGCCTCCAGAGTCTCCGCTTCCCGGCTGCCGGCCTCCGCCTTAAAGTCATACTCCCAGCCAGCCAGCGGCGGCAGACTCATGAGGATAGATTCGGTACGGCCATTAGTGGTGAGGCCAAACTTCGTTCCCCGGTCCCAGACGAGGTTGAACTCGACGTAGCGGCCGCGACGTAGTTTTTGCCAATCGGCTTCACGTTCGGTGAAGGGCTTATCTTGATTTATTTTCATCAACTCAAGGTAGGCAGGCATGAAGGTCTCCCCTACTGCTGCCGTAAAATTGAAGAGTGTTCGCTTATCTTTATTTTCCGTTTTGGGTTCGAGCCGATCGAAGAAGATGCCGCCAACGCCCCGGGTTTCATTGCGGTGAGGGATAAAAAAATAGTCATCCGCCCAGTTCTTAAACTTCGTATAGTACGCTTCGTCAAAGCGGTCGCAGGTATCCTTAAGTTTTTGGTGAAATAAGGCCGCCTGCTCCGGTACAACGTAGTGTGGCGTAAGATCAATCCCTCCACCAAACCAGAACCGTCCACCGTCTAGCTCAAAATAGCGTACGTTCATGTGAATGATCGGAACGTGCGGGTTCTTGGGGTGCAGTACGATGCTCACGCCGGTAGCGTAAAAGCCCGTCTCTTCCGGATCAACGTTCAGGCTCGCAGCGGCCTGCGGCGGTAGTTCTCCGTGGACGGCGCTGAAGTTCACGCCCCCTTTTTCGATGTGATTGCCCCTAATGACGCGCGCGCGCCCACCACCACCGCCGGGTCGATCCCAGCTGTCTTCCCTAAAGGTTCCTCCGTCCGCTTCGCTCAGGGCGTTACAGATATTGTCTTGTAGAGACTGAAAGTAAGTGGTTATTTCTTTACGGCTGGGCATTTTCTAGGGGAGTTGTGCCTCTGACTTCGTCAGGGGTGAAGACCACGGGCTGCGCCCGTGGTTATCTGAAGAGTAATCGCTTTACGGTGGCCGGGTGTTGAAGACGGGAGAGCCCTCCTTTTCAACCTTCTCTGCACCTGCGTTCGCGCCTGCTATTTTACCAGCGCCGCTTTGGTTGCGTCGACGGCTTTGGCTCGGTTACCAATAAAAATCTGGTCACCAACGATTGTAACGGGGCGCTTCAGAAAGGTGTATTCTTCGAGAATAAGGCGGCGATAGTCGTCTTCAGTCAGTTCCTTTTTATTGAGACCCTGGCTGCGGTACTTGCGCGCGTTGCGGCTGAACAGCTTTTCGTAGCTGCCTGCCAGGCGTGCCATCTCTTCGAGTTGTCCGTCAGAGATAGGGTCTGTCTTGATGTTAACGACCTCGAGATTGGGCTGTTCACCAAGTTCTCCGATGATGCGTTTGCAGCTGGAGCAGGTGGATAGTTGGTACATTTTCTGCATAAGCACAAAGTTAGGCCGTTAGTTTTTTAGAACGTTAGACTTTGAGGACGTTTTTATGCTAACGGCATATAAAGACTAACGGCCTAGTCCTTAGCCTCCCATAACACCCTTCATCCGCTTAAGCTGGGTGAGCCAAAGGGCGCGCTGATCTTCCACTTCGTCGTCGTCGGCAAAGTCGGTTACGTTAACGATTGTTTCTCCGGTAACCGGGCTCTTGTTGATGTCGAATTCCAGGTACTCGTCGTCGTCGTCGGCGTCTTCCCAAGCGAAGCGAACCATTACGCCTTCTTTGTCTTCGATAAGTTCGGCGGTTTCAGCGGAGCCTTCCCATACGAAAGTGTAGGTCTGGTCATTAATATCCACCTCATCGCAAAACCAGCGGGTGAGGCAGGCCGGATCGGTAAGAAATTGGTAAACAATATTGGGGGAAGCCCGGCAAATAAATTCCGAGGTAAACTTAACGCGTTCCATATCAGTAATTTGGGAGTGGTAATGTCGGGCAATTAAGGTAAATAAACTGAGACTACCAAAATTCTTTTCTAACCCAACCTATTGGGCTTCTTTGGTGTTTGGATAGAGTTAGGTGTGGAAAAAGGCGATAAGCTCTTGATTCCTAGGGAAATTACCCGTAATTTTGCGCCCCATTTCAAAAACTATCCTTTCTGTATGAGACAGCTAAAAATAACCAAGTCGATAACGAATCGCGAGAGTCAGTCACTCGAAAAGTACCTACAAGAAATTGGTAAAGTCGATCTGCTGACCCCCGAGGAAGAAGTTGATTTGGCCAAGCGGATCAAGCAAGGCGACCAACTCGCCCTTGAGAAGTTGACCAAAGCGAACCTTCGCTTCGTTGTTTCCGTAGCTAAGCAGTACCAGAACCAGGGCCTTTCCCTTTCTGACCTTATCAACGAAGGTAACCTCGGTCTGATCAAAGCCGCCCAGCGTTTCGACGAGACGCGTGGTTTCAAGTTCATATCTTACGCCGTCTGGTGGATTCGCCAGTCTATCCTGCAAGCCCTAGCTGAGCAAAGCCGCATTGTCCGCCTCCCGCTCAATAAAGTAGGTAGTCTCAACAAGATAAACAAGGCCTTCTCCATGCTGGAGCAGACCTACGAACGGGAGCCCAGCAGCGAAGAACTCGCCGCCCAGCTTGAGATTACACCCGAGGAAGTAGAAACTACCCTCGGTGTCGCCGCCCGCCACGTATCCATGGATGCTCCCTTCGTCGAAGGTGAAGACAACAGCCTGCTTGATGTACTGGCTAACACCGCCACGCCCGGCACCGACACCGCCCTGGAGTACAAAGAATCCCTCCGCCGCGAGATAGACCGCAGCCTCGGAACCCTCACCGAGCGCCAGTGCGACGTGATCAAGCTCTACTATGGCATCGGAGTGGAGCACCCAATGAGCCTCGAAGATATCGGCGAAAAGTTCGGCCTTACCCGTGAGCGCGTCCGTCAAATCAAGGATAAAGCGATTAATAAATTACGTGGAGCTAACCGTTCCAAGCTGCTTAAGAATTACTTAGGAAACTAGGAACTAGAGAACTAGCCTTTAAAACAGCCACCGCTACACTTTGTAGCGGTGGCTGTTTTAATTTCCCCCTGTAAACGAGATACAGGTTAAAACCATCAGTACAACAACTACGCTAACGTACAATATCCAGGATACTAATCCTCAGGATGTGGTTCTGTCGGATAATGTTATTTGAGTTTGCGCTAGAACCAATCGGTTGGTAGCCACCACTGAGGAGGTTAGAAAAGCCCCCAGCACAAAAGTTAGTGCCATATCACAATGATACAAGCCGTAGCTACGGAAGGAGTTCTTCAGCGAAATTCAGCACCAAAAGGCATCGCAGATTACCCCAATATTTAATATTGACAGACCACTGGCTAGTGCGCAGGGTTCATACCTCTATTCCTGTTTGCCGGTGGTTACTGCGCTTTTTAGGGGAATCGTTTGTTTTTAAATGACGGCATTGCTTTTCAAAAGCGCTTTCTTTGCACCTGCGTTCGCGCCAAAATATTATGAGAAAGAAAAAATCTATGGCGGAACTCAACCGCCTCTCCCCCACCGAATTCGCCGCCGCGAAGAAGATTCCGGTCTCCCTTTTGCTCGATGACATCCGCTCGGCCAACAACGTCGGCAGCCTCTTCCGTACGGCCGATTGCTTCGCACTGGAGCATGTCTATCTCTGTGGCATCACGGCCACCCCACCCCACCGCGACATTCTGAAAACGGCACTTGGCGCTACCGAAACCGTGAGTTGGAGCCACCATGAAGACGCGGAGGTGCTGGTGAAGAAGTTGAAGGGCGACGGCGCGCAGGTGCAATGTTTGGAACAGACGGAGCAAAGCACGTTTTTAAAAGACTTCGTTGCACCCGCCGGCCAATCATTGATTCTGGTGGTCGGTAACGAAGTAAACGGCGTGAACCAAGCCGTCATCGATGCTGCCGATGGGACGCTAGAGATTGAGCAGTTTGGGACTAAGCATAGCCTTAATGTGGCGGTTGCAGGAGGGATGATGGTTTATTGGATCATTGCCTCCATTAAACCGCTAAGCGCACCACCGTCAAATCATCAGTAGGCTCCAGCCCAAAAGTATTCCGGATGTAGATCAGCTTACGACGGTAGGCAGTTTCTTCAGCACCTTCCTCCCGGTCAATAAGCAGGAAGGTTAGCAGCTCTTCATCGGTAACGGGCCGGTAGGAATCGTGGCTGAAGGCCCGGAAGAAGAGCACACCATCGGTAGCCAGGGCTAGGTCCTGAAAGTCTTGAACGGAGACGCGTTGAGTGAGGACGTTCCAGTAGTCCTCAAAATTCTTGTGGAGGTGATGGCCTAGGTAGTCTGGCTTATTGTCGTGGTTAAACTCGATAATCTCCTCGTCGCAGGCGATTACGCCGTCTCCGATGGCGACTATTTCTGCATTACGGTCCTGGGTATCCACGATGGCGAGCAGGAGGGTACTTAGCAGTTCGTCGTAGTCGAGGTCAAGATCGGCGTTGAGGCGGGTCAGGTCCGTGAACAGCGTACGAAGCGTTTCCTTGAGGAGGTCCCGGGTGGTATGCTGAGTTCTTTCAGCGAAGCTACGCAGGTTAGTCTGCTTCGCAATGCGGCGCAACACCTTGGCGATGAGAGAGGAGGCAAAGTGAGAGTCTTTACCCACGGAACAACCGTCCATCACCGCAACCAGAAGGTGGCGGTCAGAGATTTCAGCAGTAACGAAAGCGTCTTCGTTGTGATCGGTCTGGTCGGCGCCGATCTGGGAGTGGGTCAGTACAGTGATGACTTAGGGGGCTTATTTGGTAGACAATTGGAACCGTCGGTCAGTAAGCATATGCCCACTGTCGGTTCCTTACACAAACAACATGACCAACGTCAAAATGATTCCCGCAGCGGTAAAAATTAATCCTTTGCGCAAAATTCTACCGCCCGGCATGTACATCCAGAAGGCGGAAATGACGAAAAACAACAGCCCAAGCCCAAAGAAAACATTGAGGTAGTAAAGCAGATCGTTAGTAGTTGACTTGTGCAGGTGGGTGATTTTACCCACTACATAGCCGTACTGCTTTTTATAAGTCACTACTTCACCGGTAGCTTTGTTGTAGGTGTTCTTTTTACCAAAACCGACAATGTCTCCCTCCGTCTTGGTCGCCTTGAAGTCACGGATTTTGAGTGTTTCACCAATCGCCTTCGTTGGGAGATTGGCCGCAATGACTTGCTCCTTCTTGACCTCTTGCTTCAGAAAACTCGTTCTCCGAAAGACGAGGATGATACCACTGATAGCATACATCGCCATAACACCAGCCAGAAAAAAGCCGAGGTAGCGGTGGATGATGCGCATTTTATGGGAGAGGGGTTGGCCTGTTGGTCTGTTAGTCTGTTAGTCTGTTAGTCTGTTAGTCTGTTAGCCTGTTAGCCTGTTAGTCTGTTAGTCTGTTAGTCTGTTAGCCTGTTAGTCTGTTAGTCTGTTAGTGCAAAATTAAATCTATTTGGACGGAACCCAAGCAAGGGCTAAGCCTTTGGTGAGAAATATGCCAGGCGGTGTGATTGAAACGGGCGAGGGGCTGTGCCCCTCGCCCGTAGATTATTTACCGGAGTAAAAGCCCAGCACCGGTGCGGGTTATTCCTTTTTAAGCCTGCGGCGTTTCTTCGTTCCGCCACCGATTTGCCAGCCGATGGTGACGCCGCCAATAAGTACTCCGCTTTCCTGCCAGAAGTTGCGATCAGACACTCGTTCGGTCTCGTCCCTGCTGTATGCATTCCCCGCCGATAGCGCAAGATTAATTTCCAGGTAGCTGAGTTTTCCGTTTATGCCAGGCCCATGGCCACCAATGCCGAGACCGGGGTACACCGTAAGTTTTTTGCCGTAAACACGGCCGACACCCACAATCCCTGCCTCCTCTGCTCCACATGCGTAAATACGACCGTTGGCCTGATCGCCAATGTTGTGATTGAAGCGGATTTTTGGTTTGAGGTACAGGCCTTCCCGGTTGCAGTTAAAATGGATGATCGTCGCTAGATACATCGTTACGCTGGCGAGGTTGATCTTTGCGTCCAGCTAAGAAGTTCGCACGTCGGCGGCACCGCCAAGATTAGTGGGCAGATTACAGCTGAGCACAATGTCTTCGTTGCGCTGCTGCACAGAAAACTGTTGTAACCCAACCCCTGCTTCAACGGAAACCAAGTGGGATGCTTTGCTGCGCACAGAAAAACTAAAACCGCCTCCAGTATCGAAGCGGTTGCTAAAATTGGGCCTCTCCTTCACCATAGTTGGGCGGGTAGCGAGTATATCAAATTCAAAGTGGAAAGAGGTAGGTTTCAATTCAGTTTGTGCACTGAGGCTCAGTGCGGAAAGTATTAGAGCGAGAAAGAAAGTAAGTCGCATGTTAAGGGATTTTGGTTCCTAAATTTAACCAGCCATACTTCATCCGTGGCAGGAATGGCAAACTTTAAGACCCCATTAGGAGAACCGTCTCTGCACCCGCGTCCGCGCCGGATCGAAAAAAAAACTGCCAGCCCAAACAACCCATACCGTATTTTGCCTCCACAAACAGACCAACAACCTAAAAGACCAACAGACTATGATCCAGCCTTTCCACATCGCCGTCCCCGTAGACGACCTCGAAGCCGCCCGCCATTTCTACGGCACCATCCTCGGCTGCCCCGAAGGCCGTACCGACACGGAATGGATCGATTTCGACCTCTTCGGCCACCAGCTCGTAGCCCACCTAGCCCCGAAAAAAGAGGCGTCGGACCACCGCAATGAAGTGGACGGCAAGCACGTCCCCGTGCCCCACTGCGGCGTGGTGCTAGAATGGCAACAGTTCGAAGATTTCGCCCAGCGACTGCGGGACCACGACGTAAAATTCGAGATTGAGCCCTACGTACGTTTCGAAGGCTTACCCGGTGAGCAGAACACGATGTTCTTCTACGATCCGGCAGAAAATGCGTTGGAGTTTAAGGCGTTTAAAGATATTTCTCGCCTGTTTGCTAAGCAGTTGAATGGGTAGATATTGAAGCTCGGCCTCCCCTCTGTTCTAGAAGTAGTAGCGCAGCATTAGTTGTCGCATGCTTGCCGGGCTGTAGCTTAGTGCATCAATGTTGATGGTTGAGAAAGCAGTGCGCAGCCCAAAACCGAAGCGTCCTTCGCGGAAAGCTAATTGAAAGTTGGCCATAAAATATTGGTTGGCCTCATCGTCGTTCACTGAGCTGACCGGGGCAAAACTAACCAACCCCCCTAATCCGATGGACAAGTCGGTTCCTTTAAAAGGGTAGGCGTTAAGCCCAACGCCGATCCGTAGTAAGGTTTGCGTCTCGGATCCTCCGCTTCGCAGGTATTCAAAGTCAAGGGAAGAGGCAGCAAAGGAACCCTCTATTCCCAAAATGGATAAATTATTTGCCAGCCTGAACTCCGCAATATATTCCAGTCCGTACCCCAATGATCCGTCGAAGTAAAAGCCACCAATCGATGAAATACCAATGCCTATAGCCTGGGTAAACTGGGCGGGGACGGGTTCAGCCTCTTTAACTAAGGTAGAGATCGTAAGAACAGCCGAGGAATCTTCCCTACTGGTAAAATGGCCGGAGGCATAACAACTGCGGACCAGCGCAAGCAGTGCTTCATCCGTAAATTTCAGCCGCTCTGTTTTTGCCTTGATGTTTTCGCAGTCGGAAAGTACATACTCCAAGATATTTCTGTAGCGCGTACTCACCCCTCGCTGGCTGTAAGATGCAGCCACCTGACTGAGCAGATCAAGCTGGTAGGCCTTACCCTCACGTTCCAGCAAGTACAGGTAGTTTTCGATTCCACTCAGGTCTTCATCATACTCGGCAGCTTCCAAGTAGACGCGAATGAGGCGCAGGTCGCCATCAACCAGCACCTCACCGAAGCGGACAATCTCTGTTTCAGTACCTTCCGAGACCTGCTTCAGGTCTATGGTTACCCTCTCGTGGTAAGTCGGTTCTCCCTGAAAGCGAAACCCGCGCACGCTATTTGTAGTATTGACCTTTTCTTTGCCCGTCGTCGGGTCGTAGTAAGTTATCTGATCGAGGTTCCGCAGATTCGACAAAGGTGCCAGGCGGGCAATGAGTTTACTACCGTTATTGAACACGATAGTATCTTGAGCAGTAAGGCCAATAGCCAGGCTGGCCAATAGGCAAATTAATGGGTATTTCATTTTAAGTCAGTAGGTGATTGTTAATAGAATTATGTTTCCAACATAATGATTGGCAGGAGTTTTTGATCACGCCAACGAACAGTCAATTATTGAGGCCGACCCATTTTACGATCATTCCAACTGTACCGTTTCCCAAAATCCAGGAAAACTCCGAACACGCTCAATATCCTCCTCCGCAAACAAAAACGGCCGAACATCCCGCGCCAAAGCCTCAAAACTGAAGGGTGCAATGCGCTCATTCACCAGCGCACGTAGGCCATCAGCATCGGTAACGCCAAAGCGGTCTTCAAGGTAGCCGTACTCAGGCGTCGTCTGGCTTAATATCCAGACCAAGTCGAAATAATCCCGGCCTTTCGGACGCTTCCGGCCCATGATCGCGGCGATTTTCTGGCTGGCGAGTAGCTTTAGCGGGACGGCGAGAACATCGGTTCTCACACCGAATTTATCGATTGGGATTAGGGCGCGTTCGTAGTCGTAGTGTTGCTTTTCTGTGTCTAGCTTGATGAATAGCTTCGCTTCTTTATGGCCGCTCAACTTATAATCATAAAGCAAAGCGGGGAACTTAACATTACAGTGAAATGCGCCCTTATAGGTGAAGCGAATAGCGACATTGTATCCTAATAATTCTAATCCCCTCTTTATGATTGCTCCCGTTTCCTCAAACTCTTCCTTGGACAGGCCGACGTTATCAAAGTCCAGGTCCTCAGAGAACCTATTAGTATTATAGCATATCCGCAGACAGGTTCCCCCAAGGAAGGTATACTTACTGGCATACTTACTCTCAAAAACAAGTTTGAGGATTTCGTACTGCAGGTACTCCCGCAGCAAATAGGATTTTTCCCGCCACAGCTCTTCAGGAAAAAAGGGAAGAATTTTATTCATTTCCATCATAAGTCATAAACTTCTAGTAGTAAACCAATCCGCTTGTACACGGTCTTCATATTCATTTTATGGGCGAATAGGAACATGTTATCCCAATTTAGGTCTTCGCTAAGACTCCAGGTATCGAAGCGCATTTCTTCCAACCAAAGCGGGTCAGAAAAATCAGGTTCCAGATAGGCAAGATCGAACAAGGCTTTTTCGGGAGTTGCTACCGAATAAGTATTCCCCCGCCAAGTAACTACATCAAAACCAAAAAACAGCTCAGGCTTAACCGTCCGGTAATCATACCTTTTCCCATCGTGAACGAATGCTTTTGTTTTACGGGTAGACACCGAGGTTACCTCAAAAACGTGTTCGGGAATGATACTGTGGTACTGTAAGGCGGAGTAAGTAGAAACATAGGAAGGAGTATACATTTCATTGGCGAGGGTAAATGCATCCACCTCGGATTCCATCGTCCACTCAGTATTCAAATACAAGCCATTACGTAACTTCTCCACCCGCCCCTGATCAGCCCATCGCTTAAAAATATTAGGGTCATAATTCTCCCCGTACCGCTTCCGCATGTCTACGGGCCGGATGAAGGTCTTCTCCTCGGGGAATACGTACTTGCTCATTTCGTTTCCTTTTTTCAGCAAACAACTGAAAAACGGAAATGGTTTTTTAAAAAAAACTGAAAAAGAGAAATAAAAGTCAGCGTTTAGCTCGTAGCAATGCCGAACTAAACGCTAAACGCTTTAAGCTAAAGCCTATCCTGGAACTACCTTTATCCGACGTTCACCCTACTCACCAATAACCTAACTTTAATGCGAACTCGCCTTCCCCTTTTAATGCTACTATTTCTGTTCCTACCTGTAAGCGGACAAGCGCAAGTGGATTCTCTCGACTGGAATCTTAAAATCAACGGCGCAGTAATACCCGACACTTTAACGATAGACTGGTTAGCGGAGCATATTGAAGAAGCCCCCAGGAAAAAACCAATCGGTAAACATGAGGACCATCAGCACTACGCGTACCATTGGAAGAAATTAGGTCTGCAGGTCGAAGCCAACCAACCAGGAGGATTCGTTAACTCCATCGAGGTCTCTTTCAGAAAAAGTAAGGTTCGTACCCGAGCCAGCTCCTCCGCTACCCCAATCCTTTCACTCTCCGTTTCGGGAAAAATGATTGATGAACGTACTCCGATCAGTTCGTTCATCCGTGAAAAATGGGACTATACCGCAGCCAGCGGAAGGAGCTTCGTCAGCGGTCAAAACGTCCGCATCAACGCCTACCTTAGTTCTTCCCGAAAAAGCCTGAGTAGCATTATGATCGCTTTCTCGCGGTAATAACGGTGCTTTGTCTACAGCGCTTCGCGCTGTAGACCCGTAGTTAAATGAGGATTCCAGCAACGAAGCTATGGCGTAAAATCCAAGACTTGGGTGCATTGAAATTCAGGTTACACCGTGCTAGTCTCTAAGGGACGTGAAATAAATAAACCATGCTTCTTGCTCGGCGCCTTTTGACCGCTGGCTTCGTTAAAAAGCCTCGCCAACACTACGGCGTTGTCTACGTTTTTTGCCTCACCAGCAGTCAAAATTCACCAGATCAAGAAACACGTTTTATTTAATTCGCGTCCCTAAGGTCATTTGACCTCTCCCTTAACTACCTTTCCGTGCTTAACCACCATATCTACATCAGACAGTAGGGCAATATGGCGCAATACATCGCCTTTAACCGCAATAATATCGGCAAACTTACCAGCAGAGACCGTGCCGTAATCCTCGTCAACGCCCATCATTTTAGCGGGCCAGTAGGTAGCGGCTTTGATGGTATAGAGGCTTTCCAGATCGAATTCATTGACCCAAACGTCGAGCTCATTCCAGGTACTTTGGCAGTGAAACTTCATGGGAATGCCCGAGTCGGTCCCGATCAGGAGTACTACACCAGCATCCACGAGTGACTTCACCTTACGCTCAAGGGTAGGCTTGCGGATGGGCGTGAGTTGGAAGTACGGTAGCTGACCGGGGCGGTGGATGCTGGCGCGGATGTCGTCGATAATCTCCTGGGTGAGGCCTTCGTGCCAGCAGTCATTGTCGAGCGCTTCGGGATTATCGCGGGTGTATTCGTAGTTATAGAGGCCTTCCACGGTGGGCGTCCAGTAGAGGGGTCCAAGGTTCATCTGGGCGGTTCTTTCGCGGATCATTTCGAGGACGTCTTCGGGGTAATTCGGAGACGAGCTAAGGCCGGTGTGCTCGAAGCAGTCGACGCCTGCTTTTAGTCCACGACGGATCTCCTCGGGGCGGTGGCTGTGGGCCACTACCGTTAGGTTTCGTTTGTGGGCCTGATCTACTAAAGCCATAAAAGCGTCCATCGGCATCTGGTCCTGGTCTACTACTTTAATGCAGTCTACGCCGGCGTCGGCGAGTTTATTGACCTTGGCGCGGGCCTCGGCGACGGACTTCACGCCCCAGCGGAAGTCTTCCGTTCCGGGGTACGGCTCAAACTGCAGGAACGGACCGGACATGTACATCGTCGGGCCCATCAGTTCCCCCTTATTTATCCGGTCGCGGACGGAGAGGGATTCCTTCAGTGGTCCACCCAGATCGCGGGCGCTGGTGACCCCGGCCATCAGCAGTTGTTTGGCGCTGGCGGGCATAATGAGGTCTTCCAGAAAGGGCGGCATTACGGTATCCCAGTACGCGTAATCAGCGTGGCCATTGATCATCAGGTGCACGTGCATATCCCACAGACCGGGCAGTACGCTCATACCTTCAGTGCTGATTATTTCGGCGCCAGCGGGGATTTTCACCTCGGCTCGGGTGCCGACAGCCTTGATCCGGTCGCCTTCAATTAGAACGACGCTATTACGGATCGGTTGGCCGCCGTAGCCGTCGATTAGAGTTCCACCGACAAGGGCTTTCGTTTGGGCGCTGGCGCAGGTGCCGAGAAGGGCTACGAAGAGCAGGGATAAAAGGATACGCATTGGCGGAAGGCTTAAGTTATTTGGAGCGCTAAATATAGGTCTTTAGATCTGTGTCAGACCGTTCGCATGCTCCTTTATCCTTTTTTTGCACCTGCGTTTGCGCCGCTACCTTATCCGTGTACTTCCCTGCAAACGGCACTTCGTGCCTTAACGAGTAGGATGATTTCCCCCAATGCCCCCGGTTACTACCGTAGGATATCCGCTACGCGGAAGCTTAACGTTAGAAACGGTAGAGCGTTGAAGCCGTTCTGAAATACTACTGCTCACGCGCACCATTCTACCGTCTGTCACATGGGGTGATTTTGTGCTCGCGAAGCGAGCGCGGCACTTCTCAAGCGAGACCAGTAGGGGCGATCCTTCGCGATCGCCCCTACCAGGCCACGTTTGCCAGTACGTTTTCACCTCATGTGCCCGACAGCAGTATAGTGAGTTGCGAAGCGATAAATAAATGTGCGTGACCAGTAAGATTTCAGAACATATTACTAATAAGCACGCTCGTCGCTGCCCTCCATATAGTTAATAAAGGCCTTATTCACTACCCGAAACCCACCCGGCGTAGGATAATTACCGGAGAAATACCAATCACCATTATTGTTCGGGCAGCTCTGCCGCAGGTCCTCGATCGTCTGGTAAATCACGTCCACCTGGGGCTTCGTGTCTTTGGGAGTGATGATCTCTGCGATCATAGCAGAAACCTCCTCGTACTTAAACTGAGCGTACAGTTCCTGGACAACGTTTTTCTGCTTTGAAGGCGGCTTCTTGAGTTCTTCGAGAGCCTTTTTATAAGCGGCCTTCATCAACTTCGCCTTGCCCTTTTTCTTGAGCAGTGCTTCCATGGCCCTAAAGGCCACGAACTCACCCATACGGGACATATCAATACCGTAACAATCCGGGTAACGAATCTGTGGAGCGGAAGAGACAATGATGATTCGCTTCGGTTTCAGGCGGCTAACGATCTTGATGATGGAGTCGCGCATGGTGGTTCCGCGGACGATCGAATCGTCGAGTAAAACGAGGGTATCTATGTTATTACGGACGATACCGTAGGTGACATCGTAGATGTGGCTAACCATATCTTCACGGCTAGTGGTGTCCGCGATGAAAGTGCGGGTTTTACCGTCTTTCACCACAATTTTTTCATTGCGAACCTTCGTGTTCAGGATCTTACTGATTCCGTTTTTACCGGCTTTTTGTTTTTTCTTAATCGCTTTACGCTTCCAATCGGTCAGTTCATCTTCCAGGCCTTCGACCATACCCATGTAGGCGGTTTCGGCCGTGTTGGGAATGTAACTAAAGACGGTGTTGTTGAAGTCGTAGTCAATTGCTTTAGTGACGGATTTGGCCAGGCGACGGCCCAGTTCCTTACGCTCCAGATAGATGTCGCGGTCGGTTCCACGGCTGAAGTAGATGCGCTCGAAGGAACAGGCGGCGCGGGGTAGTTTCTTAGTGAAGGGCTCCATCGAAACATCGCCGTTCTTCTTAATGATCAGGGCGTGGCCGGGCTCTACTTCCTTGATGTCTTCGAAGGGAACATTGAAGGTCGTTTGCAACGCCGGCCGCTCGGAAGCGACGGCAACGAACTCTTCGTTCTCTAAGTAAAAAGCCGGACGGATACCAGCTGGGTCGCGCATCACAAAGGCGTCTCCATGGCCAATCATGCCACCCATCACGTAGCCGCCGTCGAACTTCTTGGAGGCACGTTTTAGCAGGCGCTGTACGTCGAGTTCATCGGCTATGATGTCGTTGATCTCGATGTTGGTGTGGCCGTCGGGCTTGTGCCACTGGTGGATGCGCTGCACTTCGTCATCGAGAAAGTGACCGATTTTTTCCAGCACCGTTACCGTGTCGGATTTCTCCTTCGGAAACTGGCCGAGCTCCACCAGTTCCTGGAAGAGCTCTTCTACATTGGTGAGGTTAAAGTTCCCGGCTACGATCAGGCAACGGGTCTTCCAGTTGCTCTGGCGCAGGAAAGGGTGGCAAGTCTCAATGTCGTTGCTGCCGTGGGTACCGTAGCGCAGATGGCCCATCATAAGTTCACCGGTATAAGGCAGGTTGCTTTTTAGGTACGCCCCGTCGGCAAGCTGCTCGGGCGTGAGCTCATCGAAGCGGCGATAGACGCCCGCCCAGAGGTGGTCGAGGTAGTTTTTATCGTTGCTACGCTTACGACTGATGAACTTCTTACCGGGCGGGTGGTCAATCTTGATGGTGGCAATGCCGGCGCCGTCCTGCCCGCGGTTACGCATCTTACGCATCAGCAATTGCAGGCTCTTGAGGCCGTGCAGACTGGTGCCGTACTTTTCGTGGTAATAACTCAGCGGTTTGCGGAGGCGAATCATAGCCAGGCCGCATTCGTGGTGTATTGCATCGCTCATGTAAGGAATCCCTTTGGGGTGGGGAGCGACAAAGGTAGTTACTTAGTCAAACAGTCACGTAGTCAATTAGCCAATATAGTTGGGCCGATTCTCCGACCGACTATTTGACTACTTGACCTTTTAACTTTTTTGGGCGCAAGCACAGAATATAGAGTGCTGCTAACAAAAGAGCCCGCAATGTACTTGAGGTTGATTCATTTCACGAATCAAATACTGGTACTCTCTGTGATGCTGTCGTAACACCGGCTATTACCTAACCAAACAACGGCCTAAAGCGTTCCCAAAACAAACCCAGCTTATTCCAATAATTTCACGATCTTAGCGCCACTATTTTGGTTTTTTCATTGCTATTACAATACATTCATGCGTTCATTACTTACCCTGCTCCTCTCGGCGGTCATCGCATCTTGCGGCCTCGCCCAAACTTGGAATGCCCTTGAAACCGATAATTTACCCGGCGATCGGCGCATCCACCCCAAAACCTCCCTCACCCTTAGTACCGACGGTGAGACGCTTCGCAACCAGCTCTTCAGCGCTCCGCACGAGAAAAGCGTGACCGCCGAAACGAGCCCCGCAACCATCAGCCTGCCGCTGCCCAACGGCAGCACGGCTCGCTACCGCATCGTCGCCTACGACATTGCCGAAGCACCCGCCCTAGCCAAATACCCCAACATCCGGACATGGTATGGCCTGAACGTGGACAATCCGGCCCAATCCATCTTCCTAGACTGGACGGAGCGCGGCTTCCACGCCTCCATACGCGGAGGCGGTACCGAGTCCTTCTTCATCGACCCACTCTTCCGCCGCAATACGGACCAGTACCAAGTGTACCGAAAGTCCGATTTTGATCCCGACCAGCTAGAACCATTTACCTGCTACACCGAAAGTAGTAACCTGACGGAAGAAGACCAAACGGTGACGAGCAACAAAGTCCTCGGCGACTGCGAACTAATGCAGTACCGCACCACAATAACCGCTACCGGAGAATACAGCAACTACCATGGCGCAACTTCAGCGGCACAATCAGCCCTTGTACAGTCAGCAATAGTAACGACCATTAACCGGGTAAACCAGGTATTTACCCGCGACATCTCCCTCAGGCTTCAGTTGGTCGCCAATAACGACGCGCTGTATAAATACACTCCGGGAGAAGCTCCCTTCGAAGACAATAACGTTAGTAGCCTATTGGTCGAAAATACTCCCTATACGAATAGTATTATCGGCAGTGCCAACTACGACTACGGTCACATCGTCACCCAAGCCAATGGTGGCGGTGTTGCTTACCTTCGTGCATCCTGCGGCGGCAGTAAAGCCGCAGGTGCCACAAGCCGCAACACACCCGAAGGAGACCCCTTCGACATCGACTACGTAGCCCACGAAATGGGCCACAACTTCGGCGGCAACCACACCCAAAACAACGATTGTAACTACAGCAGCAGCGCGGGCATGGAACCCGGCAGTGCCAGCTCCATCATGGGCTACGCCGGTATTTGTTCGCCCAACGTGCAGACCAACAGCGATGCTTACTTCCACGGCCGTAGTATTGAAGAAATGACTACCCACTTCGAGCTTGAAAGCGGCGGTTGTGGCACCATCATCAACACCAGCCTGACCAATCCGGACGTGACTGGACAAACGGATGAAACCATCCCGGCAGGAACACCCTTCGTGCTACAATCCGGCGCGACCGGCGACGGAACACTGAGCTACAACTGGGAACAATACGACTCAGAACGAGGCGCAGTAATGCCCCCCCGCAGGAACCAATACCCAGGGCCCACTTTTCCGCAGCTTTGACCCCGTACCGTCCACCGAGCGCTTTTTTCCTAATTTGTCCGATGTGGTCTCCGGCACAGACCCGACCTGGGAAGAAACGCCAACCGTAACCCGCGACATGAGTTTCCGTGCAACCGTCATCAACTACAACGCCGCCTACGGCTGCGCGATGGAAGATGACATCAATATTGTCGTCGATGCCTCCGACAACCCCTTCATCGTCTCCGACCCGAACAACGGTAACCAGTGGAGCGCCGGGCAAACCGCCCAGATTCAATGGGACGTATCCGGGACGGACGGAGCGCCCTACAACTCATCAACCGTGGAGGTACTACTGTCTACCGACGGCGGCACGACCTTCCAGGTACTGATCTCCAATACCGCAAACGACGGCCTGGAAGAAGTCACCGTCCCCGCCCAACTATCTACCTCCGCCCGCATCATGGTTCGGAGTCAAGACAATGTGTTCTATAACGTTAGCCAGCAGGACTTTTCCATCGTTTCCAGTACAGGCGCTTCGTCCATCAGCCTGACGAACATTAGCCCGCTGATCTATTCCGATTGCTTCCTTACGGATGACTCGGCAGATTTCTCCTTCCTAACCAAATCTGCCGGCGGGGCGACCGCGCCGATCACCTGGATGATTACAGATCTACCTACCGGAGTTAGTGAGGCGTACTCCATTAACCCGGTACGGCCCGGTGGTTCCTTCGTGCTCACGCTCGACGGTATGGCTTCATTGCCCAACGGAACAACGGAATTCAATCTTGTGGGCAACAGCAGCGAAGGCGTGCTTACCGAAACGGTTTCCATTGAGAAAATACCCAGCAGCAGCGGGCCGGGACCGAATACCATCGCGCCTACAGGCGCTGATGTAGACTTACGGCCAGTGCTCATGGGAGCTACTGCTGCCAATTCTATCTACGATATTCAATTGTCTACCGACCCCGATTTCGGCAGCCTACTTTACAGTAGCACCGATGCAGTAACGCCAGAGTTCAGCGTACCAGAGTACCTGACCGGCAACACCACTTATTACTGGCGCGTCCGGTCTAAAACCGATTGCGGTATTTCCCAGTGGACCGAGACCAGCTTTATTACCGCAGACTGCCGGATCTTCAGCAGCACCGATGCCCCCGTAACCATTAGCGACGGCAGTGCGCCGCAGTTCGCCGAAATGAGCCTCAGCGTGCCGTTCACAGGAACGATTACCGACGTTGACCTTTACCAGCTTGACATTGAGCATACTTTTATCAAGGATATGCGCATCAACCTCCTTCACCCGGACGGAACGAGCGTACGCGTCTGGAACCGAAACTGTGGTAACCAGAACAATATGCTCACCAGTTTCGACGACGAGAGTACGGTAACTGCGTTCGATTGTCCACCGGTGAACGGCGGATTCTTCCAGCCCTCCACCAACCCACTCTCTGGCTTCGACGGCCAGGATGCAGCGGGTACCTGGACGCTCCGTATTCGTGACGACGGCGACGGCGACGGCGGTTCACTCAACGCCTTTTCCGTAAAGCTGTGCCTCGAAAACGCCGCACTGCCCGTAAGCTGGCTGGCCTTTAATGCCGAAGGAAAGAAAGACTACATCGCCCTAGACTGGGCTACCGAAGCAGAGTCCGGCAATTACGGCTTCTTCGTAGAGCGTAGTAATGTAGGCGCGCACGCAGGTGCATGGCAAGGTCTCGGCTTCGTCGCCGCAGGAGCCAATTACCGCTTCGACGACCGAACCGCCCTACCCCACACCGATTACCTCTACCGCATACGTCAGCAAGACGTGGATGGACGGGTTGATTACAGTGAGGTGCGTACCGCACGCTTCGGCGAAGCGGCCGGAGCCATCAGCCTGTACCCCAACCCTACCTCAGGCGACGTGCAGTACCGGATTGCTAGTTCGGAAACGGACCTGCCGTACGAACTAATCGACGTTAACGGCCGGGTGCTTGCCAAAGGCTTGCTTGCTTCCGGTGGTGGTACGCTACGGCTTGCGGATAAGGCTGCCGGTGTTTACTTCGTGCGGGTTGCTGGAGATGTTTTCCGGGTGGTGCGGTTGTAGTGTCCCGAATTGGACGTTCAGCCCTGACCGAACTCGCCAGCCAGGTTCTTTTTTATCGTTGGTTTTACCGCACCGTTTAGCTATTCCGGTTAGCCCCAACTACTGCAGGTAGTCACTATCCGATCGATCGTAAAAAAGTTCGCTGGCTGAGTGAGGCGTACTCAAAGTAACCCCCAGAGCCAACCCAGAACCGCCACTGAAGCCCAAATCATCAGCCCAGAGATCGCCAGAGTTGCAACGATGACACCGATGACAACCGGCCAGGCGCTGCCCGTGTGCTCGCCTTCCCCATAATATTCACGCATCAGCACGGCATTGCGGTAGTTGGCTTTATAGAAAAGGTCGAAGATGTTGCCGAGGATTGGAATCGTGCCTACAAGCGCATCTAAGGTGACGTTGAAAAGCATCCTTGCGACCAGCATCCCACTGGCACCGTTTTTAGCCATCGTGGCGACCAGCACGCCGGACATGCCAAGGGAGACCAGGTCGCCAGCACCAGGGACGAGGCCGAGTAGAAAATCTGCCCCGAAGCGTATGCTTGTACCGGGGATGCGAAATTTGGTATCGAGCAGGCGACTAAATCCATCGATCCATTTTAGTTGCGGTACGGCGAGCTGGCGCTCGGTCAGTATGAGGTCGTTGGTTATTGGAGAGCTCATTGGCTGGCTTAGTTGGTTTTTTTTGTACGTTAATGTAGCGTGAGGAAAGATAATATTGTTCTTCTGTCCCCTTATAATTGGACTATGTTGCGCGCAAAAACGCACTAAAACCGAAGTTGGCAACATTATTGTCCAGACAACACTATCTTTACCACCCCATTAACATATCCTCTTACTTTGGTTCAGGCAAAGAAAAGCTTTGACGGCTTCTTCAAATCGGCGTTTACCGTCGACAACGTAATATTCGGTTTCGACGACGGAAAACTCAAGGTATTGCTCATCAAGCGCAACGAAGAACCTTTTAATGATTTCTGGGCGTTACCGGGCTACTTCGTGCAACAGCATGAGGACCTAGATGCTGCTGCCCAACGGGTTTTACGGGAGACAACCGGCCTCGAAAATGTCTATCTGGAGCAGGTCCATTCCTTCGGTTCACCGGGCCGGCATGATTTTGGCCGGGTCATTACGGTTGCTTACTATAGTTTGGTTAAAGTGGCTGATTTCGAGCTACATGCCGCCAGTATTGCCGAAGAGGTGGCTTGGCATGATGTGGAAGAAATTAGCACCCTTGCATTCGACCACGAAGAAATCATCCGGGTAGCCCTTAACAGCCTCAAGCGGAGAATCCGTACCCAGCCAGTCGGCTTTAAACTACTCCCACCGGCCTTCACCCTTACCGACCTCCAGCACTTGTACGAAGCGGTTTGGGAAGTCGATCTGGAAAAGCGCAACTTCCGCAAGAAGATTCTCTCCATGAACCTACTGCGCGACCTCGGCCGCTCGCAAACGGGCGTCGCTCACCGGCCCGCCAGGCTCTACAGTTTCGAAGAAAACCGCTATCGGGAGCTAGAAGAAGAAGGCTTTAATTTCGAGCTTAAGGAAGGGAAGCGAAAGTAGCCTTACGGAATCAGACGATGCCCCTGAAACTTTACAATGCACCTGCGTCCGCGCCCTAAACTGAATTGGCAAGTCACTGAGTTAACTGTCGCAAGTACCGTTCGCGGTGCTGCGCTTGCTCACCACAGGCGAACAAGCGTAGCGCTGTGAGTGATAACAACAACAACAGCTTGGTGATTCAATAACTCACCAACTCAATCTGGACCAACTAGCGGCAGAATAATCTGTTTACAGATTAAAACTACTCAATGTCCGCCAAAAGAAACGCTAATTTCGCCACACAATGCATCCACGGAGGCCTCAGCCCAGACCCCCTGACCGGTGCCGTAATGACCCCAATCTACCAAACCTCTACCTACGCCCAGGAGGAGCCCGGCAAGCACAAAGGCTACGCGTACGCCCGTACCAGCAATCCTACACGAACGGCGCTACAGAATAACCTGGCGGCCATCGAAAAGGGTAAATTTGGCATCTGTTTCAGCTCTGGTCTTGCCGCGATGGACAATGTGCTACGCCTTCTCCAACCTGGAGACGAAGTGCTTGCCTCCGACGACCTTTACGGTGGTAGCTACCGCTTGCTAACGACCATTTTCGCCCCTTACGGCATCAAGTCCCGTTTCATCGATATGCGCGACCCCGCCAACGTAGAGCATGAGATTTCTAAGGAGACGAAGATGCTATGGATCGAAACGCCCACCAACCCGATGCTCAACATCGTCGACATAGAGGCGCTCACCACCATCAGTAAAGACCACGGCATCGTCTCGGTTGTGGACAATACTTTCGCTAGCCCTTACCTCCAGCAACCGCTGACCATGGGTGCTGACGTCGTACTTCACTCCGCGACCAAGTACCTCGGCGGCCACTCCGACGTAGTAATGGGCGCCCTCATCATGAACGATGAGGCCATCGCCAAAAAGCTGTACTACCTGCAGAACGCAGCGGGTGCTGTCCCTGGTCCTCAGGATTGTTTCCTGGTACTACGCGGCATCAAAACCCTGCACCTGCGGGTACAACGGGCCTGTGAAAACGCCCGTGAAATTGTCAAGGTGCTCCAGAGTAACGATCTGGTCGCCAACGTCTACTACCCTGGTTTGGAAAGCCATCCGCGCCACGAAATCGCTAAAAAGCAGATGCACGACTTCGGCGGCATGGTCTCCTTCGACCTCAAAGAAGACACCCTGGAAGCAGCAACTCAGGTAATGAAGAGCACCCATTACTTCACCCTCGCCGAATCCCTCGGCGGCGTCGAGTCACTCATCGGCCACCCGGCCAGCATGACGCACGCCAGTATTCCGCGCGAGCAGCGCCTTAGTGTTGGGCTTACCGACAGCCTTATCCGCCTCTCCGTTGGGGTCGAGGATGTTGAGGATTTAGTTAAGGACCTTGAAGGAGCCCTGACCGCCGCTGTGGCTGAGTCACTGAGCTAGCTACCGCAAGTACCGTTCGCAGCACTCCGCTTGCTCACCTGAGGCGAACAAGCGGAGTGCCGTGAGGTAGCAACAACTCCGTGCCCCTACAGCTCAACGACTCACCTTATAGGCCAAGCGATAAACCCGCGCATGCGCCTTCTTCTTCTTTTCTGTACTAATAAATAAGGTTCCATCTTCAGCGAACGCAAGCCCTTCCGGCTGAGCGAACAACTCTTTATTAAGGCGTTCCATATAGTCAATCCGGCCGTCAGGATTGAGGACCATCAGTACTTTTCCGACGGAAGAAGTGAGGAATAACTGGCCGGTTATCGGGTGAACAGCGAGGGCTGAAGGCGCCAGGTCGTAATCGTCGCGGCTGATGAAGAAGTCGCAGAGGCGTTCGTGGTCTGTGGTTTTATCGCAGGCTGCCAAATAATTTTTCACGGCCTCCAGTTCAATGGAGAAGACCGGTTTTTTGCTCAGGGTTTTGGTGGCCAAGTCGAAGGCGTAGATGTAGCGGCCATTTTTATCGTTTCCGTCGTCTTTTGCATCCTTTTTACAGGCTAGTAGGAGGCGATTTTTGTTTTTATCGTAAGCGAGGCCTTCCACGTCGTTTTTGGAGGTAAGGTCGGTGTTGTATTTATCTACTTTTTGATTAAGCTTACCAGCGTTCGTTACGTGGTAAAGCGTACCGGTACTTTTGGCGACCCAGACATCTTCGCCGACGGCTTCCACGGCTTCGTAGTCTCCATCTTTCCAGAAAGTAATGGCCCAGATCAGGCCGCCGGTCTTGGCGTTTATACGGAATATTTTTCCTTCTTCGTCCTGAACAGCGAGCAATTCATTGCGGTGGCCCGGAGCGACGGAGAGGCCCGATATTTCGTCTAGTTCAGGCGGTAGTTCACCAACCAGTTGCGGAGCGGCGTAGTCGTAAGCCCGGGCAGCAGACTGGCCAGCGAGCGCAGCGGTAAAACAAGCGAGTAAAACAAAAAGCGATAGTCTGGTCATAAGTTAGTTTTCTATAAGCGCAGCTCCCGAGTCAAACGTTGGGACCATCAGCCTTCTTTAATGAGGCAATGGCGCAGGTGCAACGCAAGGTTCTCCAAAAAACAAGGTCTAAAAGACCACTCACACCGTACACTAATGTACAAACGTTTAAACTGTTCGGCTTATTCCGTTCGACATCCTCAGCGGCTGTTCTACCCTTTTAGGCTATGCTCCAAACTTGTCAGCCTCAAGACCATCGAACAGTTACTTCCCCCGACGCTGATCATCGATAGCCTGAACCAGAGCCTTGACCTCCGTAGAAAAATCTTTACTGATGATCCACTTAAGGTAATTCGGGTCTTTGCTGAATACAGCGGCAACATTTTGCCCTGCGTATTTACCGAAGTTGAACTGCGGCGTACCGTCGGGTCCTTTTTTAAGGCGGCGGGTGGCATCCAGAAAGCGATCGTCCTGGCAGAAGGCGGCAACGGTGTCCATGCTTGTAAAAGGCTGAATGGTTTCCCCTTCGCCCTTTTTGTAGTCGGCGCTGGCGTACATTTTTAGCTGGCCCTCGAAGATGTCTACGGTGGCGCGAACGTCGGCCAGGGCATCATGGGCGTTCTCCATCGTTTTACCTGCGTAGAACTTCAGGGCGGCGGAAAGGGTGCGCGGCTCCATAAGGAAGAAGATCTGCTGGGCATCAATGAGGCGACGCTTTCCGGTGTCGAGGTAGATACCCACGCGATAGAATTCTTCCTGAAGCAGCGGAACGTCGTAGCGGTTAGAATTGTAGCCGCCCAGGTCAGCCTCTCCGATAAAATCGAATAGTTGTTGGGCTACGTCCTTGAAGGTAGGTTCGCCTTCCAGCATCTCGTTCGTCAGGCCGTGGATGGCGGCCGCTTCAGGATGAACCGGAATGGTTGGGTTAATCTTCATTTCCAGCTCCTCTGCGGGGCGACCGTCGGCGAATATTTTAACGAAACCTACCTGGACGATGCGGTCCTGGATTATGTTGAGGCCGGTGGCTTCGAGGTCAAAGAATACGATGTCGTTGTTTAGAGGTAGCATGTTTTGGTATTTGGGATATTGGAAGGTTTTCCCCTCCGATGCATCATTTTCCGGAGACGTAGCCGGAGATAAAATGTTCACGGAGGTATAAAACCGTTTATTGCCGGAAAGGTACGCGTATTAGTAACGCCCACTCTTTAGTAACTTCCACTGCACCTGCGGCCGCGCCCTAATGATCGTCCACTAATGAAGGCTATTTGTCGAAAGATGCGCCCTGAATTTAACTACGGCCCCTATGTTGCGTTATTATAAAGTACCCTTCGTTAACAAAAAACCAACGAATAAAAGAACCAATAAATGATCTCTGTTTTTCCCCTATCCCAATCCAATCTTCTAGGTTTCACGCTCGACGGCGAAGTGGACGACGAAGGCATGCGCAAACTTCTGATGGCCGTAGAAGCTAAGGTGATCACCCACGGAAAGTTACGGCTGCTGGGCAATATCAAAAATATCGGCGGTTTTCAGGATTTTCAAACCTTTTGGAAACTACTCAAGGCTAAAACCGAATTATGGGATCGCATTGAAAAATACGCCATCCTGACCGACCACGGCTGGCTCGCCTCTCTCTCCGGTAGCCTAGACTGGTTCACGCCCCGCATAAACGTAAAAACTTTCGCCCTCGCCGAAGGCGAACTCGCCCACCAGTGGCTAAAGCTGGACCCCGCCCCCGAAGTATCCGAAGCCCTCAAAGAAATTGACCTCGGTACGGAACGCCTCCTCGGCATCGCCATCATCGGAAGGATGGAAATTACGGACTACGACCGCCTCAACACCTTAATTGAAGAACAGGCCACCAAGTACGGAAAAGCCCGCATCATGCTGGAGATTGTGACCTCCGCCAGTTTTTCTGGCAAAGCGCTGATGGAAGACTTGAAGACCTCCGTAAAACAGTATAAAAACGTAGAGCGTATGGCCATCGTTGGCGACCAAAGCTGGCTTAAAACTACCGTTCGGCTGAGTGATTTACTTACGCCGGGGCTGGAGCTTTGTGCCTTTGGTACTACTGAACGGAGGCGGGCTATTTCGTGGCTGGCTTAGGTTAGGCGGCCTTCGGCCTTTAGACGGCCTTCGGCTTTTTAGACGGCTTCGCCTTTTAGACGGCCTTCGGCCTTTTAGACGGCTTCGCCTTTTAGACGGCCTTCGGCCTTTTAGACGGCTTCGCCTTTTAGGCTACCGCACAGCTCTGGTGCCACTAAAAGCGCAGCGTCTAAAAGGCGCAGCCGTCCAAAAGCGAAGCGTCTAAAAGGCGCAGCCGTCTAAAAGCGAAGCGTCTAAAAGGCGCAGCCGTCTAACTATAATACTTCCCCAAAACCTTCTCCCAAAGCCACCCAGGCAGCAAACGGCTAACCTTGACGCTGACCTTCTGCACGAACGCTCCGACGATGTAATAGGGTTTCAACTCGTCCTGCTCCATGATTTTATACATTTCTTCGGCGACGTAGTCGGCCGTCATCCCGTGATCTACGTTGGCGGCCATTCCGTCGTCCGCTTTTTTATAGCGGCCTCGATAGAGTGGATCGAGCTCCTCCACCGGCTGGCGGTACTGGGTAGCGATAGAGTTGGTAGCGATGTCTCCCGGAGCAACCATGGCCACCTGAAGATTACTTTCCTGCACTTCCATCCGTAGGCTGTCCGTCATGGATTTTAAAGCAGCCTTGCTCGCACAGTAAGCGGAGCGGAAGGGAATTCCCATGAACCCGGCGATACTGCCCACCAGCAACAGGCGGCCACGGTCGCTTTTCCTCAAATACGGCAGGGTCGCCTGGCAGAGGTTCCAACTCCCCCAAAAATTGGTATCCATGATCCGGCGCGCGCGCTCCGTCGGCATCTGTTCTACCGGGCCGGCACCGCCAATACCCGCGCAGTGCATTACCACATCCAAACGACCGGTTTCTTTAATAAGATGGTTTATGGCCTTATCTAAAGCCTCCGCGTCGGATATATCCGCAGGTAAGGCGGTGACGCCGGGAAGGTCAACACTGCGGCGGCTCATACCGTAAACCTTATAGCCACATTGGGCAAGCAAGGGGGCAAGGGCTTCTCCGACACCGGAGGATGCACCAGTAACAAGGGCAACGTATTGCATAGATTCTTCATTTTAGAGGCCGTAAAGTAAGGAAAAACCGCGTGATCAAATGCCCTTTCGGATCGTCATGCAGTCCGTAATTTCCTATCTTTGTATAAGTTAAACGAATTTCCCCCCGAAATAATAAAGTTGAAAACTTCCTTTATGGATATAAGTAAAAAAGAACTGGAGACCACCTTCAATGAGAAAGGTGAGTCAATCAGTCCGATACTGGCGGCAGGCGTCAAAAATTTTTTGGTAGACATCGACGGTACCATCTGCGATGACATTCCCAACGAAGAATCCGAACGAATGGGCACCTGCCTACCCTACCCCGATGCCCTCCGCATCGTAAATAAGTGGTTCGAAGAAGGTAACATTATCACCTTCTTCACCTCTCGTACCGAAGAGCACCGCGAAATTACCGAATACTGGCTAAAGAAGCACGATTTCAAATGGCACAGCATGCTGATGGGTAAACCCCGCGGCGGCAACTACCATTGGATCGATAACCACATCGTGAAAGCTACTCGCTTTAAGGGTAAGTTCACCGATTTAGTCGTCAAAAACCGCGACGTTGAAGTTTTCAACGACTAGAATCTAGAGAAACCAGAAGTTAGAAAGAGCCAGAAACTAGGAAACTAGCTTCTGGCTTTCTATTTTTCTAGCTCCTAGTTTCTAGCTTTCTAGTTTTCTATTTTTATAGCTCCTAGTTTCTAGCTCCTATTTTTCTAGTTTTCTAGTCCAGATTTCCTTGCCCTCAGTATCAAACACTTCTATTTTAAGCTCCCGTAACTTGAGCGAGCCAGAAAAAGTAAGCACCCCAAAATTATGTTCCACCGCCAGCGTGCCCGCTACGCGGTAGTCGTTCTTTTCGGAGCGCTCCGTACCCGTACCAGCCGTCAGGCTTGAGATTGTGATGTCGTAGATCATCTTCCCGTTCTCTAGTTTCCGTTCGGAAAGCTCAGTGTGGTGGCGGTCTCCGGTGAGGAAGACTACGCCGGAGATGTTTTCTTCGGTAATGCGGCGGAGTAGGTATTCCTGTTCCTTCGGAACGAGGTTGACGTAAGTCTCGCCGATCTTGGCGGTGTTCAGTACCTGGCCGCCGATGCAGACCATCTTCCAGGGAGAGTCGCTAAAGACGAGGCTTTCGATTAACCATTCGAGCTGAGCTTTGCCCAAAATCGTTTTATTATCTTCCCGTTCCTGGCCATTTGGCGTTCGGAAGGAGCGGTTGTCGAGTAAGAAGAAGTCGGTATCGCTGTAGCGGAAGGTAGAGGTGATGCCCGCGGAGCCGCTTTCGGCCTTACTGGCCGGCAGGCCACTGGTCAGGTTGCCCCAGAAGGCATCAAAGGTTTCTTTAGCTAGCTCTTTTTGCCCCCAGGTACGATCGGAATTATTGGGCCCGTAATCATGGTCGTCCCAGGTGGCGTAATTGTGGGTTCGGGCCAGTAGCGGCTGCATTTCAGGTAAGCTACGCGTATGAGTATAGCGGTGGTGATAGCCGGTTTTCGTAGACCAGTCTGGCTCGCGGAGGTACATATTATCGCCCAGGTGAATCATCAGGTCAGGGTTCTTCTCATTGATGGAAGTAAAGATTTCATACTCACTGCCGTAGCCGTCTCCTGGGCGGTCGTATGCAGGCTCGTTGATGTAGTTACAGCTACCCAAGGCTACCCGAAAGGTGGGTGGATCGCCACGCCATTGCCATATTTTCTGTGCGGTAAACTCGGTTGGGTAGTTAAGCATAACGGCTTTACCGTTGATAAACAGCCGGTAGGTGTAGTGCTCACCCGGCTGCACCTGATCGGCGATTAGCTTGGCGGTGTGAGCCGTCGCTCGTTTGGTTTCAACCTCGTTTGTCGTCTTCGTCACACCGGCATCGTTGGTGTATTCCACCTTCACCAGGGCAGGCACTTTGGTCTGGGCCCAAATCATTACTTCCATTTGTTCGCAGTAACCGAGCATGGGCCCTGACTGGAGCAATTCGTTTTGGGCGCGGCCGCAGGTGCAAAGGAAGGTGATAAAAAGCAAGGTTAGTAGAGTACGCATGGCTCCGGAGGTTTTATGATCTTAGTTTGGGCAGCAAGATATACCCAAACCCGGTATCCGGCGGAAGAATTCAGCCGGTAAATATTCCCTTTCCCCCATGGTCATGGGGTTGTATATTTAAAGCTAAAGAAAACTAATTTGGAATAATCAACCTAAAGGTCTACATTCGGGTGGGCAATAAGATCAATGAGATCTCATTCTTTTACCCTCAAGACAAAGCTTTCTAACATACCATATTTTTTGGCCCTTCGGTGATTCACCGGAGGGCTTTTTATTGGCTGCCGTCGCCTTCGGCACTGGCATAAAGCAGCTTTTCCGGAAGGAGGAGGAGGAAGTAAAGCGGGAACCTCGAAGTCGGAGGCAAACCGCTAAAGGCCTTACCCCTGAGCGCCAAAAAAACCCAATCGCCACGGCTTAAAGCGCGTAGAAATCAGGCTGATGTGCGGTCCGGAAATGCCGTCCTTAAAAAATAGAAGGCCAAAATGGTAAACATCAATCGAAGCAGTTACTTCTGGAAACTCCTTCAGTTCCTCCCAGGCACGCTCCATTTCTTCCGACCAGTGGATGTCCGCGATAACGAAAACGGCATTCTTGGAGCGGCTGGGTAGCAACGCCTTCACGTAATCGAGCGTAGGTTGGTAGCGGTGGTCTCCGTCGAGAAAGAAGAGGTCTAGTGGTTCGTTGGCGGGTTGATTCGTTGAACGCTTAAGGCCTCGTTTGGTTAGCGGGTCAGCAGCCTGCGGTTTCGGTCCGTGCGCACGCAACCATTCCGTAAAGAGCCCTACGTGAGGATGCAGACCAGGCCCAGCTCCTCCTTTTGCGAAGGTTTCCCTCGCGAGCGCAGCCACGTCGGCGTTGCCCTCAACGGTGTGAAGGGTTGCACTGGTATCCGCGGCGTGAAGGTACAGGGTAGAAATACCGGCATTGGTCCCGAATTCGATGATGCGCTTCGCCCGTACCCACAGGGCAAGGCGGAAAAGAAAACGGCCGCAGTCATCATCGATAGCGTTAGTGGCTACGAGAGACTTTACTGTACGTTCGTTCTTGCTGGTCGTTTTGCTGGATGCGCCAAGCGATTGCAGTTTTACCGTTCCCGGCCTGCCGCGCCAGTAATTCCTTACCGACGCGATGAGATCGAAAGCATGGTAGTGGCGATCATCCCGATATACCTCGCGAATAAACTCGACGAGATGGGGAGAATGCGCGTCGTAGCGGGTACTTGCACCCAGGTACCAACGTACCGCGGAGGTGGCGCGAAAGAGCCAATATTTGAGGGGTGCTTTCATTTGGATTGTAAAGGTAGTAATGTAGTCTGTTAGTTCGTTCGTCAGCCACGAAAAAGGTCCGAAGTGCTGCCTTCCCTAGCATGAAGCCCAGTCCCCGCCTCTTCGTGGAAGAAACCCAGCCCTTCAACCTCACCCGGCACCCGCGGCCGCGCCTGATCACCCTACACACAAAAACGCCTCCCCGAAAAGGAAGACGCTCTGATTCGTTACGATTTTCATTTTACGCAAATTTGCGGTAAGCCCAAAGGCAAATCACCGCACCGAAAACAGCAACGATAACTGACCAAAGGTTAAATATGTCTGTTCCTGATGGGCCAATGCCCAGCGCGTTGGTGATGAAACCGCCAACAAAAGCACCGACGATACCGATTAGGATGGTTGCAATCCAGCCACCAGGATCCTTTCCGGGATGAATCCATTTGGCGATAGCACCAGCAATAAGTCCGAGAAAAATCCAGGCAAGAAAATTCATATTTCTGTGTTTTTATTAGTGATTTGTTGAGGTTAAAGCGCACCTCCAGTAAGAAATGTTCGGCAAGTCAGTACTGAGAGATAAAATTAGGCTACAAACCGGCTACGGTTTTTTGCAACCTTCCAAACCCTACGGACGTTAATTCCAACCGTGAATAAACTCCCACAGCACCTTCCCACCGGCGCCCAATCTTTACTAATTGCCCTCGCTACGCCCGCCCCGCGCGGAGACACCGGCATCCCAGTACTCCTCTGGGGACGGCCCGGCGTAGGCAAGTCCAGCTTCATCGAAGGATTGGCCAACGAGCAGTTGCCCGTCACCACCCTCATCGCCTCCATCCATGATCCGACCGACTTTAGCGGCCTGCCCGTACTGGAAGACGGCCGCGTACGCTACGCCGTCCCCCGCTGGGTAGACGATTTTACCGACGATGGCGATGGCATCCTGTTTCTCGACGAGCTCAGCACCGCCCCACCGTCCGTACAGTCTGCGCTTCTGCGCGTTGTCTTTGAGCGCAAGGTTGGGTTCCACCCTTTGCCTTCTGGCGTCCGCATCGTAGCGGCAGCCAACCCGCCCGACCTCATGGTCGGCGGATGGGAGCTCTCCCCTCCCCTACGCAACCGCTTCGTTCACCTTGATTGGGATATACCGACTGATCTCTACGTCCATTCCCTCACCAGCGGCTGGGAAAGCGGTGAGCTGCCCGAGGTCGAAGCGAAAGCGCACGCCGAAAAACTACGCTTCTTCCAAACCCGTATTGCAGGTTTTCTACGCGTAAAACCGGACGCGCTGCACGCCAATCCGGAGGAGAATAAGTACGGCTTCGCCAGCCCTCGTAGTTGGGACTTTACCGCTGCGCTATTAGCCACCTCCGACTTACTCGGCTACCGTATCAACGATGAAGCCAACAACCAGGTCCTCTTCGAGCTCGCCACCGGCTGCCTCGGTGAAGCGACCGCGATCATGCTGCTCGAATACCTGCGCAACCTTCGCCTTCCCGACCCGGTGGATGTCCTCACCGGCCAGGTAATCGTCCCCCTCGAAGAGCTCGACGACAGCGAGCTGTTCGTCCTCTTCGCCGGTCTGAACGATCATTTGAAAAAGGAACTAGACTCCGACCGCCTGCTGCCCTGGTCCGATCCCTACCTCGCCCTCGCCGACCGGGCCTTCAAGGACGGGCGGCGCGACGTGATTTTCGTCCCCCTAAAAGAACTGGCCAGCACCACCTGGCTCGTTCGCCTGATGGCCAAAGGCCAGGCTGCCGGGCCGGAGAAATTCGCTATTATTTCGGCTTCGATCAATAGCCTGTTTAGTGATGAGGGGCTGCGAGAGTTTATTGAGGTGCTTAGTTAGCAATGTAGTCGCTGGCGCAGGTGAGGGGCACCTCATCCTTCGTCCGAGATTACCTTCTGAATAATCGCTGCGGTAGCTTGAATTACAAACGTTACGTTGCCACCACACTTGACAAGCATTACATTCAAACGCAAGAAAGACAAACGCTTTCCTCCTCCATGGCCCATACCGCCCACTTACGCTTCGCCAGAGCCTACGCAGCAGAAAAACTCCCCTGGTTCGCTCCGGCGCTATTCCGCTGCCGCATCATCCTTTCCGAAGCGGTGGACGTAGCGGCCATCGACCTCCACTACAATATCTACTGGAACCCGGCCGTAGTAGACGACATCTGGAACAGCCGCGAGCGCCCCGTCGCTCTGGCAGAACTGGCCTTCCTCTGGATTCATGAAATTAGTCACCGGTTGAGAAAGCACGCTGAGCGGGCTAAGGCCTTCAACATCCACGGAAAAGAGGCCGGCCGCCTCTGGAACGTCGCCGCCGACTTCGAGATTAACGACACCGAATGGCCAGGAATGCGCATGCCAGCAGCCTACCCCGGCATGCTACCCGAAGACTTCGGCTACCAGCGCGGGCAGCTGGCTGAAACCTACTTTCAGGGCATCAGCCAAAGCCATCCGAACTTAGCGGCCAGCCACGACGACGGCAGCGGGGCCCACCATCAGGAGCGCGACTGGGAAAACGGCAACGAACGGCAAAACATCTCTTCGCTGGACGATCAGGTGCTTCGCCGCGAAATAGCCCGCCGAATGAAAGAGGCCGGCAATAAAGCCACTCCCGGTGGGTGGCGCAACTGGGCCGAAGAAGTCATTCACCCGAAGACCAACTGGCGCGCCCGGCTGGGTAACCGGATGAGCGTCGCTCTGCAAAACGGCATCGGCAGCCGGATCGACTACAGCTTCAGCCGCCCCAGCCGACGGCAATCAGTTTACCATCCCATCCTTACCCCGTCGCTACGCGGAGACCGGACCGCCCGCATCGCCGTAGTCGTCGACACCAGCGGATCAATGGATGCCGAACTCCTCTCCCGTGCACTCGCCGAGGTGGCGTCCGTTCTCCGCACCTTTCAGTACCCAGTCACCATCATCCCCTGCGACAATACCGCGTACGGGCCCGTAAAAGTCCTGGCCAGCCAGGAAGCCTACCGCCTCCAATCTCTACCCGGTGGCGGAGGTACGGATATGACCGCCGGTATCCTCGCTGCCCTGGACCTCACCCCCGCCCCAGACTCCATTCTGGTGCTCACCGACGGCTTCACCCGCTACCCCACCCGACGCTTCAACACTCCCGTCATTTTCGGAATCTTTGATCTCGACGAAGGGAAACGCCGCCGACCACCCAACCCACCCTGGGGAGAGGATGCGGTGGTGGCGATCACAGAATGATACAGCTTACGAAGTGTAACTTGCAAGCTGTATCCTGCAACCTATCGCCATGACCATCACCATCACCCTGGACACAAAAGACTTCGGCCCAACCGGGTTCGAGGTAGCGCTAGGCCAGGACGGAGAAGTATTGAACGTAACATCGGCCGCCGCCCAGCTCCCGGAGTTGGTTTTCCG
>Ga0306864_1000146_pt1 | contig 33957 bp, 24 predicted proteins | sample AntRauTorckE5430_FD_190448 | JGI IMG/M metagenome (GOLD analysis project Ga0306864, IMG submission 190448) | Saline lake microbial communities from Rauer Islands, Antarctica - Metagenome Torckler E5 #430 (v2) (version 2) | ecosystem: Environmental > Aquatic > Non-marine Saline and Alkaline >...
CAAAGTCACTGCAATCATGAAGCTCGAAGTTACTATCGTTCTATCCCTCCTTTCCGCAGCGTCCGCAGGTGTAGTTAGCCTTACACCTGCCAACTTCGCTACCGAGACTGCAGGAAAATCCGTATTTATTAAGTTTTTTGCTCCTTGGTAAGTTAGCAAGAGCTCATCCGCTCCCAACCAAGTACCCTAGCTTTAGATTCACAAACTAACGCCCTAAGTACCAAACCATCCATCCATCTAACATTTTGAATTATTTTACGTCTCAATACCCAAAGGTGTGGACATTGTAAATCTATGGCCGCCGATTGGGAAACACTCGCAGAAGACTTCGCATCCGCTGCCGACTCTCTCATTGCAGAGGTTGACTGTACCTTGGATGAGAATGAGGGCATCTTTTCCGAGAATGGCGTACAGGGATTCCCTACGCTCAAATATGGCAATCCATCCGCATTGGACGATTACCAGGGAGGACGTGACTACGATAGCTTGAAATCATTTGCAGATGAGAACCTCAAGCCTACTTGTTCTCCATTCAATCTTGAATTGTGTGAGGGCGAGGAAAAGACAGAGATTGAATCTTATTTTGCTATGCCAGACAGTGATTTACAGGCACAAGTTGATGCTGTTGATGCTATTGTCAAGAATGCCGAGGACGAATTTGAGACGAGTTTGGAGAAGCTCCAGCAGACTTACGAGAGTATGATGGAGGCTCATGAACAGAAATTGGAGGATGAGAAGAAAAATTCTAACTACAAAGTTATCAAAGCTGTCTTAGGTTTCAAGAAGAGCCAGGAAAAGCAGATGGACGAGCTCTAAGTTTATCTAAGACAGACTTCATGTCTGTAGAACTAATTAGATTTTTAGACTATTTCTTTTCAACATCGGCAATTAAATGAAACATGTATGCTTTGTCTTTGATATTCATGTTTACTCTTTTGTCGAAAATATGGCTGATTGTTCTTCAAACAATTGATTGGCGTATTCGTAGAGTGCAATATCAAGCGCGTTCAATTTCTTTAAGTTGATGTAAATTGCATCACCTTCCTCTGGCATAGGATGAGGATTTTTCAGATGCCAATTGAAATAGAAAATATCATTCTTACAAGACTCTGACCTAGACGAAGCTACATCCCATCCAAAATACTCTTCAAATCTTCGAAAGGACTCCGTTTTCTTTGCCAATATTCCAACTAGAAACTTTCTACGAAGCATTTCCTTTGCGGCGTTTAAATGCATTTCATCTATTGGACCAACCATCGCACCCGTGAGAGTTCTCACCATCCAATTCTGACCCGATTTGCGTACAAATTCATCCATTGATTGCTTCTTGACATTGTTGTCATAAATCCTTAAAAAATAATAGAGGGAAATTATCCTATCCACCGGATGACGAATAATGGTAAACCATCTCCCCCTGTGATTCTTATCAAACAAAACAGAGCTTTCGTGAACGAACGGTGTAAACAATGCTTCAGCAAGATTGGATTGGACGAGATCGAGATTCTTTGCTCGTTCTATACCCTCCACAGTGTACATGTCAACATTTACAAAAGATCCGTTTGGATTTTTTATTGTAACAATTCTGTCATCCGAACCCTTTCCATCCAATCCTCCAACTTCAGTCGCAATCACCTTCCTCAAACAAGAGGAGAAGATAGTTTTCATGGATGTTCCAGCAGATCTTGGGATATGCCAAAATATAGGTGTGTCCAGGTATTCCAGAGGCAAGTTATCAACATCTGCAAAAACATCATTGTCAATAAAGGGGGAAGGAAGGACTGTTCCAATAGGAGGTGCCAATCCTACCCCTTGCGGTGATATTCTATTGTGTCGGTAGAAAAATGATTGAGATACCACAGCAATCTTTCTCTCAGGTCCCGTCCCTATAATGTGAGAAATTAGACCTCCAATAATTCCAGATAGAATAATCACGATAGCGAAAACGAGGCACACCATGACAGCCGATGCCTCTGACAGCTCTGCTAAACCTGTTATTCTAGGGCCGCCTTGCACTTTGCTCTTGGCATTTGTATTGACTGGTGCGTAGAGATGTATAGCAATTGTGTCGATCCAATTTCTGATTTTGTTATACAATTGTGGGGACCTAGGAAGCATGCTGAGTACAGCCATGATGGTTTTGCGAAAGATAGTGTTGTGATTGGCACGATGTCTATGGTTACACTGCTCGTATTCTTCTTCATAACGAGTGCCGACAGTTTCCATATCAAACGACGAAGATATATTAAACGCTGAAGTACATATTTCATCATGAATGCTTAAATCAGTCAGTGCAGCTCCATTCATTGATTTGGTAAGTGGCTCAAAATCGCAAGAATCAGGATCAATCTCATCAATCACTCTTTCGATATCCTGATTTCTATGGGTCATTACTCTTGTTTCTGTGTTGGATTCAATCATCATGTTAGATAGCCTTCAATTAAACATGCATGAGCCTGGGAATGATGTAAGAAGTCGACCTTTTTCGTTGCCGCTGTAACAGCAATCAGTAAGGAAAACAAGGGAACTGTTGTGGGGCGTGGGGGGTACCACCAGTTTTACAGTTGTATCAGATGTTGTGTTTGAGTCTATTGTCTATTATTCAATTTCACTTCCAACTTGTCGGGGCAACAACGTCGTGCGGGTCAGCCTAAATGACCCAAAATTGGCTAAACCGATGTTGTAACCTGTTGTAAAGTTTATTTTTTATATATTTACCTTATCGGTATGGGACATGGGATCAATGGCTATTATTCAGTTAGCAGGTATCTAGAATAATAGGCTATTATTCTAGATACCTGCTTACTGAAACATGATAAAAACCATGAAATTAATTATCACATCTAAATCTGCACAGAGCACCTCATAAATTCGGTTAAATCGTTTCCAGCAATTGACTGTAAGCGCCTGAACTATCTAATTCAATATGCCTCTTTCCGCCGAACGCAAGCAAGAATACTTCGAGACTCTTAAGGATCTTCTCAACACCTATACCAAGTGCTTTATTGTAGGAGTTGACAATGTAGGATCAGCCCAGCTTCAGCAGACCAGAAAGGCCCTTCGCGGAAAGGCAGAGATTCTTATGGGAAAGAACACCATGATGCGTAAGTGTATCAGAGAGTACGCAGAGGCGAACGAAGGAACCCCCGCTATCCAACTTGAGGAAATCTGCCGTGGAAACGTCGGATTTGTCTTTACTAACGGAGACCTTGGGGAGATCCGTGAGGCTCTAGAGTCTAACGTAAGACCCGCACCAGCGAAAGTAGGAATCTTCGCACCTTCCGATGTTGTCATCGTTGCTGGACCTACTGGTTGTGATCCCGGTCAGACCGCCTTTTTCCAGACTCTTCAAATCTCCACCAAGATTTCTAGGGGACAGATTGAGATGACCAACGATACCCACCTTATCCGCAAGGGTGACAAGGTTACTGCATCCCAGGCTGCTCTTCTTCAGAAGCTTAACATTGAACCATTTTCATATGGTCTTGAGCTCAAGTCTGTGTACGACAACGGATCTCTTTTCGATGCAAAGGTTCTTGACATTACCGATGATGTCCTTGCAGCCAAGTTTACTTCTGCTCTTTCCGTGGTAGCAAGTCTTTCTTTGGCACTCGGATACCCCACACAGGCATCCGTACCCCATTCCATTGCGAACGCTTTCAAGGCTGTCTTAGCAATTACTCTTGGATGCGAAAATTACACTTTCCCCACCGCCGATATCTACCGTGATTATCTTGCTGCTAACTAAGTTAACTGCTGCTGCTGCTGGAATCGCCTTGAAAAGTCATACTGCTCAAGATGGTTCTGTCATGTGAGATGGTGGAGATTACTGAATTCATTCTAAATAATTAAAAAAACCATCTGTCGCGAGCACATCAATTTATCATTTTCACATGTTCCGATATTTCCTGTCATAGAATCATCTACGAACCGTGAAACACTATTGAATTTCAATTATTTAACTCAGATGTGATCAGCTTATTGTACCGTAGTTCATTCGAAATTTATCTATAAATGCGAAACTTCATTCTGTTCATCACAATACCATTTTTACAACCCCAGGAGTGTTGGAAATAATGCATTAGTGAAAATTGGTCCTGGCGATAAGGTCACAATGGCGGTGCATTGTAGTCATTATCCAAATCATTGTTGAACTGCATAAAGCATCGAAGCTCCAATAAATCTTGCAACGTTGCATCACAGACGATCGTCCTAACAAAACCTAATTAATTAGAAAAGAACTTTTCACTTGCTGCACTTGAGAGCTGGACACTTGTAACGAGATTCAGTGCCTCGACAAACGTTCTTAACTTTGTGTTCTGCCCATTCATCATCTTTATCCACCATCCACCATTATTGTAGAATGTAGTCTTTGGAAATATACGGAGAATGATTTGGATATTCCTATGGTACAGAATTCCTATCCATGTTGACCTTTGAATGACATCAAGGGGTGAGAATACTCTTGTGGGGGTATTTGTGTAACAATCACCCCTAAAAAGAGGCGTCAACTTACCCAGCTATAATAGTAGGAATGAGTTTAAACGGCTAAGACAATGGCTAAATTATCTCAATGTAACCGCTAAGTGGCCATATTGCTAGTCACAGCTCTCATACTTTCAATTAATCCCATCGAAGAATATTTTAATTGACTTCCCATAGATCGATTAGCAGAATACCAGCCGCAGATTCGTAGAATTTAAGTTCCTCGTGCATCAGGTCAAAAACTAGTTTCAACAGCTACTACTTACTGAAACATGATAAAACCCAGCATGGAATTACCACATCAGCGCCAATATTCGCACAAATTCGGTTAAATCGTTTTCCAGCAATTGACTGTAAGCGCCTGAACTATCTAATTCAATATGCCTCTTTCCGCCGAACACAAGCAGAAATACTTCGCCCGTCTTAAGGAGCTTCTCAACACCTACAGCAAGTGCTTAATTGTAGGAGTTGACAATGTTGGATCATCCCAGCTTCAGCAGACCAGAAAGGCCCTTCGCGGAAAGGCAGAGATTCTAATGGGAAAGAACACCATGATGCGCAAGTGTATTAGAGAGTACGAAGAGGAGAACGAAGGAACCCCCACTATCCAACTTGAGGAAATCTGCCGTGGAAATGTCGGATTTGTCTTTACTAACGGAGACCTTGGGGAGGTCAAAGAGGCTCTAGAGTCTAACGTAAGACCCGCTCCTGCGAAAGTAGGAATCTTCGCACCTTCCGATGTTATCATTCCTGCCGGACCTACTGGTTGTGATCCCGGTCAGACCGCCTTTTTCCAGACTCTTCAAATCTCCACCAAGATTTCTAGGGGACAGATTGAGATGACCACCGGTACCCATCTTATTCACAAGGGTGACAAGGTTACTGCATCCCAGGCTGCTCTTCTTCAGAAGCTTGTCATTGAACCTTTTCAATACGGTCTTGAGCTCAAGTTTGTGTACGATTACGGATCTCTTTTCGATGCAAAGGTTCTTGACATTACCGATGATGTCCTTGCAGCCAAGTTTACTTCTGCTCTTTCCGTGGTAGCAAGTCTTTCTTTGGCACTCGGATACCCCACACAGGCATCCGTACCCCATTCCATTGCGAACGCTTTCAAGGCTGTCTTGGCAATTACTCTCGGATGCGAAAATTACACTTTCCCCACCGCCGATATCTACCGTGATTATCTTGCTGCTAACTAAGCTTACTGCTGCTGCTGGAATCGCCTTGAAAAGTCATACTGCTCAAGATGATTCTGTCATGTGAGATGGTGGAGATTACTGAATTCATTCTAAATAATTAAAAAAACCATCTGTCGCGAGCTCATCCCGATCCTTTCCTGTCATAGAATCATCTACGAACCGTGAAACACTATTGAATTTCAATTATTTAACTCAGATGTGAGCAGTTTATTGTATTTACCGTAGTTCATTCGAAATTTATCTATAAATGCGAAACTTCATTCTGTTCATCACACTACCAATCTTAGGTTTTCCATTGATTGGAGCATAGTTCTCCCTTCCGCTGAAGTTTGTTTCTATTATTGAATGAAGGCTACATTGTGCTCTTATGTCAGAACCATTTAAGTGGCGTTTAATCGCAAAATCATGTAGAAACATAACTGCGACGCTGTGCCTGTAGGCTGTATTCCTTTTTATTTTTACGCGAAGGGACAGAACAAATTCTCAAATTTAGGTCTCTCTACAGAGAATAGACGTTGAATGATTTTGAGTTTCGTGATTTATGCGAGTGTCAGTCAGCATCATCACAATTTCGGTCCATCTTAAGAATTGCTATCTACAACCTATTGCTGTTATCGTGATATGAAAAGATTATCGTATTTTATAATTTACCCCAGACTTCAAAAAGGATAGAAAGTTATACAGAGAGTTTGACACAAACCTCTCACTTTCAACGATGACGACAATTCCAAATAATACATGTATAATAATTCATTTTGCCTTTTACACGCGAACAAATGTGCTGCCCTCAAACTTTCTCAACAGCGAGTTCTTGCAAGTCTTTGCAAACGTATCATGGTAGTCTTCGCTGTACCTCTGCTTTTGCATAGCAGCTTTATTTCCACTACTTATTAGCCGAGTATACACCTCTGTCGGTCCTGAAGGTAACAAGGCGTCCCTCTCAGCCTTCTCGGTAATCTTCTTCCTTTCGTAAGGACAGAGCATCCTCTTGTTCAAGGGAATAGCTTTCATCCTTGAAGATGCAATAGTATCTAAACTGGCAAGTCTACGATAAAGCGCATCTTGCTTCAAATGCATGTCAAGTTCCTTCTGCTCCTTCTTTGGCTTGTCACCAAATGGACACATTTCAGACTTGGAAGAAGGAGGTAAATAAAGCCGAAAATAAGGTCTTGGATCTTTGGTCGTGAGATGTTGATCAGGGTTAGAACAAATTGAATTGCCTCGCTGCCGCGAGGGCGTTGGCTGGCGCATGGTAATCTCAGAAACATCGTCACGACCAGTGAACGAGCCCTTGGTCACAAGAGTATAGAAAGGTCTAGGAGATGGCGCCCTTGCTTTGATCCTAGATGTTTTTCTTGCAAATGATAGAGTGGGTTGTAATGCATGATGCCTTTCGTGTGCGGGAGAAGGTCTTCTCGCAACGGTGGGACTGGATGTGCAAGTCCTTGAGTTCATTGGGGATGGGTTCGTAAGTTTTGAAATATGAGTACAATCTGATTTAACAACAGTGTAATACGGGGGTTTGGTTGGTTTGAAGGAGGGCTTTTTGTTTCGCTTCGAAGCAGTAGAAAAAGTCTCACGCTTTGCAAGCCTTTCGTGCAAGGGTGAGGGATCGTTGGGAATCCTACAGAGTTTAGTATCTTCAGTGACATTTTCTTGAGCACGCCTGAGCATGAGAGACTTAGTCTCTCTCTCTGCTAAACGGTCATGAAATGGAGAGGACGCCCTCAATCTTGAAGGCCTTCGGGTCTTAACAGGAAGACTGTCGTCTTTGCTCTGTTGGATGGAGTGTTTGTGCAACTTGAAGGCAGCTGTCTCTTGCTTAGTCAAATATTGACCATAGCAAAAATCTTGCGAACCGCAGCTTTGGACAGAAGGGAAATGAGGAGTTTTGAAAGTGTCCTCGCTTTCCTCGGCGCCATCATCCAAAGGTGATTTTGTGCCAACAGAAGAACTGACAGATACAGAGCTTGAGAAGGTTGATGCTGTTCCATCAGCAGAGGTTGATGCATAATTGAAGAATTGAGGTTTCTCGTTCACTCGGTGGTTGCCCAATCGGTCTTTTTGGCTGGATGTCTTCCTAAAGATCTTACTAGAAGCTTCTGTCTTTCTTCGCGAGATGAGCATCATAGCTTCCTTCATATTATTATTCATTCTATTAATTTCGTTTGCTGGCATCCACTCATTATCAGATTCCTTTGTAAGAAAGGGACCGAATCCTGTTCCTACCTGTCCTAAGCCCATTATTGCTTGTCAGGATTATATTCAATACAATTTATTTTAGGGTGTGTGGTGTGTGTTTTACTCTGAGGGTTTGTGTGTTGAATTATTATTTTTAGGTATTTTCATTTGCTGTTCAGCCGTTGAGGAAGTTTTGCGGAGGCATTTGTCCCTGAATTTTCCGAATTACAGCGAATTTTACCTTTTGACAGTCAGAGACAACCCGTTGAATTTGTCAAGGTGTTTAATTCATTTTCCGTTGATACAGCCCGTTGAATAATCTGTCTCTAGGTCCTTATTTCATTCATCCGTTGCTACAGCCCGTTGAAAATTGTTTCCAAACAAAAGGAAGATTGATTCGTAGTGGGTGCCAGGTGAAGGTGGTGCCTGGAAGTGCCTGGAGGTGCCTGGTGCCCTCTCTCTCTAGAGAGATACTCCAATTAAAACAACTACCGACCGTAAAGTATTTTGTTCAAAAATGCACAAGTCCTTTCAAGACTTTCCTTCCACAAGTTTCAATCAATTAACGTTTGATAAGATGTAAGAGGAGAATAGGAATAAAGACTCGGATAATGACGACGTTCGGCAAAACTTCTCAACAACAACCACGTTCGGCAAAACTGAACTGTCAGCATACACAGGGTTCATATTATCATTAAAAAATCCAAAAGCATCACAAAGCAGACAACAGTTCTTGGTAAGCAAATTGTTCACTTTATTTGTATAACTACTGTTTTTATGGTTATTCTTTGGTTTTGTCCCTTACCCAACCTGTAACTATCAACCAGACAGTAGTAGTAAGTACAGTAAATAGGTCCGAAAATTGTAAAATAAATTTTGTAGAGTTTTCTATTTGAATTTTGTAATAGTTCTTGTTTTATTTGTTTACAAGCGGGCAGTGAGAATGAGAAGTGATCACTTATTTGTCCTGAAAGATTACCATTCATCTTTCAATAGATTCTTAGATCGTGATCTCATTTTCAATGGCCGTAATTGTTGAGAGAAAACTGTTTTTCAACCATTTCGAGCGGCAATTCACATATTATCGTTGCAGCCGTGTTGAATTCCGGTCCTGATTCTAGGCAAGAGGGCGAGCCTCTGGTTCCTACTATTTTTTTCTAGAATTGGGCCATAACTTTTGTGGAATGTCAAAAGAGCATACAGTTTCGGGCATTAAAGAATATGAGTGGGCTGCTGTGATGAAAGATTCTTTTGTTATCTTTCAACACACGAGGCCACTCAAATCCTGAGAGATCTAGGCATGACCACTTCCAAAATCAAAGGTTGGTGTAGCACCGTCCATATCATTACCACCGAATGTAAACTGATTACCATCCATTCCTGGAGCGAGAGCGGGCATCTCTTCTTCATCATCAACACCAAAGTATGTCTCCAAAATTCTTATACATTTCTCATAAATATCATTATTGGAATGCTGTTGCAAATCTTCAATCTTCGTCAAGCCATCTGCCTCAGCAATGTGTCTTGCCATATCATTGTTCGTTCCATTCGCAGTACACTGGACGAGTCCGACCTTGAGGATATTCTCAAGTCCTTCCAATGCAATAGTAACAATCTTTGGATCAGCAACTCCCAACAAATCACATAGAGGAGGGATGCATCCTTGATGGACAAGGAAGCAAATTTGTTCAGGTGATCCTCCTGATGTAGCATTGGAAATAGCCCATGCAGCCTCTTTTCGAATGTCAAACTCTGCCTGGTCCAACAATTGAATCAAGGGTGGAATAATGTTGTTATCAATAACACATTGAATCTGTTCCTTGTTTCCTGCAGTAATGTTGGATATGGTCCAGCATGCCTCCTTGCGAATACCTTTTTTTTGATTAGTCAAGAGGGATAGTAGACAGGGAAGGGTATTATGGTTAATGATGAATTGTGTCTGCAAATCTGTTCCAGTAACAATATTTCCAACCGTTCGAAGGCCAGGAGTTTGCACAGCAGGAGAGGGGTTCATCAATAGCTCAACAAGACGACGGCATACTCCCGCTTCGATGACAGCCTGGATCTTTTCGTTTGGACCATCGGAAAGGTACGAAAGTGCCCAGCATGCATCAGTAAGGACCTCCTCATCCTTTTGAAAGATAAGTTCTGCGAGGACAGGAAGGGCAATCCTAACCCTGTCAAAGTTAGGCTGGGGCTTTCCTCTACAAAAGTTGGAAAGGGTCCAGGTTGCATTTCTCAACATTGACATTTTAGACTGTGCCTGGAGCTGCCCCAGGAGAGGCTGCATAGCTCCGCATTCAAGTACGAGATCACGGCATGGCGGAGAATCTCCAGCGATATTCCCGAGGGCCCATACAGCTTGTTCCCTGACATCATCATTTGGAGAAGAAAGGAGACGAACAAAGATTGGCACTGCCCCGTATTCAATGACAACTTGGGTATTATCTGAAGTGCCGGATGCAATGTTTGTCAATGCCCACGCAGCTTCGAATTGAAGGGCAGGAGAATCATCTCTTTGAAGGAATTCAATGAACCTCGGTACAACACCAGAATCTATAACCTGTTGAATAGGCGGATTCTTCTCAATGGAAAGAAGTCTACGGAACTGAGTGGTGTATTCAGTTTGGACAGTTGCATCGTTTCCCATGACACCAGCGACCATTTGGGGGAGGTTTTCAAGCTTGGTTTGTGGTAGCGCGGCTCCCATTCCCATGTTCATGGCGCCTCCAGCCCCTCCATTCGTATCAAATGTAGGGTTTTGTTGACGACGTTTGTTGAGACGATCTTCCTTTTTAGTTTTACGGATTTGAAGAGTTGTCTCCTCGCGACGACGACGAGATTCTTCCAGGTCGACTCCCTTCTTGAAGCCTTTTTTGCGCTATGGATATGAAAGGGGAAATTGAGTGAGATACAGTAGTAGTAGTCACATGAGTAAGATCATGGTAATGCAGAACATTAACATTGCCAGGAATCTTCTAGTTAACTTTACTGTTGCAGACTGTTGCGTCTTCCAGAGGAATTCCAGAAGAAAGTCATTGATCACTCTTTATCATTGCATCAAAGGATTCGATTGCTTTACTTACGTCAAAGTCTTTTGGCATCATCTTGAATTGAAACTGTGGATTCTACTCGTTATGAAGAAGTAGACTAACGGTTGCGATTGTATGTCTTGGTCTTGTAGTGCAGCAGCCGTGACTGGCAACAACGTGCGAGGTGCGAGCGTGGTGATGAGAGAATAGCGGTCAGCGGCCAGCGAGCGAGCGGTCATCACAGCCAGATGAAGATAGCCAGCTACTAAAAAAGAGTCAAGAAGGAAAGAAAAAGAGGTGAATTATATTATTACTAATAAATAGCTCTAAACCTATTGATCGATAAATCAGGACTATTAAATACAAACAATCGAAATCGCAAAAGACCAAAAAGCTCCAAAAAGCAATTGAAAACATTTTCATAATTCATCCTTGATTCATCCTAATTCATCTCACATCTCGTCACGACATGAACTCAAAGCCGTGACTACATAGCTAGTGACCGTACCAAAAGAAAATCCAACATGCCCAAGAAAACGAAGCAAGGGAGTGGTAGGAAGTCCACTAAAGAAGCATCCAGGAAGAAGAGTGACAATAAAACTAGCGTTAGCACTTCTAGTCCGTCAAACACCTTTGGACGGAAGAAAGGCAACAAGAGATCCACATCATCCACACCTTCTAGCCCAAAACGCATCAGAAAAATTGTACAGCCGGAAGCTAAGGAAACATCCGAACTAGACGAAGAATCGGATTCTGAATGTAGTAGCACTGATGAAGAATGCATGTGGGCATCTGTACAGCCGTTTCATGTAGATGTATCAGCAAAAAAGGCATTTTATATGTCAATGAATGTCATTCCTCCTTCGCATCTATATGCAAATGCAAACGCAATGACTGGCGACGAAGAGTGGCAAGTAAATATTGGTGATACAGTTGCTATTCAAGTTGATGTGAGATCTATTCGACGAAGGCAATCAAAGCGGATAAGCAGTGAACTCCTGAATCACCCGTACAATGTATGCTGGTGGTGCGCAGAAGTCCTTGCAATATATCGGGATCTTGATTCGACTGACGAGGCAAAGCTGTTGAAGAACATATCAGATGATGCTGTGCATGGGAACATTATCAAGGATTATGCCCATTTCTATCTTGAGGTAAGGTGGTTGTATAGAATGGAAGACATTCCTGGCTTTGCGCATTCCAAGGCCAAGACGAAAGCTGGCTCTGAGGATAGTCTAGAAGAACTATTCGAGACCGACGACGTTGAGGTATTTTCAGCGAATACTCTTCTTGGTCCCGTATCGCTGCACTCAGAATCAAGACCATTGTTGCCAATGGCACCTTCATATCAAGGAATGCCTCTGGTACACTTTTTGTGTCATCGCTTCTGGACACTTCACAGAAAAACTTTGATGCCTATTGGGTCTGCAGAAACACGAATCCAACGAGGTATGATGTTTTCCAAATTTCTTGGCAGAGGCTTTGCTATCCGTGCGTCCTTTGAGGAGGCAACAGGTAACGGCGATTCTTCGCTAGTTGTAAACAGCGCGACTGATTGGAAGACGCAATTTCACAATACGATTGCTCAACTAAATTTGGCTGAAGCGTCAGCTGTTGACAGTGGTACGGAAGTTATTGGCCGCGAAACACAACAGGCACAGATCAAAAGCTTCCTTTCTTCTGCTGTCAAGGGTGTAAATGCAAAGGACTTGACTGATGTGAGAAACTCAAATGTGTTTGCACTGTTCATCGGTGGACCTCCTGGTAAGTTTAAATTGGCTTCATGTCATTATTTGTGATACAAGTCTATTCGCATGAACATTAACACTCAACTATTCATTAGGAACGGGGAAAACCGCATCTGTGAATTCGATAATTTATCAATTACGGAAGGAACAGGCTGCTGGAATCATTCCAGAGTTCACCTTTGTCAGTCTTAACGGGATGGAAATGAGACACCCATTTGACACTTACGTTCGTCTATGGGAAGCAGTGAGCCCAAACAAAGAGAAACTGAATAGGCCGAAAGCACTGGCAAAACTTCAGCTTTATTTCAGTGACTCAACCCCCTTGAAGAAAACTTCGCGCAAGAAGAGGGACGATGATACACGGAGAGCGGTAGTGCTCTTAGTAGACGAGATTGACTATCTCGTCACCAAGAAACAAACTATTCTATACAATTTATTTGACTGGCCGATGACTGGCTACGAAAATAAGAGCGATGCGCAACTGATAGTGATTGGAATCTCTAACACTCTAAATCTTCCTGAGCGGTTGCACGTAAGATTACAGTCTAGAATAGGCAAGCAGCGATGCATTTTCAACTCGTATTCGTCTGATGACAGCTTGAAGATCATTCAAGGAAAGCTCGGAGTGTCCATCAATGAAGGCAAGGTGAGTTCTAGTGCATTGGTCTTCAGTATCAGCTTTGATTGATTGATTGATTGTAAAACCAATTAGTTGCATGTTTGATCATCTCATATTCGCTTTTGTATATAGTCGATATTTCATCATGATGCGATTCGGTTTGCTGCTATAAAAATTGCGTCGGAGTCTGGCGACATTCGCAAAGTATTTCAGCTGTGCAAAAGTGCCGCAGAAAATGTATTTAACCAAATAATCTCCGGAAAGAAAGTCTTACCACCACATTCATCGTCCTACCGAGAAACCATTGGAGTTGGCGATATTCAGGCTGCTGCGAAAGAAATGTTTAATTCGATTCTACACTTGGCAGTTTCTCACGCTACGTCTTATCAGGCACTGCTGTTTGTCGCACTTGCAGCTTTACATCGCAACACTGGTAGAGAGAGAGGTGGCTTTACACTGGAAGAAATTGTAACAAAAATGGAAAGTATGGCAAACTCTTTGGGTAGTCAAAAATATATACCATGTCCACAATATCACATGTTAATTGGCATGCTCTGCCCCTTAGGAGAGGTAAGATTCCAACTGTAGCTTCAATGCATATTCCAAGAAATCCTCTCAATTTGTCTGCGTTGTCTTTTGCAAATAGGCTGGAATATTGAAGCTTTCAACTCCGAATGGATCTCAGGGCAGCTGCGGGACAAATGGAGCAGGGTCCCTCGTATCTTTGAATATAGACGCATTTGAAGTACTTAGTTCGTTGAAAGACACTTCGCACTATCCACTTGCACAGAAATTTCTTGGTCAAAAGCTGTTTAGTTTTAACAAATAACAGGCGCGCAAGCGGCATCGTTGCTTAAGAAATTTTAGATTCGATCGCATTCCCAGGTTGTAAATTGTGGCTTGAGATTGAATTCAGATGCTTTCTTCTTTCCACCGCAAACATGCTTCACCAGCACTTTCAGTTGTCTCCATTTGTCATTCTGTCCACAATATCACATGTTAATTGGCATGCTCTGCCCCTTAGGAGAGGTAAGATTCCAACTGTAGCTTCAATGCATATTCCAAGAAATCCTCTCAATTTGTCTGCGTTGTCTTTTGCAAATAGGCTGGAATATTGAAGCTTTCAACTCCGAATGGATCTCAGGGCAGCTGCGGGACAAATGGAGCAGGGTCCCTCGTATCTTTGAATATAGACGCATTTGAAGTACTTAGTTCGTTGAAAGACACTTCGCACTATCCACTTGCACAGAAATTTCTTGGTCAAAAGCTGTTTAGTTTTAACAAATAACAGGCGCGCAAGCGGCATCGTTGCTTAACATTATATTTTCGAAGCAAAATGATTGAAATTTTAGATTCGATCGCATTCCCAGGTTGTAAATTGTGGCTTGAGATTGAATTCAGATGCTTTCTTCTTTCCACCGCAAACATGCTTCACCAGCACTTTCAGTTGTCTCCATTTGTCATTCCCATCTGATGCAGATATTTCCAGAGCTTTAATAATGAAGTCTTCTTTCTTTTTTGGTTTTATTGTGTCATAATAATGTCCAGCGAGCGTTTTCTGTACGCATCCGTACTTATGACCTACATTCAACTTGAGATCGGCTCCTGCCAACAGGATCGCAGAGAATTCCTGTGGTCCGTTTCCACAGCAGGAGTAAAGCGATTTTAACATGGTTGGAACATACTCAACGGCCCAAGGAGGAACTGCTCCAGAAACACAGCGATATATTGCAGCTACGATGATGGCTCCTCCAATCAGTGATGTATTGTTGGCACCTGTTGATACCAAATCAAGATTGACTTGACTTGTGATGAGAGATGCCGTCTTGGCAAATATGGACGGCCCAAACTTAAAACTGAGCTCAAAGAATTCGACCATAGCAAGAGTGTGAGGACCATCCAGAGAAAGATATTTAGCTTCTCCAGGATAGGTAATTTCTTTGTCGACCCTTTTGTGAAGCAGCACCTGAATAGTAACCACAAGGGTCTCAGATACGAGTTGCAGCAGCGTAGTCTCGTCCTGACAACCCACCTCAAAGACAATTTCGATCAACTCATTGATGGTTAATAGCCACGCCTCGAAAATTGTTGGTCTAGGATCTTCCCATTCGGACAATTCGACGTTCGTGTTAGACCCAATGGCAGAGAATACGGAATCTTTACATCCTAGTAGAGAGGAAACAAAGCTTGGTATGGCAACATTTATTGCACTCGCTTCTACACCATTATTGCTGATTTGAGATCGCAAGGCGGCAATACCATCACGAACAGTGATGACGAAGGATCCAGCCGCGCAGACTTCCTCGCTCACAACAAGTTCATGAAAGATAGAACTGCAGGCATCGCGATTGGCCTTGCAATAAGATACAACTGCGTTACACTCTGCATTGATCAAAGCTTTCAGTGCTTCTACAGAATTGCATTCAAAACCGCAATCGGCAGAAGAACGAAGCAATGCAACAGTTGCACCACGTAGCCGACCCCACTGAATAGCAGATTCGGACGGTTCCTCGTTCGAGCTTTGAGTAAAACCATTCAAGCAAGCTTCTATCAAAGCTTCCGTTGCAGCTGTTCCAAATCCGTTTACAGCAAATAACTCTTTGCACAGCTTTGGAGGAAAGGCAGAGAGATCGAAACATGCTTCACATAATATGAACATTGCTTGCGCATGTGTCACGTCTGTTCTCTGTTTGCAAGAAATGATAACATCTATAGGCTTTTGAAATAATGACTTTAGCTCTGCAGAAATTGATTCTGAAGTTGTCGGATGAGCTTTCATTGTGCTCAAACCGATTTTTGACAATGCTGTCAAGAAAACTCTCCGTGATTTGGGTGTTACTCCTTTTCCATGCAATTGTCCAGGTGGTCTTTCTATCTCAGCTGTATGCAACGAGATGTAAACTTTTGCCAATTCTTTGTAAGTTGTGATGATATCAGTCTTGCTTATCTGCGAAGCACATTCAAGAGAGCTTCTTGCAAGACCTTCACCAGCTTTCACAATCCGCATCAACGCTATGCACCCACAATGGTCCTCTCCTCCAGGTGCCCTCACTGCGCCCCTAATATCGTATCTCGTATTATCCAGACTTGATTCTGCAATAAGCTCCGGTAGATTTGAAATCGATGCTGCAATGGCAAGTATGGCCAATCCAATTGAGCGGTGAGTCTTTGCTAGGAGCGGACTTTGTTCTTTCTCAATCATTGTCGCATAGAAAGGTGCGAATGAAGCGACAGTAATGCATATCAAGCGACTGGCTGGAAGAGTTTCGGACATCGGTAAAGACTTTGAAAATCCATCCAACAATTTCTCGCAGTAAAAGGAAAGACAATCTAATGAATTGTGGATAATCTTTTCTGCTAAATGCCGATCAACCTCACCTGACTGAACAAAAACACGAGCCAATATTTGTAGTGATTTCGCTGGAGCAGAAAGAGCATGAATAATAGTCTCAGGAGGGAGATTATTATGATCACTTTGATCTGAAATTCCTTTTATACAGTGCTCAACAATTTGATCAAGAATCATGAGTGAAACATGAGGGTCTTGCGAAGCTGCAACTTCCAAGGTGCAGACAGAGCGAAGTAGATCTCGAACATCATTCCTTTCAATCTCAACATCCTCATCATTGTTTTCTGTAAGATCCGAGAAATAGCCCTGGGGATATCGACATTTACCGGACAAGACAAGTGTGCTCTGGCAAACACATCTCATTGCCATCTCAGATAAATTCGCTGTTTTTGAATTGTCCATAAGAGCTTTATGCACAATAGCAATGTGCTCATAAGTTAAAGCACGAACAGATCTGTTTTCGTTAGAGCATATATTCTGCAGTGCCTCTGTAAGGATACGAACCAACATGATCGACTGAGATTCATCTTCTGATATTTTCCCATGCTTGATAAAATGAGGTAGGCATGCAGAAACGCAAGTACATATACATCCAACTGGGCCTTCTCCATCTACAATATCATGAGGAGCTGCTTCCATCCCATTCAGATTTGCCATGAGCAATGCAAATACTCGCTCCCACGTCCACATGGCTGCATGGCAAGCCACGGAACCTCTCAAATGAGCCTCTTTTTCAGCTTCTCTGCGTTTTTCATCACCTCCACTTAACACATCATCCATGCGCTCCTTTTGCCTCTTTCTCGCCTTGCTACTTTGCTTTTGTCTACCTGGCTGGTGTCCTGCCCTGCTCGACTCCGCAGTTATCCCAGCAGCTGATGCCATTACTTGCTCCACAGACAAACTCGCTCCTTCAAATATTCTCACTAAATATGAACAAAACGCCTTGTCGAAGTCAGTAAATGCAGCAGCCGTACCAGTACTGACACCATTCATAGTATTCGATAGAGTATATTGTACAAAATCAAGATTTAGCGGAACGAATTTTGACCATTTTTCACTTGATATGAGGATTTGTCGCTGCATGTACTCAGTTCCCCGTGAGTTGTCGATAGAGCCAGTAGTCTCGATCAAATATGCTATGGCTTCTTTCAGTAATCCAATTCCTGTCCCTTCGGATCTTAACTCAGCATTGGCAGCAACAATACATTTCGGATCCACTGATAACCTCCCTCGTGCTCCTCCTGGACCACCAAGCAAGGAATCTGGTATAGACGCAAGAGCTACGCAGAGACATCGACTCAAAGCCCTTTTATGAAAGTTCTGATTTTGCTGTAGTACCTTTTGATTGACTGTTTCGTCATTCAAAGCCCCAGGCAACAGTTCATTATAAGTTTGCAAAGAAGCCACTTCAGCTACGGATTGAAATGCCGTCGCAACAATTGTTACGATCGGGGTCTCAGATGCAGCACAATCTGATGCAACAGAAGCAGATGTATATCTCAGTCTCAAAGCAACCACAGCCATAGCAGATGAGAGAGTTTCCAGTAGCGGTGTAATATGTGATCCATCTTCTTGTCCACTAAGTTCACTCCTAATTGTATGTTCATATACATTTAGATATGAAATAGTGGCAAGAACCAGCATAGCAATCTCACCCTTAATTTTCTCCTCTGCATCACTGGGTGATATGGAAAGCATACGATTGTCAAAGGACGGAGAGTCAACATTCATGGTGGTCTTGAAATAATTTTGAAAAACTTTTCCTAGCAAATTGATATGATACGAGGATAACTTTTCACCATGAAACTTGACAAATTCTACCCAGTATTGGAACGTATTTTGTTGCGAATTTTGCCCAGTCGCGAGTAGCTCAGTTAAAACGTTAACATTCATACGAGCTGAATCGTAATGCTCGATTTCTAGGTCCAAAGCCTCGCTGGTTTTCATTCTTCTCAGCCGATGCAAAATCGTTTGTGCACAGAACAAACGTTCAGTGTTGTGCGAAGGAACAGTAAAGAGCAGAAAAGGAAGTGATGCATAAAGGCTACTTCCATTTGTCTCGTCATCTGCTTCTAACTTTACGCAGAGATCGTTCAGTGAATCTCGCTTTCGCTGATAAAGAGACGTAGCTTTTCTGCGAACGTTTCTCGATTGAAATTCAATGAGATAATCATGTGCCTCATGTTGGTTTCCTGAGTTGGTCACATTGTTCAGCGAATATAAATGCGAGAGAGCTGTCCGGAGTTTGTTCAGCAGGATCGGTTCTCTAATCTCGGTGCTCATTTTATTTGTATATTCTCAAGAGCAGAGAGCTTTTAAATTTCTTATTGTAGTAACTTTGCTAGATAGAGATATATAATATATAATATTTGCTTGCATGAATTGACAATATAAATTATACTATCGTCAATGCGTATCACGGGTCGCCCACCACATTTTGTTGGTACGTCGTCGTTGTACTTACATCAGAGATCAGAGCACACAACAGTAGTATTATCTAAGCACCACAACAACAGTATCGTAGTTTTTCATTTCGTTGGTTGGGAAGGAGGAGGAGAAAGAAGGAAGAATGAGATGACCCTCCCATAAAATACGCTAAAATAGCCAAACTATGTGTCTCTTTCCTCAAACTATGTTCGTCGTAAAAGTCTTCTTGAGTCTGGAATCTATTGTTTATTATTTATTACTTTATCTCCTCCCTCCTCCTCGGTCCTCGGACTGCGCGGCACACGAAGATATAACTACCGATCTGAATCCTGATTGATAATCAACTTAAGAATTGTAGTCATGAAATTATCCATGTATGCTGAATTTTTATATTTTCTACTAGTTTCCTTGGGAATGATAGACGCTCTTGCTCCATCTTTACGCGACATACGCACTCGAAGGAGCGCCATCATGCAGCTGGTATGTTCCTCATCAGCAGCAGCTGTTATACCAACTTCTCTACTACTAGTATTCCCTCAATCAGCTGATGCTTTGGAAGCTTGCCGACCTAAAGCTAGGAACTGCATAAGAACTACATGGACTTCGCCACCATCAGCGAACAAAGCAGAAGCCCTTGATGCAATACGTTCTGCGCTCAATGTCTATCCCCAAAATGGCCAAAATGGCGCTGATTGCAGTGGCTGGTCTTTTGTAAATGATTCACTGGAAGAACAAAATATAGCCAGATTAGAGTATCGTTCATGTGTGGGTGCCGCAGCCATTGCCATCAACCTGGGAAAGCCATTTATTGATGATCTAAAGTTGGAGATTGAAGAAACGGAAAATGGAATTTTAGTACAAGTAAAATCATCAAGTCGAATGGGTAGTGGTGATTTATTTGTTAACAAGAAAAGAGTTGATTTCCTTGGAGAACAGCTTAAGTTACAGGGATGGGATGTTCTGAATCTCAAGTATGGTTCATAGTACAGCATTATACAATACTATTTAATTACTAACAAGAAATAACTACAAATACTATTGAAATACTTGGTTCGACGGCAAAGAAATGGCTTGAAAATTCTCGCCAAATCAGCATTGGCTTTCAAAACGTCTACGTGCAAGCCATTCTTTACTGTAACTCTCTAAATCGAGATCACCTCCAAGATCAAAGGGAATAGAACTCTTTGGGATGCCAAAACCCTCAAGCCGTGCAGCAACAGCTTCGACACTTCCAACGTGAGAGTGAAGGGATACACCGGGTACTTTGACAGCTGCTAAAGTCGAATATAGCGAGTGGAAGTAAATTCCAGGATGACAAAAATGAATTGAATGCAAGGCAATGGGGAAGACACTCAACGCCTTGAACATCATTCGAACAACTTCTGGGTCAAAACGAGTAAATTTTGCATCTCTCGGATCCACAACATAGATAAGCCCATGTGCCCGAATGTCGGGATCATAAACCGCTATATGAAGGACGTACCACCAAGCTCTCACGAAAGACATCTCGTCCATGTACGAATGGCCTCGGTGATTCCGTTGTTGAGAATACATGATTGCTCGACCACTGCTGTTATCAACATTGCCATCGAACAATCGATGAGCTCCAGCTTCTAAAGCAATTATGTCCTCTTTTGCAAAAGCTCCATTATCACCTAGAACAAGAGGACAAAATGCTTTGTCAGCGAAGACTTCCAAACGGATCTTCCAGTAACTAACAATACGTTTCACGGTCGCCTGTGAAAAAGGGAGAAATCCTTGTGTTAAATGAAAAGCTAAAATACCATCGCGGGAGCTACATACCCCTAGCCATTTCTTACCTCTACATTGAATTCCTCGAGTTGTAAGAAAAGAATGTTAAGTCTCCTCCATTCATAATTACATTGTTCAGCTGCCATAACTGCAGCTTTCCTCTCATTCTCGGGGATTCTTGCAAGAGCTTGCTCAGTCTCAATTAGAATTGCTGCTCTTGATTCCTTTGTAATGGCACAATTACAGTGTTTGTTATAGTTTGCAGACATGCTACTACGAGTTGAACTAATGTTGACACCCACCATGAATCAATTGTGTATGTTGAACATTGAAAAGTTCTCTGAAAACATGGCCTGCATGATTTAAAAAAAATGACGTGGCTTGGAGACTGCATTATTGAAGGATGAAAATAAAAATATAATGTGACCATCATGCCACTCTAGCGAGATTAATCTAGGGCATTCAAGTGGCAGCAAATAACATAAAGTCTTAATATTCCGAACAAGAAAATAGGCAGCATCTTCTAAGTCAAAAGGTCGATCTAGGCTAGAAGAAATTGCTCATGTGCTCTTGCGGTGTATCGAAGAATAAAGAAATGATTTGGCTTTTCCTTTGAGGATGCAGCATCCTCAAAGGAAAAGGATGCATGTGACTTTTCGGGAAAATAGTGAAGACTGCATGCAAAACGCAACTTCAACTTCAATATTTATCAAATGAAAATAGAGAAAACGTTTTGGTGTACGAACAGGTATTTACGGAATTGTTTCATTTCTACAACCAATACCACCGACACTGATGCGAAATGCTGCTATCTCGAGCTTTTATAGAAATGAATCAATTTATCTGGATTTGGCAATCGTTCTGAAAGCATCCCTACACTTCTCCTAGCTATGGTGAACATCCGTCCTAAGACAGCCCCTATGTTTAACCCGCTGGCCTAATAGGAGTATTGGCAGAGCCATCAGTAGTATCTAAGCTCTCACTACTACGCTTGTTATCATATCTATTATATCTATTAGACGCCAGATTTATGCATTACTTCCGCACAAACATTATCACCACACCTACTACCATACTGTGGGAATTGAGGAACAGAGGATACCTTCTTAGAGTGGAAGATTCTAATGACGATTGACAACTACCTATCAAAGTCTTTTTTCGTTTGAGTTACAACTTTTTTCCCTGATTGCTTGTTATTAATTATTGTTGATCGTTCAGGAGTTCAACCGTCGTCGAAACATAAATGATTGTACAACAATGCAGTACTTATTTACCTGGGTACTCATTGGGTTGAAGTTGCTTCGACATTATTTGATTTCAATACTTTTCTGAGGAGGGGAAGTCCAAGCGAGCTGACTTTATTAATAGGCTATTTGAACTCAATACCCGAACACAAATTTTAACAGTTATGCAATCACACGGCCAACCTTCTCACGACCACGAGCCTGCAATGCCCCATGAAATCATTGCCCTGAATCAAAGTACACTTCGAAGGGTGAGGTCAGAGGGCATTCAATCACCATTGTCTGATTGGACGACGTTACTTGGGTCTTATCTACACTGTATTCGGAATTGCTCGGAACAAGAAAGTATTCCTGACCTTCTTGTTCTCAAAGAAATACAATTGAAGCAGATTGGAATGAAGAAAACGATGTATCCGCCTCTTGCGAAATCCACGAAAGTTCCACTTGTTACCATCACTGGTGGTAAGCGTAGCAACAATGGTGGTGAACACAGTGAGTCTGTTCGGCCAAACAAGAAATTCAAGAATGATATTATTTTGATCAATGAAGTCGCAAATGAAAATCAAGAACTCTTTGTTTGTAGAGCAAAACATTCAAGAAAACAGGGGAATAACCAGTGGAAGCCCTTCAGTGCTCCTGGTAAACTTCGTGTTTTCCGCAATCAAGATGGGAAATGTAAAATGGTTTTATGGGATGGAGCTGGCAAGGTGCGCATGAATCTATTTGTCGCCAAAAATTTATCATTCCAAAAAGGACGAAGCGGAACCATTTATTTTATGAGCATGGCTGATATTTCTTCTGGACTGGAGTCTTTTGTTGTGAAAGTAGGCCCCGAAAATGTTCAACCTCTTTGTAACATATTGATGGAAATCAACACAAAGTGAAAATGACTCCTCGTTGCTCAAAATTACAGAATGATAGCGCAGAACCATTCTTGTCTATGGAATTTTAATTAGAGTAACGATGCCATGATTTCACTGCCTTCTGCATCGGTGCCGTTGCATGAACACCATTATAATTGATAATAGGGTTGAAATTTACGAAAAATCCATCAATAGTTCACATGCTATTTTTAAAACATGCTTCGATCTGATGGGTCTAATACCTTCCGACTCTTCATTCTCGTCGTCTGAGGACGGTGAATTGCTCATTCCAATAACTCTTGTTCGTTGCCTCTTCCTAGTGTGATTACGTGTGCCTGTATCAAACTCAGCCTGTATTAATTTATTTTACATGGCAATGTGAGAGGCAGCGACCAGCGACGTACTGCACATCATACGTGGACATGGTGGACTTACTTCAACCGATGCTCGATTTCTAGCCTCTACAACAAATTGTCGGAGAAGAAAACCTGCAGCCTCAATGGCTTCACTTGTTATTTTTTGAGTTGGGTTTTCTTCGAGCAACAACTGCCTCATTAGTGCTTCACTGATCTCTGCATTTTCTGACATGATTCAAAAAGTGATTTTTCACTGAAAACCTATTGTAGCAATCCTTTCTTCTCTTGAAAGCGATGGCTACTCTTGACGAATTTTTTCTCTGATCTATGGCTCTTCCCCTTTGCTACTTGTGCAATGACCTCATTAATGCACAGCACTGCTAGAAAATATGTTGTGATCGGTTGTCTGGACTCTGGGCGTCAATAGGCGAGAAGATCACCTAGGTATCTTTGCTGCTAGTTCGTACTTGCTTGCGATTTGCTTGTAAATACATAGCAAATCTTCTTGCCGTTTGCCGCGTCGTGGAGAAGAGAAGAAGGAGGAGGAGATGGGACAAGAAGACGAATTTCTGTGTTCCCCGCAAAATTTACATCACTAATCTAAAAAGCCACAAATCAGGAAATCCAAAATAATTGAAAGGTGTCACCAACTTAGAGTTCCGATCGATCTTTTAGTGTTCTTGTTATCTAGATCTTTCAACATCAATGGAATAACGAAACACAATCTTTCAAACATAGTTTTTATCTTCTCATCAAAACCCCAGGCGAAAATGAAGTCTGTAATTTTCGCATCATTACTCATGACATTCTTTGTCCAACCAACAGCTGCTTTCTCAGTAGGTAACAACCGAGTGTTTGTTGGAACTCCTGTCCACCAAAACCGTCGTCTCGTAGACGACTGCATGACTGATCTTTCAAGTCTATGCACCCTTACTGAATCCGCTACAGTAGATGAGGCAGTCCACATGCTTCTTAATCTAGATGTCTCTGGCGCTCCTGTGATCAACAAGGACACTGGAGAGTTGTTGGGAATTGTAAGCACTTTTGACTTTCTTCAACAAGAAGCAGGTGACGGTGCCCTCTTGCCTATCCAGGGCACAATGGAAAACGTAAAGGACTACTTGAATCAAGCCAAAAAAGTAAGTACAAGTATACTAATAATGACAAATGATGTTTTACCAGAATGAGCGCCATCATATCATCGCTCGAAATAAGGAATCATGAAATTATTCACACATTTTTGCGCTATAAAAGATTTGTGCAACTAGAGTTGGTGATCTAATGACTCCAAACCCGATTACTATGAATCTTGGCGATTCTATGAGAAACGCTGCAATTCTAATGAATCAGAAAAACTTACACAGGCTCCCAATTGTTGAGAAAGACGGAAGGCTTGTTGGCATGTTGACTTCGTCAGATATCATGGGCGATATGGTAAGAGAAGTTCGAAGCCTTCCATGTGCTGTAGAAGATGCCCTATTGTCTCCCTAAATACGAACCTTAAGAGGTCTTCATTCAAATGCCGTGACACTGAGATAACCTCGTTAATCTATGTACTCGTTTAGTTAGACGACTCCAATCAACTTTTAGGTTGTGCAACGAGGCTCTGATTATACATATGACGCTCTTTGTATTATTATATAATTGGTATTTGTTCATGCTAGATAAATCATATAACTGAAAAATATCCAATGCGATCGGTAGTGAATCTTTCTGTAGCATTGTACACTATTTAGTACAGAAATGCTTTGAGTTATTACTTTTTGTTCCTGCACTGTTGTAGTGAGCTTGTAATGTTTGTTCATCCTACGGAAGAGCTAAATAAAATGTACATTCAATGCAGTTGGTTACATGAATCATTATCATCTTTCTGTGGCATTATAAAAGAGTTAAATTAAAATTTGTCTATTTTACAGACATTCAATATTCAAAAATCTGTCAACTTATGCCATCCTCAACTGATAGTCCCCATTCGCTGTGATATATCTCACCCATGGTAGTGCTTGGTAGCCACTCTTTTCAATAATCTTCAAATATCGTACTTGTATGCCGCTGGTTGTGAAGTAAGGGATTTCAAACTTTACAGCAATAGGCTTCTTCCACGAATTTTCCTTCTTGCCCGCTTGATCACCCCCCGCGCTGATGCTGGGAAGGCCAAAATGAGCTCTCATGAGGTATTCCCTTCCACCATGAAATTGCTTGATCTTCCATACTACAGCATCTTTATCAGGCAAATATGTGACATTTCCGACAGAACTCTTGAATGAGGGACTATCCACATCTGAAGGAACAGGAATAATGATTTCCACATTATTCGCTACACTCTTTGCCTTGAACTGCGAACGCGTCTTTATCATGTATTCAATTCTAGATCCCTTGTGAGGCTCCACAACAGCTTCAACCCAAATCAAAGGTTTGACATGGGTATTAAGCCTGTAGGTCATCAAGTCAAACTCTCCATCGGGAGGTATGAAACTAATAGTCCTGTCATTCTCAAAACGTGCAAGACGCACACATTGATGAAACTTGATATCCTCAAGCTCAACAGATTTTCCTCTCGCCTGGTTTCCCTTTCCAGTAGCTTCAAACATCATTTTGTCATTGAGACCAAGTTTGAGTTCTGGCATTCCGGAGAGGAAGGACTTCATTCTGACAGCTCCTTGAATTTCACTGTGGAGAACAGTACCGTTGGCAGCAACGAGAAGATTAAGCTTTTCAACAACGTCAAGAAAGATCTCATTCTTTTTATGTTTGATACCCTCGGCACGCCAACTAACGGCATTTGTCAAAGCGACAGGAGGCTTGGATTTATCGTTATTGGCCATACGGTTCCCTCTTTGAGTGATGAATGTTCTGAGAATGGTGGAGTCCAGGGATTGTGGCAAACCGTGATCCATGGTTTCGTCAAGGAGTTCGTAGATGATTACAAAATTATCTCGAATGGATTCTTCTTCGAGTGTACCAAAGTAATCTTTGAATACGGACGCTAGTTTGAAGAGAAATGTTGCGATAAGTGCTACATTTGAGTTTCTACATGTGACCGCAACAAAGTACAGGTTGTTGTGCTATACACAGAGAGATGGCGCAGAAAAATGAAGGTGAGAAATCAGAAACTAGTTTGTAACGGTTCGCTAAGATATTCTCCGCTTCCTCCGCAAAAAGTCATAGTTGCCTGCAATTCAGATCTTGTTTGACAATTATCTATACGCACCTGAACATATACAAAGGTATGACCTCCTACCCCGGTAGATCCAACATCTCCATCAGGCATGAAATCGCCGTTGGCATCGACATGAAATACTGGTTTCATCATTTGATCATCGACTTCCACAAGATATTGCGCAAAACGGTCAATGGCTTTTGTCAGAGGGATCTCTCCCCTGTAGTTTCGGCTGATGATGGATTTACCATTAAGATCTGTGAGGAACACTGCTGATGCAACCATGGCTCACACACAAAGATACACGCTGAGGGAAGTAATGTACCGTGTTGGGATTTGTATCCTAATCGTCGCTGTAATGTGGACTGTTTACTACTGTGGACTGCTTGCGATTTGCGATGGACGATGCCAATGTGAATACAATGCCGATTTTTCTTTTATCCCTGAAGGACATACAAAGGTTGAGGCGTTTTTCGTCAGCACAAACTAAATTAGTGCATTTTGAGCGACGTTCTTGTTGACTCTTGTTTTTTGTTCTTTGATCGCCAATGTCAGAAAGTCCCCGAAACGACAGAATCTCATGCGTTGAAAACTTTTTTTCAAACAAAAAACCTGCAAAAAACAAATAATGCGAACAGTTGAAGGAGACGAAATAGACTTCAGAGTGAAGGAGACTCAGACAGACATTAAAACTAAATCAATATAATTTGAACAGGTATCATGTTGGAAAGCACTGAATATGCAAAGATCAAGGTTAGTTCTAGAACTTCGTGATATGAGGGTAGCATGCACTTCTCTTGTTCTGTCTTTCACTAATACTCCATCGTTTCCAATAGCTTTTAGGCGTGGTGAAATCAATGTATAAAATACCGCGTTACGGCCACACAAGAGATATTGGTCTCTTCTTTTCTGAAGATCCTGCTATGAGAAAGGATTACATGCTGGGATTAATTCTCGTATTCTCAATCCTCATGAGCATTGCAGCAGTCTGGTTTCTTAGCCTAATCATTCTACGGATCCTTGGTCATAGAGTAGGATGTGCAGCAGGAAAACCTCCAGTCATTCCCGCTGAAGCCATGGGGAACAATAACAAAGGAAGTGTAAATACAGATGAGACTGGAGAATTCATTGTCATGCAAGATGATCAGAGTAGGGTAAATCGCACCAGGATCGTTTTCTTCATGAGTGTGCTGTACGCGCTTGCCGCTTGTGGAGTATTGATTTGGAGCTTCATCAAGTTGAAGAGCTCTTTCCAGAACTTTTATGATTACGCTGAGGTAAGGACTGATAGTGACGTTTGGATTTGATTAAATATTACAATTTGTTCTCACTCCAAAGCATATTGTCATCACAATTTCTCTTGTAGGATGTCAAGGACGGATTTGCTCAAATGCCATCAAGTCTGAGCACTGCCTTTGAAACTTCAACAGCGTTCCAAACGCCCAAAGATGAAATGGTGATTGAACTTAGTACCTTTTGCCTCACATCTTCTGGAGATGTAGATGGTCGGGATCCTGTGCAGGTAACTGCATCCTTTCGTGACGCAATTATTTTGGTTGAAGATCTCGCTTCTGATTCATCTTGGAACACATTCAATGAATCTTTAGTTGAAGTTAATGACATCCTTGCCAGCGCAGTGTCTTTCATTGGGTTTCTTGATAGTCCAACTGAGACTTGGTATATTGCGGTACTCTGTGCCACTGGGGCACTTGCTGTCCTTATTTTTTACTTGCTAGCATGTGCGTGGACATCAGGAAAGGAAGGGTATGAGTTTGCTGGAGAGACTGAGACCAGTGGCAATGATATCTTCTTGAACTTTGTTGGCATTCCCTTGTTTGCTTTTCTATTGGCAGGAACATGGTTTGCAACTTCAACTGTATTTACGTCTGGAGCGGCGAACGCGGACTTTTGTTATAGTGAAATCAAGACTGGTGATACAGCTTTATCATTCCTTCGGAATCTAAATTTTGATGAGAATTCAGCCATATACAAGCAGACAGATGATTACCTACATGTAAGTCATGCTTTGTAAATGTTGATTCTTTGCTTTTATGAACATCCTTTTGACTCAATTTCTTCACATAGGGTTGCATCGATGGCATTTCTGCCACAATGCCCGGAGCTGACACATACGATGAAGACCTCACCGCTGCCAAAAATATTGCAGGAGTATTTACGAGTTTCAACGTCGATGAACTTGAGACTGCCTGTAACGGTGGTGGTGCTTCTGCCGTCATGGCAAATGCTCTAGCACTCTCCGCAGAGCTCAACATTCTTATCACCGACTACGAGAAAGTGTATGATAATATGTCCTGCGAAGCTGTCGCTCCTTTGATACAGAAAGCAGTATATGAAGAGAGTTGTCAATCAATGAGCACAGCTCTTTTAAGGGTGTTTGCGTCTGGGTTGTGTCTCTCGGTTTTCGGAACAATAATCTTGTCGCTTCGATCAGCTATCGGACGACCACAAATATATTTGGTGCAAGCCAATGGTGAAGAGAGGGACGACGATGCATCGTATCTTGTTGAAAGTGATGACGAGTACTAGTAAAGAGTACATCGTTCAGTAAAATATCTACCTTAAACCGAACATCCGTCGTTTAATACTATTTATGTTTCAATTTGAGCATAAGTCACATTGCCTTTTTTGAATTTGTCATGCAGTGAGGTTGAGTCTATCATTTGTTTCGTGACGACATACCGGTTTCTACGAACTATTGATGGATCCACTGCTTTCTTCATTTAGTTATTTATTATTATGTATTTAGTTAGCATTTTTATCCCTATTATCGATTTATGATACTTTGCACATAGATTGGCTTTTTATATTTTGAGCATGATGATCAACACAAGCGCACACGTTTTCATCTTAAAAAAAAATTCCTTGTCCTGCTAAACCAGCCAAAACAACAACAGCAATAGAGATGTATAAAATCACGTTGGTCTGCGGTTTTTCAGAATCCAATCCAGACGAGGCCTCCCTCATCAATTTTTGCCTCATACCATCAGAAAGCGGATCTTTGTATTCCTGAACCTCGTCATCGTAGAGGTCTCCGGTTTTCGCAGCAGCCTTCACTTCGTCGTCTGCGTCGATTGCCATGAAGCTGATTTGACGAATTTTTTTAGATGAAGTGACGGGTGTGAAGGTTGCTGGCTTAACAGTGAAAGCATCAACTGCAACAGCAACGAGAAGGAGAAGAAGGCACTGATTTTTCATAGTTACTGATTGGTTTTAGAATTGTTGACTTTTATGTGTAGAATATGTTGATATCCTGCTGTATGTATCGTGTCAATGCGATGATGCCAAACTTCATGTTGTGATGAGTGATGAGAACACCGGACGACCACCACGTTGCGTTTGTGACTGTATCAAAGGGGGGGGAGCATTGCTATATCACCCCTTTTCCTCTTGAATTACGACGCGCGATTAATCTGAACATTCGACCATCGACATTGAACAACGGATATCAGATGATATCAGTCATCGCAACAGTCAATTGAAAACAAATCCAACCCTCTCATCACTATTCTATATTAGTTTCAACCGTCTTTTTATGTTGCACCATGCTGGTGTGAACCTGGTCCCATGTCCTCACCAAGTTGGCATTGAAAACTCGATTCAAACTCCGGCCTCCTTTCGCTGTACGACGATCTTCTTCTTATCGCGGTTCCGACCACAGGATTACTAATGGAATAGCCCCCTTCTAGATCCTTCGCCATTTTCATTGTTACAATAATGGATTCATCTCTTTGTTTCATCTGTTCCAACTGTAAAATTAGTTCATGAGTTTCCATCATCTCACTAATGCTTGCCATATCAGCTGCAGTTCGATGCCCACGGCCTTTTGAATCCAGAGACGTTCTGAGTGTCAATGATGCTCCGGAATCTACCAGTAGTTTGACAAGTTGAGTGCATCCACGTTGAGATGCTATGTGGAGTGGGCTATGACCGTTCATATCTAGGCAATCAATATTTTCAAATGTTTCACTTGCTAAGATCATTGCTGCAATTTGTAAAGGAGGTTCAATGGCATTGAGACGGCTTGCTCTTCTTTCACTACTGGAAGTCTTCCGTTGACAATTTTCTGTCTCTTCACACAAGAACGCACATAAATGCAAGAGTGTGGATCCAAGATGATTGATGTTATTCATTTGATGGTGTTCCATGAGCAATCGGAAAGTGTTTACTGATCCTGACCGACAAGCAGAGAAAATTGGGGTATTGCCATATAAATTGCTCTTGTCGATATTGGTTGAGAGCGAAGTGCCCATTCCTTCTTTGAGCAACAGGCGACAGGCTTTTTCGTTGCCCACACTCGCTGCTTCGTGCAAAGGAGTATTAAGATTACTCAGCAATGGCACATCCTTTCGTGCTCCATTTTCTAGCAATAGCTTTACGCACTCAATGCCCTTTTCTGGATTTCTTACAGCTTTGTGCAATGCCATCCCTCCCTGCTCCAAATGATCTCTTGACATGTAATTGACATTGGCACCCATTGCCAGTGACTTTTCTAAAGCCTCCACGTTTCCATCCTCTGAGGCTTTGAAAAGATCCAAGTTTTCTGGGGTAGGATCCTGTTTCCCGCCCCGGTAAATCTCATCGATTTTGTCTTCTTGAGTTCGAACTTCCATTGTTTGAATGAAGTGGCTGGCTGCTATGAGTAATGACTGGCTGTAAGTGATTACAGGCAAGAAGTCAACTTGTCGAAGCTTACCAGGATACAGAAGAAGTGACAGGTCCTGAATTATTAGCAATTTAGATATTCGGTTCTTTTCCTATTTTTTGCATTCTATCACGAGCAAAAAGCTTCAACAACCCTTTTGGTGTTAATTTTAGACACCTATTTAAAGGAAATGAAAACGTAGAGACTAATCTGTTATTCGATACGAATTAAATCGTCATTTTATTTACTTCTGCCGCATCAAATCATAAACCAAAGCACAATTTGTCAATGAACCTAATTACTTCTGTTGAAGCGAACCCCAGAGAAAATATACAAAGATCATTAACATCAAGCCTGCCTCTAACCTTTGATTCTTGTCATTATGCACTGAACGGAATCAATGATACAGTGAACACAATAACTTGCACTTTAGAGAACTCGCAACATGCACGCAATGCATATACTTGCGACCGGTTTACAATATGTGAAGATTACAATCGCGACATTCAACAATTTGATGAAAGATTGTTGGAAATTATGGAGATTCATACACACTCTGTAAAGCATAGAAGGAAAAGGGCTGGACGTGATACAGACAATCAACCGAGCAAAGACATTTGCGAGAGGCGTGTGATTGAATTGTCTCCAACTAGTGCTACTGCAGAGGAGGGGCGTGTGTCAAATGCATTTGATGATACCATGTCACCGGCCACTGAAGATTGGACAATGACATTGGAAGTGATGAAACAGCAACATCAACCACCAGCAAAACAGATTCTTGCAACTGAACAAAACAGAAAGATCGTTTCCTTAGAAGAATTGCTACAGTCGCTCAATGGCATGATGGAAATTGAGCTGGATCTGTTGAAACAGATTAATGAGAGGAGATCAGATTTAGATAGCAAAACGGTTATCGAACGTGAATCAGCTCTCGAAGATTGTCTACGCCAGCAAAGCCGTGATACGATTGCTCTCATCTCTTCTTATCAGCCAAAGACAGATAAATACCACCTTTCACATCCTTGTTACAAGGGAAAGAGAAAAGGACTTCCAACCGTTGAGCGCATACTTCAAGACGTGGAAAAGATCAAAGGGGAAGGAAACACGTAGCAATCGAAATACATTCATAGTCTATGCAGTAGCCACCAACCTCTTGTGCGCATTTCCACGAAACTCAGTAATTTTAGGATCTCAGGGGGAAATGTCATGAAACTGTCTGAGAAGATTGTAAAAGATCCCGAATAATTCGTAGCATTGGAAATTATTCCATTTCGTACGACATCCACCCTGTCATGTTAACAGGAGGCAGGAGGTGGCTGCTATTTCAGCTTCGTCGAGTCCGAATAAAAAGGCGATGACGAAAAGAGGGGTTGCATTGTAAAATTCTGCCTACGAATGCTATGGCGACGAAGAGTTTGAATCTAATATAGCACGAAACCTCTAGTCATTTGTGTTGAAAAGAGCAGAAAACAAGAGATTTTCAAGGAAATATTTAAACAGGCCTAGAGGATGGTAGATTAGGAGCCTAAAATAGTGGAGCTGTTACATTGTGCCAAACCTTCGATACAAAACCCCTTTTGAGTGGAAGGGGCCCACGCCCACAATACGCGCTAGGAACGTATATTGCCAGCGTAAGATTGAAAAGAGGTGTTAGCAGTTAAAAGATTAGTGAGTGCCATCATTGAAGTTATTTAATACTAAGAATTATTTGAAGTTTAACATATTCCCCGTGGAAAAAGGATCATCCAATAGAGCTTCCTCGCTACAAAGTTCAATCATTTCTTGTAAAAGTATTAGGTAAAAAAGATAGGATGATAAAATCAACAGATACAAAATATGTCACAAGTCACAAGCATAAAGTGTAAAGTGAAAGTAAATTACTAGAAAAGAGCGAGAGAAAAAGAGACTTTGTGAATCAGTCATGTTGTCCGCATGAGACATCCAACGCTCATCACAGTTTTTATTGAGAAGCACTATCGGAATAATAAAGGGTTTCTCAAGGTTTCTCCGTTTCTCAGTAGTCATTTAGCACAATGACGAACGCAACGAATGGATCCAATTCAAAAGTCATACCTGAGTAGAAAGTAGTAACATGTAAATAGTAAATTGAGCTAAACACTGGCTAAACCGATAGTTTTTCATTCAAGTCGTGCTGTTGTCCAATGAAGATGGAACACCCAACGGTCGGTCATTATTGTGCGAATCCAGGCGAATCGGAATAAAAAGGGCTCGCCGGTAGTCATTCAGACATTTTCATTCATTCCAGCACACCGTATTTGATACTATTATACCAAAACTAGATCTCATTGCAATTGATTCACGCCGAAAAAGTTCAAACGAGAATCGCTTCATACCATCAACCTTCTAATTCTTGTTGAAACGCTTTCACAGAGGATAAAGACCCCAGCCATGAAGATTCAATACGTTCTCCCCACAGCTCTGTTAGCTTTTTGTTTGATTCCTTACCAGGGGGTGCATTCACTAAATCAAGGCTCTCCTCCAGAATACAAGATCACACGAAAGCGTGATGCTCCCTTACCCGCTAATCTTTTGGATGCTAATAAAAATCAGCGAAAGTATCAGCAGCAAGTTAAGTTGACTGACGAAGAAGAACTCTTTTTGAGATATTTGGAGGCGGAAATATCTACATCCTATTCATACGCACCTACAGTAGCTCCAACTATGTCACCAACACATACTCACACCAAGGCTCCGACCGAAGCTCCCAAGAAGGCACCTACAGTAGCTCCAACTATGTCACCAACACATACTCACACCAAGGCTCCGACCGAAGCTCCCAAGAAGGCACCTACAGTAGCTCCAACTATGTCACCAACACATACTCACACCAAGGCTCCGACCGAAGCTCCCAAGAAGGC
>Ga0306864_1000147_pt1 | contig 33922 bp, 24 predicted proteins | sample AntRauTorckE5430_FD_190448 | JGI IMG/M metagenome (GOLD analysis project Ga0306864, IMG submission 190448) | Saline lake microbial communities from Rauer Islands, Antarctica - Metagenome Torckler E5 #430 (v2) (version 2) | ecosystem: Environmental > Aquatic > Non-marine Saline and Alkaline >...
TTGTTGGTGTATGGTAAGCATGCGTGATGACGATTACTTTATGCCCTTGAGCTATTAACCGTTGGGCGAGGGAATATATGTGCATTTCCACGCCGCCGAGACGTGGGTAAAAGAAATCAGATATTAAAGCTATTCTCATTGTTCCAATTTAGTGTGAACTAGTGTTTTGTGTTGAGGAGATTGGAGACTTTGACTCCTCGCATGAAGTTGGATGCGACATGAATTTTGAACTTTGCACTTTGCACTCGGACATCGGATAGCATTGTTGGTTGTTGGTTGTTGACATGTTTGAATCATCATCATTGTGCAATAAAAAATAAAAAATAATACATTACAAGTTTAAAGTTGAGCAACAGGTTCCTGAGTGCAGCGAAGAACGTCCAACGTGCTGCCGCAGACAGAAGTAGTAGTGTCGTCTGCGGTATTCACACGGTATTCATTCATTTGTCTTTTTTCTTTTTATTTAAGTGTAAAAACAGCCTTCCTTCTTTATTCTTTTCTATGCGTGTGCCCTCTATAGCCCTCTATAGCCCTCCATGCGCCCTTCCTCCACCAACACACGTCCATACTCACGGCGATTGGTGTATTGTTGCAGATTGTTCTAGATTGTTGCAGCAAGGTTGCAGTGAAAATTTGAAAATCTTTTTAATCACGTGGTCGGGTTATGACACCCCATCATCAGAACATCTTAGAGCCCCTCATTGCTTGTGACAGACTTCACATAAAAAAGAGAAGTGTCAAGTTCAACCAAGAGTCTGACTTTCCAATCTAGTGCGCAGCTTGCCATAGATAACTATCTTTCTAATCTTTGCACATTGCGTCTTTATTTTTCTACCTTAGTTCCTGATGTCGACCGGGAAAGGGAAAGATAGCTGCTGCTCTACCAGCTCTTGCACCAAACCAAAGGCCGCAGAGAATCAAGCACCAAAATGTGCCACTACCACTGCCTGTTCCAAATCTACCCCCGCCGCGCATTCCGAGGAACACAAATCTCATGATCACAGCCATGGCCATAGCAGTGGTTCTCATAACCATGCTGACCATCATTCCAATGAGGAGCACAGTTGTGCTGACCACAAAACTACCAGCCATGTGAAACCGAATTGCGTGGCAATTATGCGTGAAGATGGCCTCGTTGATGTGTACGATACTAATGGTGAAGTGAGATCATTCGTTTCAAAGAGCACTCTGTCAAAGACCTCGACTGATAAAGATAAAATTTGCTTCTCATCGCATGGTCACGATGTGGACTCCTTCCTTACACCGTGCTTTGATGTTGACGGAAAACATGGTGAACCAGAAGAATCATGTTTCTGTGGAATTGATACTCCTCATCTACATGCTCACACGTATGATGATGTTTCATGCAATGACAACGATTCTTCCAAGGATGGTAGCGATGGGAATTTGGGGAATCTCGCCAATGTTGTTTTTCACCCAGTGGAAAGTTTTGATGATGATGATACGAAACTAGAAAAATCTAAATCTATCCCAATGTCAGATAGATTTCCTATCCAATGTAATTCAAAGGAGGTCAAGATGGGTATCGAAGGTCTAGACAATGCTTCGGAGTATACCGCTTCGCGTCAAAACGTCTTCAAGGTCCAACATGAAGATCACTTTGATACGCTTGTGCACAATGATAAGACCGGAAATTTGACATTGGAACATGATTGCAATGCATGTGGCGATAGAGATGTGCATGGATCTCTTAACCTTGTTTCTAAGAGAGTTTTGAAGTCTTCAGAACAGGCGAAGTCACATACTGGAATTATGATGAACTTTTATGAAATCCCCAAGTCTCCTCTTAAAATCTTGGATCTTCTTTCTGATTTCTTCTCCATCGAAGACGATCGTGCCAAAATCCTTCGAAGTGCGCTACCATCTTCTCCTGTACGTAAGAGAGATACCCGAGGTGAATACTGTTGCGTTCCATCAGCAACTAACCAAAAAGGCTGTTGCGCAGCAGTTGATGTTGATGAAGTCACGGAGTTGACTGATACTGCTGAGGGTGAAGTGCGATCAACCATCCATGTTAAAGCCATTTGTTGCGCTGCCGAAATCCCTATGATCAAGTCGATTCTTCAACCCTTGAAAGGCGTCGTGGACGTCTCTGTCAGCACAACAACCAAGCTCGTTCGTGTTACTCACGATCCAAGCTTGTGCACTGCCACGGATGTTACTGCTGCTCTGAATAAGCAAAAGTTTGGAGCGACGCTAAGGAAGGATGGAGGGACACAGAAAAAGAAAAGTGTCATGTCCGGTAAATCATCATTTTTCGTGTCCGGAATTTGTTGTTCTTCTGAGATTCCTGCCATTAATTCTATTCTGGAACCTCTTAACGGTGTTGAGAAGGTCTCCATCAACGTCCCAAACAAGACGGTGTATGTCCATCATGAGTTCAGCTTGATATCTGCGAGTGGAATTAAGGATGCTTTGGACTCAGAGAAATTTGACTGCAAAATCTTGAATGACGCTGGAGATGCTTTCCAGTTGAAAGGCACTGTCATGTCGAAGTATGTTGAATCTACCTTTTTGATCGAATCTGTTTTTGAAGCAAAAGAAGCTCAAAAGTTGAAGCAAATGCTCTCTGCAAGGTTTGCAAAGGATCAACTTTCTCATTCTGACACGCACGTGCCTAGTAAGACTATCAAGATAGATCATAATCCCCAGTCAGTTTCTGCAAGCTTGTTGAAAGAGTTTCTTACTGAATCGGATTTTGCATGCTCGATTGTCGCTGATGGCTATGCTGAAGGTATTTGGAGTGCGGGCGAAGATGAAGTAGAAGAACATAAAGTCAAGCTACAGTGGAATGTTATCTTGTCTGGAGTCTTTTGGATAGTATCGATGTTGCATTTCATTGATGTTGATGGAAATTGGGGCTATCTCAAATGGGCTGCTCTGGCCTCTGTTGCATTGGGCATCAAAAAAATTTTCACGAAAGCATACTTAACCATGAAGCGCAAACAGTTTGATACGAATTGTATGATGCTTTTTGCCACAATCGGAGCTCTTGCTCTTCAGGAATTTAGCGAAGCTGCCGCAGTTACCTTTCTATTCAGCATTTCTGATTGGCTTGAGACATTGTCTACTTCCCGTGCGCGAAATGCATTGTCTGCTATTGTGCGACTCCGACCTGAGAGAGCCCAGGTGAAAGACCCAGCCAGTGGAAAGTTTGTCTTTGTGCCAGCCTCTGATGTTCCCACTGGAAGCATTGTTTCCGTTCGAACAGGCGATAAGATTCCATGCGATGGAAAGGTCGTAGAAGGTAGATCAGTTGTTGATGAATCCTCTCTCACTGGTGAATCGCGCCCTGTCACGAAGTCACCTGGAGCTGATGTATCTGGAGGAACCATCAATGCCGGACTAGCGCAGCTATTGATAAAGACAACATCGACGGTAGATGATTCTGCGGTTGCGAGGCTTATTCGATTGGTTGAAGATGCACAAGCGAACCGTAGTCCTACTGAGAAATTGATTGATGAGTTTGCGAAAAGGTATACACCATTGGTAGTGTTACTTGCGTTTTCCATGTGTACATTCCCGTGGATCGCTGGATTTGAAGCTGGCCGAGAATGGACAAAGATTGGTCTAGTAACCATTGTCATCGCGTGCCCATGTGCATTGATTATTTCTACACCAGTCACATATGTTGCGGGCCTAGCGGCTGCTGCCCAGAGTGGAATTGTTATCAAGGGAGGAGCTCATCTTGAGGTAAGAACTTATGTATCGTTGTTTATCTATCGCTGTAGCGACTAATATGAATGAATGTCTTTACTAAACTTTATACACAACTATAGGCACTTGGTCGCGTGACTAGGATTGCATTTGACAAAACTGGTACTCTTACTGAAGGAAACTTTAAGCTACTTCACCTTCGAGCTTGGGGGGATGTAAGTCGCAGTGAAGCAATGGCATACATCTATGCCATGGAAGCTCATGCGAGTCACCCATTGGCAGCAGCAATTATTTCAGCAAGTAAAGCTGAGAATATCACTGTTCCAAGTGAATGGAAAATTGTGGACCACTCAAATCTTGAAGGAGAGGGAGTGCATGCGAAAATTAATGGTGACGAGGTTTACGTAGGAAACATTCGCTTGTTTGAGCGCTTGCAAATGAGTGATAAAGTTCCCGCATCAGAACTAGCCATCGTGAAGAAGTGGTTACTTGATGGGTGCACTGTTGGATTCATGAGCATTGAAGGATATGGCATTGTCAGTTCTTTCTGCGTTGCTGACTCTGTTCGTCCTGAAGCGAAGAAAGTCATTGCTGCTTTTGGTGACCTAAATATTGATGTTAATATGTTGACTGGAGATAACACAAAGGCTGCGACCTCAATTGGAATTGGAGTAGGTCTAAAACATGATCAAATCAAGAGCAATTTGCTTCCCCACGAGAAGCTAGAGCTTGTGAAGAATATGATCAAAATTGAGCGAGATAATGCTGCAGAGAAGCGTTGCTTCAGAGGGAAGAGACCTGGCTTAATTCTCATGTGTGGGGATGGAGTCAATGATGCCCCAGCTCTTGCGTTATCTGATGTTGGAGTAGCCATGGGAGCTGGAGCTGCGCTTGCAATGGAAACCGCTGATGTCACATTGTTGGATTCTGACCTTGAAAAACTTTTGTTTATTGTGAAACTTGGAAAGAGAGTTACCCGTACAATCATTGAGAATGTTACTTTCAGTTTTGTTGCGAAGGCAGTTGTAATGGGCTTCACTTTTGCAGGATATTCCAGTCTCTGGGCAGCGATTGGTACTGATGTTGGTGCGATGTTGATTGTCACCTTGAATGGAATGAAGTTACTACCTTCGAAGAAGAATGTGAGGTCTGGCGATGGTTTTGATTCATTCGTAGCAAAAGGTAACAAACCTGCTGTTAAAACCATGGCGTCACCCTCCGAAGTTCCTTCATTCCCTCTTCAGGTGCCAGAGGAAAATGTTTAGTGCCCCGTCGTCTCCATCGGAAAATGTTTAGTGCCCCGTCGTCTCCATCTCAAATAATAGGATTGGCCAAAGAAGAAAAATACACACCAATCTCTAAAAATCAATGTTACTAAAACTCTTTAAAAAGAAGCTTTTTAATCAAATCATAGGTTATTCGAAATTAAACATACCCGCGTAACCAGGGGCTTATTTAGAAAGATCAACTAACAGCAGTCAAAGACGCGAGAAGCTCTGATCCAACCACAATGCTCCGACAGAATTAAAAACCTCCTTCCTCCATCCATCACTACCAACTACCATAATCAATAATCAATAATCAACAAGAACATAAAATAGCAATGGCGTTCAGACTGGCTTCTACTCGCATGTTAGGGAGCATTGCAAGGCGATCGTCTTCACTCTTGTCGAAGAATGCGCTGATCTCTAAACATGGTAAGTGACTAGCACTGATTGATGACGGCTGCAATTCATGTGAAAGTTAATGAAGTCTCGGCTCAACTAATTTAATTGTTCTGCTCCTCCAGCCCCTGTGCAATCATTAGCATTTCAAAAATGTAATACTGCAAGCATCTCCACTAATGCGAAGGTAACTGCGCCTCCTATGGTGTACATTGCCGGTGAAGAAATGACACACTACTGTATGAACCTCATCGTGGACAAGTGGATCAAACCGTATTTTGAAGTCTCCAATTGGGAACATTTTGATCTCTCATGCAAATCTCGTGATAAGAGCAATGATAAGGTGCTTTATGCCGCAGTTGAAGCTGGTAAGAAGGCTGGTGCAATCTTCAAAGAGCCTACCATTACTCCTTCTGCAGAACAGGTGAAAGAGATGGGATTGTCAAAAGCATTTGGTTCACCCAATGGTGCTATGCGCCGTGGATGGAATGGTATCACCATCTCTCGTGATACCATCCATATTGAAGGCATTGAGCTTGGGTACAAAAATCCTGTTTTGTTTGAGCGCCATGCTGTTGGAGGTGAATACAGTGCTGGATGGGCCGAAGTAGGGAAAGGAACCCTAATTACGAATTACATCCCTTCTGATGGATCCGACCCAATCATTGTAGACAAGCGTGAATTCACTGATGACCACAATGTCGCTGTTGTGTATCACAATCCTTATGATAATATTGAGGATCTTGCTCACTACTTTTTCAAGCGCTGTCTTGAAGTCAAAGTTACACCATACATTGTCACAAAAAAGACTGTGTTCAAGTGGCAGGAAGGATTTTGGGCAACAATGAAGAGAATATTTGATTCTGACTACAAGGAAACTTTCGAAAAGGAAGGTCTGTTGAAGCGAAGTGGTGGAGACTTGACACATCTTATTTCAGATGCTGCTACGATGCAGCTCATTCGCTGGACTGAAGGTGGTTTTGGTATGGCTGCTCACAACTACGATGGAGGTAAGTTCCTTGAATCATTCTGATTTACATTATTTTTGGATACTAAATTTCTGACACGTTGAGAATCAATTGATTTGTTCCAGATATGTTAACGGATCAGATTGCACAGGTTCATCGTTCTCCAGGATTTATTACTTCCAACTTGATTGGAAAGGATGACAGCGGAAGAATCATCAAGGAATATGAAGCAAGTCACGGGACCGTAACTGACCTCTGGTTGGATCATCTTGCAGGAAAAGACACCTCTTTGAATCCTTTGGGACTTGTGGAGGCTCTTATCGGCGCCATGAATCACGCCGCTCTTTTGCAACTTGAGGCAGATGAGAATTATCAGGGCACCTATGACGAAATCATGGATTTCACTACAACTCTTCGCCTTGCGTTACATAATACCTTTAGGTATGGACAGGGAACTCGTGATATGGCAGGACCTACTGGATTTACCACCGAAGATTTCGTTGACAAGGTAGCTTGGCGGCTTGGGCGTTACCTATCTGACGATCAAGAAGCTGAGGCGCCACCTGTTCTTGAGGAGCCAGATCGCGAACCACGTGAGTTTCAGAATGTTGATATGCCCAAGTTGCATTCTTTGTTTGACAAGTATGATATTGATGGGACTGGTAAGATTGACTTCAAAGAATTCGCTCAAATGCTTGTCAAGATGGGAATTGCTCCAATGAAGAATGCATCTGAGAAGGAGCCTGATGTGTAAGCATTCAACCATTGAAAGGTCTGGCATCCTATTGCTGTCCTATTGCTTGTTTGCGGACACGTATGTCATATTAAGAAGTTTAATATAATCATTATCTCTCTATGTTTTCTACCGAAAGTTAGGAACCTTTTTATCTACATGTTGTGATAATCCTGCATATTTTGTGTATGCGGCAGTTACTGCATTCTTGATCTCCTCAATGTTTTCAAGTCCACCAAGAAGAACAAATTCTCTTTTCAATGTTCTTACTTGAGCTTCTAGGTGTTTCATCAGCCTTGATTGGCTTGTCATTTTTTCATTCAGAGTTTCAATTTCTAGTTCCTTTGTTACAACAAGATTTTCTTTCTCTTTCATTTGGTAAGACAATGTGTTCATGTCCCTGCTCATTTCTTCAATTTTCTTTAGCAGTGGCGCTTTTTCACATTCCAGTGCATTGATTCGAGTCTCATGCGCAATATTCTGTAGCGACAAAGATTGATTTTCAGATGACATCTGCTTCAACTCCCTTTCCCCAGTGCTGACTTTGCCCTCAATGTCGTTGATTTGCGTCTCGAAATTACTTATTACAGTCTATGAAGAAATACTGGTTGAGTTGCACTGCATGAGAAAGTAAAACAAAACTATACAAAAAGGGAGGGTTACTGACTTCTTGTTTCTTCCGCATTTCATACTTTGACTGGACTGCATCCTCTGCAAAGCTTGCTTTTGATCGCAGTTCCTCTTTCTGCCGAAATAGTAGATTTTTTTCCCTATTCAAACCTTGCATATGATTCTGAATTTCTTGCGTCCTGGTTCTTTGAATGCGAAGCTGTTCATCTGATGAAGCCTTGAGTGTGATCAGTTCCATTTCATATTCTTCTTCTTGTTGATCTAGTATCTCCCGAAAGATCTTATCAGATTCTGTTGCTTCCTTCTCCAGTTGGTGAAATTGAGTGCGAAGCTTCTTTCTTTCAGAATCGGAATTTTGTTCGCTCCGCTTGAGATTATTTTGAAATTCTGCCTTTTGCTTTGCCAATAGGTCATCTAGAGATTCTTGGGTATTTCGCAGTCGCGCATATCGACTACGTTCATCAGAAAGTCTCTGCTCGTGGAAATCTTCAAGTTCTTGTAGTTTGTTCTTGTCATTCCCATCTCTTGAAATGATCTCGTTCGCATGGCTGCTGATAGTTTTTTCTAGATTGGCTTCTATGCTTTCACATCGGACTCTAGGCGAAAATAAATAATATTAGAATGGTAATTGTGTTGTGCTGAGGCAATATCATGAAGAATCTTACCGCTCGACTTCCATGTGTCTTTCTGTGTTTGTTTTATATTTGTCCAATTCTTTTTTCATGAGTGCTTCCTGTGAATGGAGCTCAAACTCATGATCACTTTTTAATGCATTGATATTTCCCTTAAGATCATTTATAAGTTCTTTTGTCTCTTCGTAAGCGTATATGCTGATAAGCACAATATCGTCATTAATCAGGGATGGTGACAAGAGTAAATTTTGGTGAGCTTGTGAAGATAAGTAATCTGAGAACAGGATAGAACCATCCTCTCCACCAGTGCTTATCAGGAATGCCCCACTGCACACCATTCTGCTGACGGTAGGACTAATTTGAGATGTCACCAAAGAATAAGTGCAATGATGCGCTACCTGTTGCAGAATTTGCGTAGGATCATCGTCCGACAGCCAGTTGTAAATTCGTACAATACCATCTTGGGTTGCTGCAAATAGGGTAGACTTATCTGGGCTTAGACAGACGGTAGTGATTTTGTTTTCATAACTTGGACTACAAAGTAGTGTCACCATGCTTTCATCTGTAGATCGTCCACTCCATTCTATTTTATGAAGAGCACCATCGGATGTACACACAGCTGTATTTAGCAAGGTTTGAGAAGTTGCAACTGCAATAGACATACATACTCCGCTCAACCGCAGACAATTGAGATTATCGATACGAACACCCGTTTGCATATCCCACCCAAAAATGTTCCTGTCGGTACCTGTAGAATATAATATCTCTCCAGCCCATTGCAAGCATTGAATAGAGCCAGTATGGCCAATGAAGGAGGATTCTACGAGAAATGTCGTAGGGTGCTTATCTTGATACGTAAAAAAGACAGAGATGACATTGCTATTGGCGGCTGCTAGATATTGTCCACCTTCTGAAAAGACAAGATTCCTCACTGGACTTTTGCATGTCATTTCTCTGTATGCTATGAGCTCATTGACGAGTATGTGATACAATACAAGTTTGTCGTTATATCCAACAGCAAGCTATCAAGGGATGACAGGGAAGTCAGATAGAGAATCAATCACAAAGACAGGGAAAGAAACTATGGCCTTACCTGATGCCCACTGGGGTGAATTGCTACTGTGTGTGGTTCATCATTCTTGTGAGTAATCATACATCTTCTGAGTTGGCTATTCCAAACTTTAACTGTTTGGTCTAACCCACAAGTCACAATATACGGCTTCTCTAAACAGCAATCAAGGTCGACAATTCCTCCCTTATGTCCTGCATCGATTAAAAAGGGCTGGAGTGAACTATTGGCAACCTCAAACTCACTAATATTTAGAGTGTCGATACTATTATTGCAATAAACCAAAAGGCTATCATCGTACATTTTCCTATCGAATATTGACACAACTGGACTGTCACTGCCATTCGATACCTTCTTTGTCTGGACGTGTTTTTTTTGGTTGCCTGCAACCTCCTGATATTCGTACAAGATTATGGTCCCCGCCGTAGCCCCGATTGCAAAGCCAGGGGAGGATCTTAATGCAGCAATGGTTGTCGCGCACATATCTTTTTGGAGTCCCAGTACTATAGTTTGATCATGTTCTACTCGCGGTCGTGAGGATGATATTCCATCAGCAATTCGATAAATATTCACTACGGAATCGTCGTGACATGTTACAGAAAGCATCCCATTATCATCACTTTTTAACGGAACTGCAATGATGGCCAAAAGCATGTCCTGTTCTTTATCCCCCACACTAAGCCAGGTGTTATCTTCATATTGATACTTGGTTTCGTTCGTTTCGGTTTGTGTTAGCTTGGTGTTTGTTAAATTGTAACGACTCCTGCTAGACGCGAACCAAAGCCTGTTATGCCCTCGTCCAGACGTCACAAATAGTGAAGACGAAGATGAAAACTGGGAAAGGGAACAAGACACGCGGGTAATTGTACCTGTAATTGCAGCAGAAAAGTCCAGCTTATCATTTTCCCAAAGCCATAAGCTTATTGAATCTTCGCATGCACAAAAAATGTGCTTCGTGTCGTGAGAGAAGCACATGCTAGTCACTCTGCTTCTATTCAGCATGCTGGCAACCTTTTTCCTGGTACCAGTCTTGTATACAACCACTAAGCCTCCATCTCCATCAGTCGCAGAGTACGCAACAGCAATATACTTCTCATTTGGCGCCATGGTTAGTGAGGTCGGTGGAGCATTCTTCGTGAGTAAGTGTTTTTGAGCCTCAAAGAAACTAGTTGATCTTGTTTCTTTATTGTATGCAACAAGACTCGATCCAACCGGGAAAACCACTTGTTCATTCCCATTGGGATCACTGTAAACAACCAAATTGTCCCTGATGCATCCATTGATTCCAAAGGTGTGCAATGGGCTCAATTTCATGTCAGCAGATTAGTGCTCTTTGGTGCCGAGGAATTTTAATCACTCTTTGGTCAATACTTTTACGTTAATTAGTTGCTTAACTCAGATTGTACCAGGCATGAAAGTCGGTGGTTATTGTTCCTTCAATAGGATTTCACCAATTCCTTAATTCGTTTCAAATTTTGCTCAGCCCAAGTTTCAAATTTTAAGCTTCCTTCGAAGTATCTTCAATCTCTTACTTATAAAGATTTTCTTTGATGACCAACCTAATAGACAAATGGCTGAATTTGTTTAAGAAGAATCAAGTATTGAGTAATTTTACGACGAACACGCAACAGGACAACCAAGATCATCTGATTTCTCTTCACAAACTGAATGTTACAAATCATGAAGATTTGCCTCTTCCAAATGGGATTTGCTTCATCAAAGGGAAAACAGATATTTCGCACTCGTACTCTGTATCCTTCTTTGATTTGCCCTCCAAGAAATTCGTTGGGTCAACAAGGGGGGGTCTTTGCTTAACTGATCCCATCTACTGGTACTCAAGAAACTGCAATGCAGATCACACTATCCTGGTACTCGAATTTCTAGTCATCCAAACAAGAAATGACATTGAGGAAATCAAGCAATGCTGTGGGTGGACGATCCTTGGGATTCAAAAGGATATAGCTTCTTCGCCTAAACCACATTCCTTACCGATCTACCAGGGCACACCACGGAAGCTACTTTTTCTTGGAAATGTTAGTTCTTTTGATCAGCTTGCGCGTTTGCTGCCATTGGCTAACGCAACGGTACAATGCACGCTGGATATCACATTTCCCGATAGCCCACAACTTATTAACAACGATTATATTTTTAATTCGACGGACTTTGCGGTGAAAGAATCAGTTGAATCTATTAATCTGCATGATATTCATGTTTCTTATCTAACAATTTTATTTGAGGAGACAACCAGAGAAGAAATAGATGATTGGGTCTGTGCTGTAGCTGTGCTAAGGAATAAAAACGTTGATTCCGATTGTTTGACAAGAAAGAAGAAAACATTTTTGCAACAATTCGGAAAGAAGCGGAAAGACAAGAAATATAATCAAGAGATGAGGGTAATCCGACGAAGGATCCATTTTACAGTCCATAATGGTCACGTCCCCTTATCATCTACAATTGTTGAACTTGCAACAAACGAGAGTGGTGGCTTATCTAGTGTGGACGCAGTTGTGCTGAGAAATTATTTCGAGCAAGAGCTTTGCGCAGTTGTGGCAAGTTTGGAGTTTACGGTGTCCCTCCCTTCTCCCAAATCTGGTGATGAAAATGGCGATTTTCATCAAGTTATATTAGGACATCAAATTATTATGATTACAGAAGACGATATTTCGCTTTGTCAACCACTGGAACGACATGTATGCTTGTCTTCTCTATTTCCATTTATGGATACGCGACATGCAACGAACTTTCCAGGCGATATTGTAATGCACAGTGGCATGAATTTGAAAAGGAACGAAGTAGCAAGTGAAAATAAGCCTGATTTCGCACCCGAGCATTCCAATGGAAGTAAAGCATGTCGTAAGCAAGAAATTGGCAGTGATATATGTTCCTACAGTCATGAAGAATTGGAGGATAACTCACTTGAGGATAACCCAATTGACCGTAAACACAAATCCAAGGTCCAGTCCAAAACTGGTGAAAAGGAATATGTCTACGAAAATCGTGCTGAGTCCATGGGCAATATTTTATTACCCGACGTTAGCGTTGAAAATAATATCGAGAAAGCCGATTACCATGACGCAAACGGTGAACATGAAATAAATTCAGCGTCAGGGGACATAGACAATATGATTATTGCCAGCCTTCTTAAAGATCACGTCCATGGGTGTGAGATGCAGATTGTCATTGGGTCAATCATGATTGAAAACCATCATGATCCTGTGTACTGCTGTTACCATTTCTACCATAATCCAGAATGCAGAACGATGAATTTAAATGATTCCTCTGAGCATAGACAGAAATTTCACCACACTTTTGATGAATGGGGGATCGAGAGTAGAAATTTGTCCCACTACTTGAACAAGGGTACTTTAAGTGTTCACATATGGTGCTCCCATTCTTTGATGATGATTGGAAAGGCGTGTGTTCCGGTGCGTGAGTGTCTTCAAGATTCATTTGCGTCGTTCTCCATCATTCGGCAGAATGGCATGTATTGCGATGTTGCATGCGCCTTAAGTCAAGACAAATCAGATATCTGTGGAAAAATACAAATCAAATTGGGTGTTGAGACACTTGAAGCTAAAGAACCTTTGATACTTCATCCAACAATTGAGGCTCGACCAATGATTGAGACGAATACAGATGTCAGAAATATGGTTGAAGACGCGTGGGCTGCATTGAGAGACCCTTCCATCGAACATTCACAGCTGACATCCTTTTTTCTAGCTATGCTTCAACAATCAAATATGGGGTTCGATCATTCAGATGAAATGATTATTGAAATAATAATCGTTGATTGGTATCGTAAGGAAAACATGAAACCATTCCTACAACAACATCTGAATAGATCTACGACCAAAATGATTGACATCAATATTATAGTTGGTCATTCTGAGTACTTAGAGCTCGAATTCAGCAACCTATTCGAAGACGATGCGCAATTTTCGATGTCTTTAAGTGATTCATCTATTCGTTTTATCAGCGGGAGAGAGGCCGAAGTTGCACGTTTAAATCTATCTCCTGTCAAAGTGATAATACAAGAAGGAAAAGAACCAGGAAAAGTTGAATATTTGGCCCAAACAAGAGAAACAGAGCAAGGATCGTTTGTCTTTTGGATAAGGAGCCGCTCAACAATACTCGTACCATTGATTTATCGAGTTTCCAATATCAATCATGGCAGAAAAGATGTCAACGTACATTTAAAAGAATTGAAAGGTAGAGCCGACTATCGGTGTTGCTTCAGGACTCGAATCACGAACGCTCCTATCGACAAAACCTTTCATTTCGTGGGTAAATCGGGATCTTCGTTAAATCAGAAGTTTGCGATGCCAACTCCTCGTCCCCAAAAAATACAAAGCAATTTATTTCAGGCCGTAGATAACTGCAATGATATCATCGTTAGATCTCATTATGGCAGTATGAATACGCCTGAAAGCTTTCTTTTGCTACTCTACAATGACAAATATATGTTATCACACCCCATTTGTTGGAGGATCGCTCTTTATGGGTATGACGTTACCTCTTGTGTAGCCTCTGCTGGGCAGTGGTCATTTAGCATAATCCTGCTGGACCCTGTTGTTGGAAGAAATGAATTGCTTTGTTCCACAAACGATGAAGAACATGTTATGTTAAATCCTTCAACTATACGACCTAATTCCGGAAAAGCCACCGAAGTGAAGGTTTCATTCAACTTTAAACAGAAAGGATCTCACTGTTTCGTAGTTCATGTCGTAGAAAACAATATGATTCTACAAGGACGGCTCTTTCAAGTCACTGTACAGTGATCGTTGGAAATATGAAAAATCATTGCTCTAAATTCCTGTGCAAGGAATGAAGACCATTCATCCTCTTTAATATACCTTACTCTCAGTTGATGTGCAAGAGAAGTCAATGAATTACTATTTAAGAATAACAAACTGCTTTGTACGCGCACTACAACTATATACGGATTTGCACGCTCCGTCACCGCTAAAACAGTTGCTTCTTTGGAGGCAGGTAAGGTTGGTTAGGAGCTATTATCCGTCAGTTCCCGTAAAGCATGCTTAAAGTTTTGATTGTTCTGGCCGTAGTATTTCTCATGCTTCTATAATATCATTTTGTAATTGACCCACTTTGTTTCTCTCCGGAGTGATACTTTCATTTGATACCTGATTTCGTCTAAGAACTGTTGTCTGTAAGGCGGTTAATACCTTGTTTCGTCTTCTGAAGAAATGCTGTCTGTAAGGCGGTTTCCTCGTACATTATGCCTATTTCTATATTAACTTACTCCCACTTCATTTTCTTTCAAGCTACAAGCATGATACGGACCTTTAAAGGTGATAGGATCTTATTTCGCGAAGCTTCTCAAGTAACATTTCGAAGTCGAAACAATCCACACTATTTTCCATATTATCATCTCTGCAGACCTGAATAACGATACTTGCCAATTCGTCCGCATTTTTACAATTTCTCTGCATGCAACAAATTGCAGATGATGAAACATCCATCCATATCAGCTTATTCGCACTTTTCAACCTTCTCTTCATTGCCTTCACACCACAATCACAGCGTATGGAGCTTGAGGCTAAGCTACGCGCAAGACATCCTACTGCGTAATAATGAAAGAACCCTTCTCGGCGCTTGCTACATGCACTTTTAATCAATGTGGAGGCTAGAACATCTAAAAAAGAAGCTTCGTCTGGTTTAGATTCATCCAGAAAAGTAAGCCCGCCAAGATAGAAAGAAACCAGAGATTTCGAAAGCATACCTCTAGACTTGTCATCAATTTCGTTTTGTGTAGTTAACAAATGCAATAGATCCCTAATCCTGTCGAGCACTCTAGTTCTAACACGAACAGGCATTATTGGCAATAGCAGAAATCTGATGGCATGCACGAAGGGCAGATAAAGCGCACCAAAGTCAGTGAAGGCGACACATATGTCATCAACAAAATCATCAATAGCTTTGAGGTCCTTGGTTGATAGACCCATTGCATCGCTATTGCAAGATTCTTCGCTGAAAAAAAGTTTCATCACTTTATCGTAGTCTGCCCCGTCAGCAGTAAACTTTTTGAAATGCTCAGAGTGCTGGTAACAAGCGACGATAAAAGATTTGGCACTCAAGATCCCGCCCTCTAAGGCTTGGCATTGATAACATTCGAAAGCCTTCAAAAAGAGAGATTCAAATATTTCATTCCTAATGGTCCGTTCGGGATAAAAACATGTATTGAGCAAGAAGTACATTTTTACGCCTGGATGCACATGGCGCGCAAAAGACATGCCACTGTTTTCAACATAAAGTAGAAATTGGAGCAACGCATTCACAGTTTCCACTGCTTTGGACTGGGCATTGGTGCCGTCATCATTACCTTCACTATCTATCGTACTTGAGAGTAGTTTCCACAGCCAATCCTCTCCGATCGGTAAGATCAGTGCACTCGTCTCATTATGTTCATCACAGTTACTTGATTTGGAAGGTAGCGGCCGGAAATCAATCTCGCTACGAAGAGATTCCAATCCGAAATGTCCGATTCCTCTTGACGTTAAACCAGATCCACCATTTAATTTCAAGCTATGGTCAAGCTGAGCCTGAGCCTTTGGGTTTGTACAGATCTCTCTCATCATGATGTCTTGGAGAAAGAATACGTTACTCCTAGTTTGATCTTCAACTTTGGTAAAAATGATGTCTTGACTAAAGATTTGAGCTGCTGTCGCCTCTTCTCCTCTCTGTAGTCTGCCGATCAATGCAAATGTGAAAGATTGTAAGACAGGAAGAACCGACTCAAAACAAGCAGATGTTGATGCCAGGAAGGAAGGAAGCACATACGCAAGAAACTTGCTGAGTGAGGCGTGGGCTCTATTGGCCCATCTATTCCTTGACTTGGACGAGTCTGACACAACAAATTTCTTCAGCTCATTGATGGCGACGGAAGCAAACTTGAGCACGATCAAATCAATCTCAGACTCTACGCCTGAGCTTACTTTGCCTTCTTCCCTCGAATCAATGATTTTCGTCTTCTTTTCAGCGAGAGCACGTAGAGTTGAACAGAAGGTCTCAAAGAAGCCGCAGGCAACAGCTTCTTCCTCAACTGAAACACTCCGCTGTGAACACAACACGATCTGAAGTACACTGCCAGAAAGACAGCCGTCAAGGAGACTATGTAAGACAGTCACAATTTTATCCAGGGAAATCACCGGCACAAATGCTATGCTATCTGACACTGGAGAACGTCCCATTATGTCCGACGGTGATGATGCATCAAAGTATGATACTAGAAATCGGAATTTGGCACTCATCAGCTTCATCTCCTCGTAAGTTTCTGAGCTGATACCCATAATGATATCATTACCACAACTTTGAGCTAGAGATGCCAGCCTCATACCACTCAAAGCAAGGGTCTCTCTATCTGAATCATTCAAAATATTTTTATTGGCTGTCGATTGAAATCCACCATGTGCACTGGCAACCTTAGCACACTCACAAATTACACAGTAAGCACTCAAATATTCTGCTGCAAGGCTGTATTTACAATTTGAGTCTAAAGCAAGTCGCGGTATAGATAGTGGCAGTAACGAAGATAAATGACACAATCCCAAGCCATATCGTAGCATCGTTCTCCAAAGGATTAGGCACCACTGTTGTAGCCTATATTCTTCGTCAGACGTCGCATCAGTAGCAGTAATGTAAACAATAGTATCTAGGACTGCTTCAAGGGATTTTGCTGCAGCTCTAGACTGCCTGCTAATCACGCAACTTAGGTATATGGTGGAAAATGCCATTGAGGTATCAACGACAAATGCATGCTTCCCTCCATTGCTCGGTTCAAGTGTCAAAAAAATCAGAGCTGGGAACAAGTCCTTATGTTGAGCGATTGCAACTGCAGCTCCGGGTGACCGTAGGCTTAACACAGACAAAATAGTGCATGCAGCCCTTACAAACTCAGCCGAAATGACCACAGTATCATCTTTTGTCTGCCTTTTAATGTGAGCATGAGAGGTCCAAATTTTTGCTAGGCATGGAATTAACCGCATTCGAGACAAAAGTGTCCATGCAGGGTCGGAGTAAAATGCCTTTGCATCTGATATGGCTGAATCAGCCGAGGCATCCGTCGAATAGCATCCTTCTCCGAGCGCACTCTTTTCCATCGACGATTTTTGTCCTTGGTTGTATGATGCCGATGCCACCGTGGTAGGGACAGCGTCATGCATGAAGTCCTGCTGAAAAATCTCGTTTGCTTTTCGATGGTTAGTGCTAATCCTCAAATCCATCCTATGATCCGGATGAGCAAACAAAATCACCATGCTAGAAATTGCACGCAGGGCGTATGATAGTAACTGCGTATGTTTTTGAGGCGAAGGAGAGTCCAAAATACATCTCAAAGCGACTGGTAATAGCTCTGGATAATCTGACGCAGGTTCGTCAAAATTGTACTTCCCCTCACCCGATAGCCGATCCAAGCGAGCTTCAAGCAGCTCGCATACATTCTTAGCACCCAAAATACGCTGCCTCGCGGAGGTAGATCTCAACAGCTTCGATGCAGCTTCCAACTCTGAGTCATTTTCTTGAGGTTCTTGATCAGTAGTGGACTTACCGCCCATTGCTTCTGCAAATGCCTCATCTAGCTCCTCTTCTGTTTGAATAGTTGAGAGTATTTTTGCCTTTCGTTCCTTTTCTTCTATCGATATTTGGTGTGATAATGCTTCATTCTTCATTTTGGTATTGTCAACATTACTCTTCACCACAGAAGGCTCTGGAGCTTCTTCACTCATGGATTTTTTGACCGTTGCACCATTTTCTGCCTTCTTTCGTCTATTTCTCAGGAATTGAATCGTTTCTGCTGATAACATGCCTTCAATTTCAGCCACACTTTCATTAATCTCCATCTTGGACATGCCTGCAAGTACCTTGTCAGATTCAGACGATTGAGATGGCGATGCAATGCCGCTGCCTCCTCCATTACTAGTCGAAGCCTGAGACGCCGACTGAAGCGTATGTTTCTCCACTTTACCTTTTCTAGTAAAGGTTCCCACTGGAATATCAAACGATGGGAACCCCCCTTCGGTAGCACTATCCTTCTGCTGCTGTTGTCTCAATTTAAACTTGGAAATCTTTTTTGGTTTTGCTTCAGGTCCCTTTGGAGAAACTATTGATCTTTCCATGATAGACTCTGCTAAAATTGGCGTTATCTTTTCTGCAATGGATGGCATGGAGCCTACGCTCATTCCCTTTCCCTTTCCAGGTTGATGAAGTTCTTGATTTTCCCCAAGATCATCGTGTTGTGCAATATCACTGGGTGAAGCCACTTTTCTTTTCACCTTTGTTGATTTCTTGCTGCTTTTAACGACAGGTCTTTTGCTCGATCTAATGACTTTCGCTGACGGCTGAAATTCACCTTCCATATCGTATTCATTCATCATTCTCTCACGTTCTCGGAGGCCCCCTCTTGGCATGCCACGATTGGTTGCATCTTGATCAATAGATAAGAGCTTTGACAAGTCTTCATCTGATAATCCTTCTGTGTTTGCCATGAATAATCTGTTGTCTCCAGGTTAGTAATGTGTGAAGAAAGACTTCAAACTGAAATTGGAGATGCACGTTAGAGTTGTGAGTTGGAAGTGTAAGTTGGCCACAATCCACAATTGAGGTTGTTGAGGAAGCTAGAAGGTCGGGTGGTGATTGGCGTACAATAGTAGCTATTATACCAACTACCTACCCAACTGAGCTAATTTTTCTTTGTTGAAGTCCCGCCAGTCCCGCCCTACCTACCTTACCTCCCAACGTTTGTGGGTTAATATTCGCGCTGGAATCATCTATCTTTACCCTGTTGGTCCAGAAGAGCTGGCTTTTCAGACAGCCAGCATCCCGGAGTGATGAGTGATGAGCTTTTGATAGGAAAGCAAGAATTCACTTTCAAATTCTACCTTTGTTGAAGTGCTGAACTGTTAGCTAATTATTGTCATTGTTGCAACTTTTCAATTCGCACACAGTCTACACCACCTGTCTAAACCTGTCTAAGCTCTAAAAACATTCCGATTGTAGGATTTTGGAGAAAAAAAGGAAGATAGGAAAGTGATGGATTGGTTTCACTGACACAAACACGTCATCAGAACCACAGACAAAAACACAACACTGCTTCCTCATTCAACATCATTTCAAATTTCAACATCCTGTGTACTACGTTGGAATACACTAATACATTTACTATCTCTGTGTCAGCTTAAAAAAGAACACAAATAGTTTGCATTGAGGCAATCAACACAAACTATGCCATCCTACGCTATGCTCTTAACAGCTCTTGTTATAACTCAGTATTGCAATGGGCTAAACCTAAATCAGTCTTCGCAGAGATCACGGTCACAAATCATGTGCGATGTCTCTCGCCGAAATGCCATTCTGTACATCTCAACCTTTGGGATTGCATCTACAATATCCCCAATGTCATCATTTGCTGCTCCTACGATGACTGTGAAAGAAGCAGAAAGCCCGTCGGCCCGGTTTGAACGTAAAAAAAGAAAAGCGCCACCTAAGCTTCTTCGTCCAGCTCTAAATTTAGACTTTGCTGTTCTACTCATGCGCTCATCCTACAACGCGATTGATGAAATCGATTGCGTTGCAATGGACCAATTTCAGAAGGATTTTTTCTTTATTCGACAAGCTGAGTATCTACCTTACACAGATGCGCTTGGGCCTGGTCTGATAAAACAGGGTGATCTATCAGATCCTTACTATTTTGATTTTATTTCATTTGCACAATATGCGACAGTTTATAGAGATATAACTATTGATCCGCCAATGGTCTTTGAAGAAGAGCAACCCATTACTGTAGGTGAAGAAGAGAAACAGCAATTCATTTCAAAAGTGATTAGGAGGGACCCATCTTTGGATAACTCTCTGTTGGCAAAACGTCATGATGAATTGGTGGGGGAGATGATCTTGGACAAGCTGGTTGAAACATTTGGAAACACTACATCTGCTATCCCTGTAATAGATTCGAAGAGTACTTCCGGCGAGGTGCAAGTTTCCCTACAGCAATTGGTGAATCTATTTTTGATTAATGGCTTTGCATTCAACGGGAAGGTGGAGATTAAAAAAGAAGGAATCGGGGGAGGAGCATCAGGAACTCAACTTGACATTACCTTGACATCTCCAGCAAACATCTGGTCGGGGAGGGCTTTGCAACTAAAGAAAGCATTCCCAACAAATGATTTCGTACTGAAAACAGCAAAGGTTCTCCTCAAAAGGGCTGGGTACGTTGTGACTTCTTCGTCCGTCAAATATACTAGCTCAGAGGAAATGAGTAGTCTATCGATCAGATGATTTTATTCATTTGATGAAATCACTTAGCTGAACATTTAAGTTTCCTCTTCTGCAGGGTCAATATTTGTGAGTTAGCTCAAAAAGTGAGCACATTGCTGCATTGCTTCCATGTGCGAAATGCTGAAAATGCTGTTGACAGGCTAGCATGTCAATAGCATTATGTACAATGTACATCATACCCTATCGCTTAATTAAATCAAGTTCAACATCAAGTGTAGATGCAAATTATAATCAAATTAGGAACTAGCTTTCATCACTTTAAGGATCTCCTCGAGAGCTCCGAACCACGTTGCAACAGCGTATGGATGAATAGCGCTTCAGCTATTGAGATTAGCTGAACGCCTCGTTCAAAGTAGAATATGCGTAGTGCGGTTTTCTTCTTGTCCTTAATCTCTCCCACCCTAATTTTATTATAATGATTACAGTGGACAGAACGGCTCAGAAATAATAAACTTTATTCGTGAAATCTCTCGGCTTCATTTCGATTCCTACTCAAAACTCGCATCGTTGGCATAGATTAGAAAGAGGCAGATGCAATAATGAAACATCATAGTAGAGTACATACTAATATGTGAATTATAATTTATATATAATAATTAATTATATTCCACATGTAGCACACGTATTCCTGAATTTTGAATACGTAAAAACATATAAGACACACTGCACAAACACTAACATCATTCACCGACTTCTTAGATAGCGAAAGCGAAAGCAACAACAACAGCAACTGCTGATACAGCAGCTCCAGAATATATCATACTGACGACTCCACTTGTAATAGGTGCCGATCCCTTAGGTGCCTTGGTTGATTTAGGCGCCTTTGTGAAGCCCTTAGGGGATTTGGTAGTCTTAGGTGCCTTAGGTGCCTTAGTAGTCTCCTTGGGGGATTTGGTTGACTTAGAGGCTTTGGTTGACTTGGGTGCCTTGGAAGAGCCAGGGGCTTTGGTTGACTTGGGTGCCTTGGAAGATTTAGGAGTCTTGGTCGACAGCATTGGAACAACTTCAGGAGCCTTGGTCGACTTCATCGATTTTGGAGATTTGGTGGACTTGGGTGCCTTTGATGACTTCACTGATTTGGGTTCCTTGGAAGATCCTGGGGCCTTGGTAGCCTTGGGTTCTTTCGATGATTTCTCCTTAGGCGACTTCGTGTGCAAAACTCTGGTTCGACTACGTACTCGTGTGTTTCTTTCAGCTGCTACAGAAAGAACAAGTGTCATAAGGAGGATCAATATGGAGAAAGATTTCATTCTGGAGTTCCTGTTGTTTATAAAGTCTGAAAGTTGTTCAAGTAGAGGTAATAGAAGATTGTGCGATGGTAATCTTGTACTTCAGATTTTAAGAGCATTTTGAAACGTTGGCAGGCGTTGGGAACAAAATTTCTTTTGACAAAACTCAACGCTAGAAGGCCATTTTTCATCGGTTATAGCGATATTTCCAGATATTTCTGAAACATATTCTTAGCAACGCACACATAAGTCCCAAGACAACACCTAAAATGTTCTTTTCTCTATTTTTTTTGTTGATACTCCTTTCAGCTCCTTCTTTCTTCTTCAACTGACAATTCTGGCAAATTCGACGAATATCAAGCAAAGTAGTCAAGTTAGCCCAATGTAACTGCTGAGCTACCCACCACTCACTGATTACAAACTTATTCATTGACCTTAAAGAACAATATTGAATTTCAGCCAATGGTGACGCACCAACGCAGAGGCTTATTCTTCTCAGCATCACACTCCCATCATATTTCATGAAGATCTGCAGTTTTCTGTAGAAAGTGGCATCGTCATTGTCGTAGTAATCGTTGCTGTTTGTCAGGGAATCATAATACAACTCACTTTAATCATCATGGGTGTCAGTTGAGAATGTGGAAGACAAAAGTTTCGGAACCTTTCCGTGGTACAAAATTGATATTGGTCACATTGATAATTGGTATTAAGGTTACGTAAAGAGTGTGTATGTTCCACATTCGAAATAAACAGAGCGAACAAGAGTTAATAGTGAATTTCAATTGAAATATTATGTTCGTATGCATAAACAGTACTGTTAATAATTAATAACAGCGCGGTGGAGGCATTCATTATAGATGAGATGAAATTGCCTTGAAAAGATAAAACCACGGAGCAATTCTTCACTTTCGAACACATATAGAAATATAGGATGAACACTAGTGTGGAGATCTTCGTTTCTTTAGGTAGCGAACCCAACAATAGCAGCAACTGCTGATGCAACAGCTGCTGATGAAACAACAGCTGATACAATAACCACTGACGATGCTATTCTACTAGCTCCACTTGTAACAGCTGGTGTGGTATCCACAGGAGCACCAGCCTTTTGATCATCCTTAGAATTTGGTGCTTTGGTCGAGGGTCCAGGAGCCTTGGTCGACTTGGCCGACTTGGGCGCTTTGGTCGAGGGTCCAGGAGCCTTGGTCGACTTGGCCGACTTGGGCGCTTTGGTCGAGGGTCCAGGAGCCTTGGTTGAGAGTCCAGGAGCCTTGGTCGAATGGAGTGCCCTTATTAATACAGTCCTTTTTCCCTGATCTTTGGCATTTACTGCGATTGCAACTAGAGCAAATAGAAGGTTGACGATGGGAACTGATTTCATGTTGGATAATATTTGAAGCTGATAGATATTTGCCTTCGAATGATTTGATTATTGTATATATATTTTGGTCTGTGGTGTGCTTGCTGTCTGTGAAAGAAAATTGTGAGCGATCGGCGATCGCATTTCAAAAAAATCTAAAAAAATCTTTCTGGCGATGGTGTCGGCGAGGAGGGTTACCATACTAAAGTCTAAAAAACATCACTTTAGAGTCTAAAGTGATGTTTTCTCCTTGTCATTTTACATGTGACCGATCTCTACATAGCTAAAATTATCTTTTTTGTCTATTTTCGTCTACTCGTGTCTCGCAGTTATCCCTAACTTAGTATTTCCTGCTTGCGTTACAGTACTATCCATGTCATTTTGTGGGTGAGCATTCGCATGGCACATCTATCACGACGTCCATTAATAGCCATTACTCCATACGAAAGTATGCTCGTAGCTCGTTGTACCATACTCTCTAGACAGGTATCCATACTCCATACTCCATACGCTATCGCTTGATCCATCACCCATCACCCATCACCCATCACTAGCTACCCATCACCCACCCATCACCCATCACCCATCACCCATCACGTACCTGCGACCTACGAGTATCACGTATCACGTATCACGTTGCACATCACACATCACATATCACACATCAAGCATCCAGCATTACCTTCTCTACACTACTACTGTACGACATCTCAATATAATCTGGCAATGTTCACCTCCTCTTCAATATTTTTACCAGGATACTTATGCCAGCTTGATGATGATGCTGTTCTCCACTCCAAAGAAAAAGTTAACTCTGCAGCGGAAGACCTCTTTACCATCGGCATATCAAAAGAACACATTCATACCCTACCATGTCTGACCGACAACGAAGCAATCGATTACAGATGTTCGTGTACCTTTCAAATACTATCCAAGGATTCAAACAATGGCGAGATCGAATTGCAATATGCTATGCGCTCTGCGAAAAATGCTATTTTATTGGGAGGCGACCACTTTCCGATAGCCACTCCAAGAATCCAACAAATAATGAAACATGTTTTGAAGGAATTGAATGGAAGATATGCATGCAGTGAGAATAATAAAGCAATCAAATACCCATTATTGAGAAGTGATCTATCAAGCGTTTCATTTGCATCATCTTGGAACAACGACATGGATTGTATAGCTACCTTTAACTACTGCTCCCCAATACATGCTAACCAAGGAACGAAAGAAGAACTGCTAAAGGAGGCTAACGATTTTTGCAGAGATTGCAACATTACAACGCTCATACTGAGATCGAAGAAAATGAAAGAGATAGCAGGAAGATTACCTCCCTATATTGATGACGTGCTACATTTGAAACCGCAAGCCGATGGTGCGATGAAGGTAGCACTTGGAGAGGGTGACAAATCTTCGATTTCCATATTTTACCACAAACCAGAAGATGCATTCCAGCACCCCAACGGTAATACAATGCTCCAAGCTTTGGGATGGATAATGACCAAATTACATAGCATCGAAAGGAAGAGGTCGGAAAACAAAAAAGACTTTAGATTATTGGAAATGTACTGCGGATGTGGTGCACACACCATTCCAATCGCTAAGTGCGCAATATTCGATTCCATCGTAGCCGTTGAGTTGGATCAAAGGCTGGTGATCGCCTGTCAAGACAATTGCATAAAGAATGGATGTTCCCCGCAAGCAAATAACTGCAAGGGAGATAAGGAAGATGTCACACCAGTGTATTCGTTTCAAGGCGACGCTGGAGAATGGGCTGCAAAAAGTCTATTACGACGAACGAAAGGTCTTGTTGCTAGTTCAAATACTACAACTTGCATCAATAAAGCTTCCAAGTCATACTGGTATGGACAAGACTTTAATGTATTACTTGTTGACCCACCAAGAATGGGCTTGAGCCAAGAAGTCCGTAGCTTGGCAATAAACGGTTCATTTGAGCATATGATTTACGTATCATGTGGACGTGTTGCACTCAAAGCAGATTTGGACGCATTGAAAGTTGCATTTGATGTTGTAGATTGCACAATAACTGACTTATTCCCCAGGACTGATTCTGTGGAGTCGCTTGTACACTTACAACGACGATGAAAAGGAAGAGTTGCGACAAACTCAAAAAGCTAAAAACAATAATGTATTCAAATAATTAATAATCACTTGATGATTCCACGAGATCAATAATGCGTTTCATTGCTAAGTTAGGAATCATCACATTTCCCATATTATTTCTATTATTTCAATCACTAAGCCCGTTGAGGAGTCTGCGCATTTTTCTGCATAACGTAACGCCAAGTCCCAAATACACCAATCCAGTAATATTCCTTGTTTGTGACAGGCACATCTACAGTTGCAATTGTAAAGATGCCACCAATAGACTATTCAGTGGAATTACACAATCAGATGAGATAATTCAATTCCTGAATATAAGAAAAAATAATGACACAAAGAAGTATGAAACTTACAAAGAAAGAAACCTCATATCCAAGTGCAGTGGCAGCTTCCGTAGCAACTGATGCTGTTACCCTGGCTACAGTTCGAGAGAGCCAATCATCTGCTGGTTTACTTTGGTGGCCCTCTGGTAAATGATGCCTGTCGTGCGCATTGCCATCAATAGAAAGCAGTAAAGAGACAGCGTTACATACCAAACATAAAAATATTGTGAACGTAGCTAAAACATTCCAACTGTTTAACTTACCCTCGGAGCACTCTCTTCAATTCTTTCTTTGTATCGAAAGTTACTTGGCTGGGGCAATTTTGAATGGCATACATGACCAGGAGCGGCAATAAAATCGCGTTGAACAGGAATCGAAAGCTTGCAATAATTCTGAGTAGGGTAACCACACATATAAAAATCAAGCCTAACTTTGCCATGTCAGACGTATCCTCATCTGACAACTTGCCCAAAATATTTTCTGCCGAAAAGCCACCTGTAGCTCTGCTATTATCACCATTTGCCTTTGCTTGCATCGACTCCTTCGCCTTTTCTTGATTCTTTCTATTCTGCGCCTTGACATCCTTCAACGACAGAATCTGTTCTTTGCTGTTCCCGATTATATCCGGGACAGCAACACGCACAGCTCTCTGATCTCTGGCTACAGAGCCATCCTTTTCGACCAGCACTACAGCTCGACAGAACATTGTCTTTTCGGTGACTCCAATAAGTGATGAGATGCCAACGACGCATTTGGAATTATTCTCATCATATGCCAGGGCGGTAAAACCAGCTTTCGACAATGGAACATTTCTTCGGCGAAGCATGACTAGCTCTTTACCTTCGGAATTCATGTATTTGTCTGATGTCCATCCATCGTAGGGCTTTATACTTTTCAAATGGCACATGGCATGTTCTGTTCTGTTTGTTTCCGATGTCATGGTAATGGGGCTGACGAACTTTACAATCTTTGACTCCTCGCAGTCTTTTATTAATTACTTATGCTTGATGATGATGCTTGATGATTGATGCTTGATGCTTTCTGATGAATTCTCGATGATAAAAATAAAATGATAAAATTGTATCCAAGAAAGTACATGAACATAGACCGTTGTCAATTGATTAGACCTTCGTCATTAACCGTTTTCGCAACGTGCACCGATGAGAACTCTTTTTGATGTTGTGATCTTGTTTGTTTGCGACAGCTTCATCCTGCTTTTACTGTTCTCCTTTTCTTTCTTTTCTTTGATAATAAGAGCCAACACCCAACACCTTCTTTGGATCTTTGATCTATCTTTGATACACAACAATATCTATTTTGCACAACAGTGGCCATAAAACAAATTGCACCACTCTCACCACCAACGAAACAGTATCATGTGGAGAAAAAGCACTAGAACTACTTGTCAAAACTTCCTTTTGGTGTTTGCATTGGTGTTCTCATTCATTCTCCAGATTCCTCAACCTGAACTAAATCTCGAATACTACACATCTCTTGCATCAGATTTTACTGCGAGCACTGACAAAGATGCCCCACTCCGAGGGATTAATATTGTCGTCACAGGGGCAACTTCGGGATTAGGCCTCGACTTATCCAAACAACTCTACATCCTTGGAGGAACCATCATTGCAGTTGGTAGGTCCGAATCTAAACTTGCTAAACTCGTTGAAGAAGTGCAAGACACACGACAAGAAGAAGGAAGCAATCACGACAAACGCATCATCACTGTTCTTGCAGATTTACAAGATATGGAATCCGTTTCGGCAGCAGCAAATGCGATCAAATCAAAGTTCAAGACCATTGATTATCTCATCAATAATGCTGGAATGACTCAATCCCTTGGCAAAGAGATGGCTACTCCTCAAGGTCACGATGAGGTATTCGCTGTCAACTACCTTTCTCATTTTCTTTTGACGGAGAAGCTTCTTCCAAATCTAAAACTTTCCAAACTAAGCAAGGGTCCTAGAATCGTTCAAATATCATCTTCTATGCATAACCTTGTATCTGGAGACGACCTGGTACCATCAACGTCTGGAGAAACACCTGTGGCAAGCCTACCCAACAATAAAAATGGTATGAAAGCTTATGGGAATTCAAAGCTTGCCCAAATCTACCACGCGCGCTCTCTTACTCGCAAATTTGGGGATAGTAAGAAGAAGAAGGGTGATACAAGTTCTTCCTTGAAAATTGTCAGTGTCTGTCCTGCATGGGTTGCAACACATATTGCAGGGGCAGGTATGAAAAATATTCTGGATATCTTTGCTTTCCAGTCTAATGGATATGGCCTTGCTCCTATCCTTTTTGCCATGTTTCATCCAGATGTTGGGATGAAGGATGGAATCTACAACGATTACGTGACCAATTGTAGCATTCTTAGTGGAAACTTCTTCTCAGTTATGGAAAAGATTGTTAATTTGGCAGCTCCAATTCCTTTCTTTCGAGAGGCTTTACTATTGATTGGCAGTGGTGGTATTTTGTTCCTTCAAAAGATATTTGCATCTGTTGACTTTAGGCCGACTGGAAGTGCTGGTTACGATGTTGTGAAGCAGGACGCATTGTACGCGTGGAGCATGAAGGCAGTTCAGCCTTGGGTCTAACTCGAGAGCATTGCAACAGCAGTGACCATTGAAATACTATTGACTACCTAGCTAGCTAGGCTTTGGCCGAATAGACATTGTTCATAGCTGTAAGAAATTAAATGATTTTTGCATTAGATTACACCTTGAAAACAAGGAAAGTGCCTTGTGAACACAAGATCGCTTGCTGTGAAATTCTCGAAATGACATCGCTTAGCTGCTACCCTGCACTAGGATACATGTTATTGCTATGGTAAGTTCTTAAGGCGAGTGATAGGCTTACTACTTATATCATAGACCAATCGTTTGTTTACTCATTAAATCTTTTCCCATTCCGCTTCTTTGCCAGGCAACGAGAAAGTGCATGAGTTATTTGTCGACAATGTAGACGATCTTCTTTCTTAATGCCTTCTGGTATATATAAATCATTCTCTGGCTTTGCAAAAACTTCCACCACCGTTGAACAGCTTGCTTTATCACCTGATTTCTTCGCTATGCTCAGATGCCATGTATTATTTGACAAGGGAACCACTCGTTCATCGTAGAAACTTCGTGCTTCTCGCGGACATAAAAGTTGAGCGAAGCATCTTTTTTGGGATAATTCCTCTCTTACACAATCTTCTCCTTGCTTCCCATGTTTCTGATGACAACGAAGGACCTGCAAGGTAAATTCATCGCATGGATGCCTATGTTGTTCTGTCAGTAATGACATGGTATATGGAACGCAAGAGGGGGATGATTTGTGAACCTTTTGTTTTTGTTCCTTCTGTTCCTTCTTCTTGGACTTCGACTTGGACTACAGGTATGTGGTAAGGTAGAATAGTGACCTGCACATCACAGTTTGTTATGAGTAATTCTATTATGGTGTATGTACTATGTTCAAGCTTGATACAAGACACAAGACACAATTCTATTGCGCTGAGTGTTTTTGTTTGTGGTTTGTGGACTTGTGGAGTGAGTGCTGAGCAAGTGAGGCAGGAATGAGAGAATTCCCGCCATTTTCAAAATATTCCTATGCAAAATAAAAATTCATAAATTCTCATACCTACAAAGATTCGTTTTCGCATCCATAAAAAGAGATCAAGATATAATAGTGGAAAAAGAATTGAACTTAAATGAAATATACATCTACAAGAGACCCTTCTGTTTCATGCTCCTTTGAGGAAGCATTGTGCAGTGGGTATAGTCCTGATGGTGGCCTCTTTGTTCCAAAGGCTTTGCCATCAGTTGACTCATCCATGCTCAAAAAATGGTCTAAACTATCCTTCCCAGAACTTGCAAGTCAGGTGACGCGCATGTTTATATCACCAGACGAAATTTCAGATTCGAGGCTTACTAGCATATTTGAGGCTTCCTTCGTGAAAGGCTTTGACGCAAGTGTCGGAAGTACCGTTCCAATAAAAAAAATTGGATCATCATTCATGGTGGAGCTGTTTCATGGACCAACATTTTGCTTCAAGGATCTTGGAATGAGAGCCGTGGTGAATATGCTCTCATATTTCGCAACAAAAAGACAAAAAAATATCACGTTAGTAGTTTCCACTACTGGCGACACTGGTCCAGCCGCAGTTCAAGCGGTCGCTGATGCTGACAATAAACTCATGACACTTCTTGTTCACTTTCCCAAGGGACAAATCAGTGCCTTCCAGCGAAAACAATTGACAACTGCTAATTCTCCGTACGTGCATGTAGTAGCGTTTGAAGGTGATGGTGATGACATGGATGCGCCACTGAAGAACATTTTGGCCACTTCGGGATTGAAAAGTGGCAATTCATCATTTGTTTGTGGTGTAAATAGCTACAATATTGGCAGACCTCTAATTCAACTTTTGCATTTTGTTTGGACATACTTGAGAGTTGCAGAAGAAGTTGGCATCGAGCCAGGTGACAAAGATAACAGTATAGATATCATCCTCCCAACCGGCGCAATGGGTAATATCGCGGGCGGCTATATGGCAAAGAAAATGGGAGTGCCGATAGGCAAGCTATGTGCTGGAGTGAACATCAACGATATTACTTTCAGAGCTATTGAAAAGGGCGAGTTTTATAAAAGTCCTCGAATGGAAAAGACTCTAAGCGAGGCAATTAATATTCAAGTTCCTTACAACTTTGAGAGACTGCTATTCTATCTAACTGACGGCAATCAAGATCTTGTGAGGGATTGGATGACGACCATGGACAAAACTCAAAAACTCGACCTAAAAGGGGAATGGCTTTCGAAGATTCAACACGAATTCAGTAGTGCACGTATTACAGATGACGAAATGTGCAAGGCAGTACAATCCGTTCGAGAAAATTTCAATTACTTCATCGATCCTAATACCGCTGTGGCTGTGGCAGCGGCCGAGAAACTTGGATATAATCTCAATGCACAGGACATCCCTCCATTCGCAATTCTTTCCACAGCTTCACCCTGTAAATTTGAAGAATCTGTCATTGTCGCATTGGGAGAGGAAGGTTGGACAACGTACAAAAAGAGCGAATTTCCCTCAAGGGCAGCTGCTATTGAAGCGAAGGATGAATGCGAACCTACTCTCTATAAGTGGCCAAAAGGACTATCAATGGAGGAGGTCCAAAAAGAATGGGAACAAGCCGCTCGCGATATCATCATTAAAGAGTTTTTATAATTTGATAAGTGCACGTGATAGAAAGAGATGTTTATACACTGTGTAAATAGTAGTTGATCTCCTTATTATTAAATTTTGTTGTCATCCAATTCGGGTTCGGGTTCATAAGTTTTGCGAGCTAATTGCAAAAACTTAAGGACGGCATTGCCTTCAGATATTTCAATTTCAAAATCAGACTTGCATGTTTTCGTCCTTTCTGCAAAGAATCGCCGTAGGCATAATGTAGCCTTGGCAGATGCAAACTCGATCCTCTTCGCAACAACCGGAATGAGTAGAGCGATATCGGCTGATACGCCCATAATCGAAACCGTCTGCTTCGTTTTAATTTGTCCACTAGCAGTTCTCTTTTTGCCTCCACTCTGCTTTACAATCTGTGCTGGCAAAGGCACTGTTTTCAAACCATACGTCGCAGAATTCCAAGCATCTATTTTGCAATCCACAACTTTTTTCCTGAATTTTGACTGAGCGAATTTGGTTTTGTCCTCCGTATCAGGCAATGCTCGAATTTTGACAAGCAGCGGGCAAAAATAAAGTGACATTTCAAATGCTTCGCCAAAGGCTACCTTAAGATATATGGATTTTCCTTCTCCACACACTTTAGCATTGTATTTTTTTTTAATTGCGTCCAACAGACTTTTTGGCGGCAGGCGCTTTGAAAAGAGGATCTTTGACCGGATAGCTACAGGTTTTGATGTTCTCACAGAGGATTGAACAAGAGCTTGATCGCTGCCACTCGTGTCCTCACTAATGATTGAGCCGATTTCCAAAGTACTCGTATCAGTTGTACTAGCCTCATTCATTTCTCTATCGTAGTCCAGTAATTTGGTCCACACATCTTCCAATAACGCTGTTGTTATCCCTTCTCTACTCCTATCTTCTTTATATGCCTGTCTCAGTACAAGAAGAGACTCATGAACGCCTTCGTATACCTTTCTAATACTGCCTGCTAGCTGCAACTTAGTATTTGGCTGCTCAGGAGATAGAGCGGAGTAACTGATAAAGAATTGGCATGCAGCTCTGATGCGATTCAAGTGTCCAAGCATTGCCTCTTTTTCTTCTTCCTTACTTCTTGGAATTGGCAATATTGTTTTAAACTTTTCCAAAATATCTTTGAGGGCCTCTACATCAGCATCTTTGTTTGCACCACTGCTAGGGAGTGTTGCAGGTACAGAGATGTCAACTCCAGCACTCTGCAATGCTTCCTTCAAACTATCCACAAAGGCTTTGAACACTGAACTATCAACTTTTAACAATACATTAGTTTCCATCTCATCCAATCTCTCTGCAAAGAAAAGATCAGGTCTTGTCAGCTTTACGCAATAACCACGAATATTGTCAACCCTCTTTTCCAGATCTGCAGATATCTTGTTCAAATAAGCAAGGGTCTCTTCTGGTGATCTCCTTGGTATACGAACAGTTTTCCCAGTCCCAACCAATATTGCACTATCTATCGGTACTGCTCCAATATCTGCAGCCCAAGTGATTGCCTGATCAACATGATCCTATTAATGACCGAATTGACGAATAAACAAGTAATAATGGATTAAATATCTGTAATATGGAAAGTAATGAATAAGGACAGTGCGACACCGCCTATTTTTTTTCCTTACCATCAGATTCTTCGATTTTTGGTCTCCACATTTCTCTCTAAATTCTTTAACAGTATGTCTCCCGTACTTCACAATCAATTCCAGTTTTTCTCCATACATAGATTTCAATTTGCGTTGAAGCTGCACCACTGCCTCTTTCTTTTGTTCCAGTAATGCCTCACCATTCATTGCAGCAGGAGGCTTGTAGTTTTTCTGCATTTTCTTAAGACGTTTCTGAATCTTCTTCCTGTAGTCTGCAAGGTCGGTAGAAGCTGTGAACATCATATTCTCAAATTGGGATGCGAGCATCAGCTTAGATGCAGATGTCGCACCTGGCTCGAGACGGGCAAGAACATCGGCAATAGTGTTTATTTCTGCCGAACGATAGGATTGTGGTATATTTGAGCGCCAATCATTGGCTTCAGCTGCAGGCACTGTGCTCATGATGATTATTTGACGTCGCTTAGGGTGGGTAAATGAAGAATGAGGAGCATGTGAAGTGATACCTATTCAATTAATCAATAGTCAATAGCTGATCAGTTTCATAAAAAGCTGAAAATCGTAAATCATGAACGTTCAAAAAGAGCTCCTAACCTACTACTGTTTGAATATAATCAATCTCACATTAAACCTCATTGATGTCCTCTTCTTCTTCTTGTCATTGCAATTTGAATTTGAATTTTGAATTTGCAACAACATTACATCAGTCGATAAATCTCATTCTTGGATCATCAATTCAATCACCATGTCCGAAAATTGCGTCGTTTGCCTGGAACAGCTTTGCTCATCGTTCAGCACCATAGGTACTATTTCCTTGCGGCCATATCGTCCACCGTAGCTGCTTCCAAGATTAGTGAAATTATGAAGGCAAGGGAGAAATCAGATTTTATGCTGTCAAGGAAGTTGCTGCTAAGATTCCAGAAGCAATAGAAGAAACGGAAGAGGGTCGAGACGGAAAAGGGCGAAAAGGATCGAGAATTGGAGGAGGAGGAGCAGGAAATTCGAAAAGTGAAGGAGGAGAACGCGGCTTTAGCTCGAACCTTGGAAGATGCCATGAAACAGTTGGAGAGATTGGAGTGGAGAGTGAGGAAATTTAAGAAGCCTGAAGAGGATCGAGCATTGGAGAAAGTGAAGCAGGAAATTCGAAAAGTGAAGAAGGAGAACGCGACTTTGAAGCTTGGAAAGGATCGATAATTGGAGAAGGAGACGCAGGAAAGTCGAAAAGTGAAGAATGAGAACGTGGCTTTAGCTGGAGCCTTGTTTTTCGTAATGCACCTGAATGCACATTAAAAATTAAAAAACAGTATCTATAGAGAGGATACGCTGTGAAGTACTTTCAATGAAGCGGTAAATTCAATGTTTATTTGTCATCATTATCCAACAAAGATAGAATTCGATCCAGCCTATTGTTTGTCTTATCTAGCTTCGATT
>Ga0306864_1000148_pt1 | contig 33783 bp, 24 predicted proteins | sample AntRauTorckE5430_FD_190448 | JGI IMG/M metagenome (GOLD analysis project Ga0306864, IMG submission 190448) | Saline lake microbial communities from Rauer Islands, Antarctica - Metagenome Torckler E5 #430 (v2) (version 2) | ecosystem: Environmental > Aquatic > Non-marine Saline and Alkaline >...
GGTAGCGTTGGGCACCGGTTTCACGCCAAGCACGCGGCTGCGGTTATTGGTTGGATCTTCGTAAATTTTCTCCACCACGGTGACGTCGAGAACATTTTTATAAACGATCGGTGTGAGATCGGGTGGCGGCGGTGGCAGTACCTTTTTGGTGTACACGTAGATGTCATCACTCCCCTCCCCTCCCGGCCGGGAACTACTGAAGTAGCCGGTAGTTTTCAGGTCCAACCCACTACCCTGGCGGCGAACGACAGAAAAGGCGAAGTCATCCGCACCGCTGTTGACCGGTATTTTGAGGTTTTTAGGCGCAGCATAGCGACCGTTATTGGTAGGCCAAGTTCGGAAGATATCCAGGCCACCCATACCTTCCATCCCGTCGCTGCTGAAGTAAAGCGTATCGGCGTCGAGGCTTGGAAATTGCTCGTTGCCCTGGGTATTGATGGCGCGGTTCATCAGGATGGGATTGCCCCAACTACCGTCTTTCTCGCGATTGCTAAGGTAAATATCATAGCCGCCCCAACCATCTTCGAGCAAGGCGCTGAAGAAGAGTTGCTGGCCGTCGGCCGAAAGCGCGGGGTGCATATAATTTGCTCCGGGCTTTACGAAAGACATCTGGCTCGCCGGCCCCCAGCCCTGGCCAACGCGTTCGGACCGGTAGAGGCCGCAAAAAGCGTCTTCCCGTTTTCCTGGTGCAGAACATCGGGTAAAGATCATCACCTTGCCGTCGGCGCTAAAAGTCGGCGTCCCCTCATGGTCGGCAGTATTCAGGCGGGCGTCGAAGGCGTCCGCAGAAGTGCCGCCCTCCAGATCGGTAACGAAGAGATCGGTAAAGCCACGGCCGGTCCAGTTGTACTTTTCGTCTCCAGCGGCGGCAGAACGGTCGGAGGTGAAAACCAGGCGTTCCTCGAAGGCCACGGGCGCGTAGTCTGCCTGGCGGCTATTGAACCCAGCGGAGCTGACGGTAAATTCCCGCTCCTCTCCGGTAGCTTCCTCGGCGAGCCATTTTTGAGCCAGTTCTGCGCCGCTGATGTCTTTACGGAACTCGTATTTAGATCCGATTTCAAAGCCAGCGTCGGTGTACACCTGGATGGCTTCATCGTAGCGTTGCAGGCGTTTCAGCGCAGCAGCTTTTTCGCGCAGGGCTTCCGGGCCAGCGTTGTTATCGTAAGCTTTTTGGTACCAGTCGATCGCGGCTTCGTCGTCGCTTGTTTCCACGAGCGCCTTGCCCAGATTCAGTGCTATTTCGCCCTTCGCCTTGCGCGTTTTAGCCTTTTTGTATTCACGCTGCAGCATCGGAACCGCCACATCATATTGTTTACGATCCACAGCAGTAGCACCATCAGTAATCTTAGCAGTATAGGTGCAGGCGGTCAAAGAGCACAGCAGCAGGAACAAGTAGAAATAACGCATAACAAGCGGGCTTTTTCAAAAAACGGTTGGGGGGTGGGTTTGTTGCTATTTCGATGCCAGTACATTCGGGATTGCACATTTGCCGACGGTTTTTGGGGGCGCTGACGCGGGTGCAGGGGGAGGTTTAAGCTAGAAATTAGGAACTAGAAATTAGGAAGCTAGAAATTAGGAACTAAAAATTAGGTAGCTAGAAATTAAGAACTAGCTAGGCTGAGAGACTAGCTTCTAGTTACTAGCTCCTAATCTCTAGCTCCCTAGCTTCTAATCCCTAGTTCTTCTCAATAACATAAATCACCGAACTACCCCGCTCAGCATCAGCCGTACTGGAAATAAACGAGCCCAAGCCTTCAAGCCCGCCAGCGATTAGCCCACCGCCTGATTTGTACTTCTCGCTCATGATCGAGACGTAGAACGGATCGAGCGGCATATGGTGGGTTTCCACGACGCGGAATCCAGACTTCTTCACCAGCTTGCGCATCGTGGCGGGGCTAAAATGCCAGAGATGACGCGGTACGTCGTAGGCCGCCCAGTCGGACCCGTAGGCTTCAGCATCTTTACTTTTATGGTTGGGAACGGCGATGATGAGCTTTCCGTTCTGACTGAGTAACTCATAAAACCGGTCGAGGTAGCGCTTCGGATCATAAAGATGCTCGAGGACGTGCCAGAGGCTGATGACCTCAAAAGTCGCCGATTGCAGCTCGGTAAATAAAGATTCCGGTGCGCGGACCAGGATGCCAAACTTCTCCGCCCCGTATTTCCGTGCTTCCGGGTCAATTTCGATGCCTTCCGCCGCGTACCCTTTGCGGTTCATAAAGTCGGTAAAGTAACCCGTTCCTGTGCCATAATCCAGCAGGTGTTTTCCGGCAGCTACGCGGTTTACCAGTTGGTACTTTTGGCCGAGCATAAAGTCCCGAGCTTTGTGGTAAAGCTTGTTCACCAGCCCTTCCTGGTTGTCTGAATGGCTAATGTATTCCTCGCCCTGGTAGTAGCGGCCAGCCTCATCGGCAACGGGCGGATCCTGGGTAAACAGAAAGTCACAAGCTGCGCAGCGCCACAGTGCGAATAATTCTTTGCTTATGCTGTGGTCTTTCACCTGACGCTCTTCGGCGATGGCTTCGGATTGACAGAGGGGGCAGACTTGATGGTGGAGGGTAGACACGCGGAGCTTGGTTTGGTTTGACGTAAGGTAGGAATTCTTGATTGGGCGCGCACGCCGTTATTATCGAGGAGTCAGGAGAATCGCGAGGCCTCCGGGTGCAGCGATTGTGCTGAACGAGCGGTTACGTAAATAGCTTCGCCATTACTCCGCCCCTCGTTACACAAAGCGTCCCTCCAGGACTCGGCCGCCGTTAGGCGCCAAGGATCGTCCCCGCTCCAATTTCACTGCCCAGTAAATAGGCATTTGTGTCCATCCGCCTACGACCAGCGGCCTGGAGTTCGAGTATTTTGAGGTACCCGTCGGAGCAGGCGACCTTCAGCACTTCCTTGCCGTCGGAGACCACTGTTCCCGGTATTTTGCTGTGGGATACAGTTTCAGCCGCTCCACGAATAATTTTGAGGGTATCCCCCTCCAGCGTAGTCCAAGCAGCGGGCCAGGGGCTGAGGCCGCGAACAAAATCGTGAACCGTCTGAACGGGTTGATTCCAGTCAATCCGGCAGGTGTCCCGATGAATCTTGGGGGCGGAGGTAGCGGTGCTACCATCCTGCGCCTGAAGTTCATACACTCCGGATTGAATGAGTTGAACGGTTTGAAGAACGAGCTCTGCACCTTCCAGCATCATCCGGTCGTGAACGTTGCCAGCCGTATCATCGGGGCCGATGGGAATGTGGTGGCGGAGAAGAACGTCTCCCGTATCGATCTCATGTTTGAGAAAAAAAGTGGTGCAGCCCGTTTCTTTTTCTCCCCGGATAACGGCCCAGTTGATGGGTGCAGCGCCCCGGTATTTGGGCAGTAGGGAACCGTGGAGGTTGAAGGTACCCAGGCGGGGCATGTCCCAAACCACGGTAGGCAGCATCCGAAAGGCGACGATAATCTGGAGTTCGGCTTTTAGGGAGCGCAGTTCCTCCAAAAAGTCTTCGTTGCGAAATTTTTCGGGTTGAAGAACGGGAATGCCGTGTTTCACCGCGCATTTTTTCACAGCAGACTCAAGTAGCTTCTTCCCCCCTCTGCCGCCCATCTTGTCGGTAGAAGTAACGACACCAACCACGGGGTAACCCGCGGCGATTAAAATTTCGAGGCTGGGCACGGCGAAATCGGGGGTGCCCATAAATACTATGCGGGGTTTTTCCATTGGGGCTAAGGTAGGGAACGGAGAGGAGTAGTGTAAAGGTTGAGCGTCAAAATCATTACACTAGTGTATTCGATCGGGAGGCTTGAACCAATAGTAACCCCTTCTCACCCAACATCGAGTGCCTCTCAACGCCCCCTGCACCCCGCGTCCGCGCCACCAAATCCCATAAAGGCTTATGTGGTTTCAAACTGAATTCAGAACCCTAAAATCTCACCAACACCCCGTACATTTACCAACATGAAAGCAACCGAATTTAGCTGGAAAAACGGCAATGGCAACAAAGTTTACGCCGTTGAATGGCCGGTAAAAAACGCCCGCGCCGTAATGGGAATCATCCACGGACTGGGCGAACACTGCCGCCGCTACGACGAGATGGCAGAGTGGTACAACGGCCACGAAGTCGCCGTGGTGGGCTACGATCGTCAGGGCTACGGACGCAGCGAAGGCCGCAAAGGCTACGCCGAAAACTATAAAGAATATGTGGACGAGGTTGCCTATCTCCTCATCGAATGTGAGCGCCGCTATCCTGACCTGCCGGTCTTCCTCTATGGCCACAGCATGGGCGGTCACTTGCTGCTGCGCTACCTCATCCGCCGCCACCCCAACATCAATGCAGCGGTGGTATCCGCTCCGCACATCCGGCTGGCGTTCACCCCAAACCCGCTGCTCGTTGGCCTAGGCAAAGTGATGCGCATGCTCCATCCCACCTTCAGCCAGGACAACCAGCTCGACACCAATCTTTTGAGCCGAACCCCCACCATAAAACCCACTTACGATGCCGACCCTTTCGCCCACGCCAAGCTCACCAGCCGCACCGGCATCGACATCCTCGAAAACGCCGACGAACTGAACCGCTACGCCGATGGCCTGCACGTCCCTACCCTGCTAATGCACGGCGAGGCCGATGGCATCACCAGTCACGATGGCAGCAAGGATTTTGCCCAACGGAACCCGAAGGACCTTACCTTCAAGTCCTGGCCAAAACTCTACCACGAGCTCCACAATGAGCCCGAGCGGGAGGAGGTCTTTAGCTACGTACTCGCTTGGCTGGAAGAGCACATGCAAGCCGTACACCGGGGGCCTAAGTCCGTCTGATCCGTAGAACTCAGTGGTAAAGGCGAGCGGATATTTGATAGCTGGCTGGTTGGCTTCCTGTTTTAGTTCTCAAGTTCCGTTGTTGAAACGGCTATCGTGTGGCGGATATCCAGATATAATAGCCGGCGAAAGAAGCACGCATAATCTGGCGCAAACGCAGGATGCAAAATATGTTTTAGCACCCTACTCACTTACCTAATCCACCCCAACCCCCCGGAAGTTTTAACCCTCCATTCTTCTTGCCCGGCTTAGGAATCCTCCGCATCGCGGGCTCTACGTACTCCTTGCGTTCGATGGCCTTGAAGGTCCGCTTGGCTCCAGTTAGGTGGTCTTTCAGCGCCAACGTTCCGTTTTCAAGTAAGATGAGATCATAGACGAGATAAAAATCCCGCCCTTTGAGGTAACGCCGATGAACGCCCGTCTTTCCCATTTGCCCGTCGACCGATAGAGTAAGCGTTTGAGCGGCAGCACCGATCTTCCAACGCCCCATCAGGTAGCGGTAAGGCCGGTTGTGCTGCTCACCGGCATCCTCCTCAAAGTTACCGTCGTCAGTCATCGTAAGAACGTAGCCCTCCCGCTCGCCGCCGGAAGTCTCCAGCCAATCAAGTGTCGTAAGTACAGAATCAGGGGAAATAGTGGCCGCTTCCTGGCAGTACGCGATGCTCGTAACAAATACCAGCGTGAAGAGTAAGAGCGAGCGCATAACGTAAGAATTTAATGATTTACTCAATTAAGGGACGTGAATGGTCATCAAGCCACTTGGTTTTAAGGTGGAATTAACGTCAAAAAGCATGCACGTAAAATAAAAACCTGGTGCAAGTTAGATGTTCACACGCGTATAAGGTCAAGAATTAGGAACAATCTACAGCCCCAAAAGTAGTAAAGGCGTGACGAAAGTAGTGCGCTCGAGGCAGCGCTAATTCCCGGACAAGCGGTTATCTTTGCGCGAATTTCAACCCACCCACAGCATGCCAAAGGATACTACCATCAAATCAGTCCTCATCATCGGATCCGGCCCGATCGTTATTGGTCAGGCCTGCGAATTTGATTACTCCGGCACCCAAGCCAGTCATAGCCTCCGGGAAGAGGGTGTTGAAGTCACGATCATCAACCCTAACCCGGCCACGATCATGACCGATCCGTCAACAGCGGATAACATTTACCTACTCCCCCTCACGCCGGAGTACATAGAACAGATTCTGCGCGAACAGCCACAGATTGATGCGGTTCTATCCACCATGGGAGGCCAGACGGCGCTCAACCTTGCCATCGAGTGCGGCGAGATCGGCCTTTGGGAAAAATACAATGTCCGCCTGATTGGCGTTGACCTCGAAGCCATCGACCTGGCTGAAAACCGGGAGCTCTTCCGTCTCCACATGCAGAAGCTAGGCTTAGCATGCGCTCCGGCCATGATCGCCAACTCCTTCCTCGAAGGAATGGAGGCCGCCCAAGAAATCGGTTTCCCACTCGTCATCCGCCCCAGTTACACCCTCGGTGGTTTCGGAGGTGGTTTCTGCCATAAGCAGGAAGACTTCGCGGACATGCTGCGCCGCGGGCTCGACGCCAGCCCGACCCACGAAGTACTCATCGATAAGGCCGTCCTCGGCTGGAAAGAATTCGAACTGGAACTGCTCCGCGACTCCACCGACAATGTCGTCATTATCTGCGCGGTCGAAAACTTCGACCCCATGGGCATCCACACCGGTGACTCCATCACGGTAGCTCCGGCCATGACGCTTTCCGACAAGGCTTACCAGGACATGCGCAACCAGGCAATTATAGCCATGCGCGGCATGGGTAATTTCGCCGGCGGCTGTAACATCCAGTTCAGTCAGAACCCGGAAACGGAAGAACTCATCGTCATTGAGATCAACCCCCGTGTATCCCGTTCCTCCGCCCTTGCCTCAAAAGCTACCGGATATCCCATCGCAAAGATTGCCGCCAAACTCGCCCTCGGCTATAACCTGGACGAACTCAAGAACCAGATCACCCAAACCACTTCGGCTTTCTTCGAGCCAACGCTGGACTACGTGATCGTGAAGATCCCCCGCTGGAACTTCAATAAATTCCCCGGTGCCGACCACCGGCTTGGCCTCCAGATGAAGTCCGTCGGTGAAGTAATGGGCATCGGCCGTAACTTCCTCGAAGCACTGCAGAAAGCCTGCCAGAGTCTCGAAAATGGCCGCGCCGGACTCGGATCCGATAAGAAGGAATGGATCAAGACCGACGACATCCTCAGAAGACTGGAAGAAGTATCCGACGACCGTCTCTTCCGCCTCAAGGACGCCCTCCGACTCGGCGTCCCGCGTAAAACCATCCAGAAGCTTACCAAAATCGACCCCTGGTTCATCAACCAGATCAAACGCCTTGTTGACTACGACCTGCAGGTGCAGCGCTATAATGTTCCCGAAGACATCCCCGCTGACTTCTTCCGCGAACTCAAAGAACTCGGTTATTCCGACGCCCAAATTGCTTATTTACTACGCGTAGACGAAGAAGGCGTCACTAACCGCCGTTACGAACTCGGCATCCGACGAACCTACAAAATGGTAGATACCTGCGCCGCAGAGTTCGAAGCACAGACGCCTTACTTCTACTCCACCTTCGATCAGGAGAACGAAAGCATCGTTTCCGATAAGAAAAAGATCATAGTGCTCGGTTCCGGGCCCAACCGCATCGGCCAGGGCATCGAATTCGATTACTGTTGCGTCCACGGCCTGCGCGCCGTTCAGGAAGCCGGCTACGAAGCCATTATGGTGAACTGTAACCCGGAAACGGTCTCCACTGATTTCGACCAAGCGGACAAGCTCTACTTCGAGCCCGTTTACTGGGAGCACATCCGCGAGATCATCGAGCATGAAAAGCCGGAAGGCATCATCGTTCAGTTGGGTGGCCAGACCGCCCTCAAGCTGGCCAAAGAATTCCACGACCGGGGCATTAAGATCATCGGTTCCAGCTACGAAAGCCTTGACCTTGCCGAAGACCGGGGCCGCTTCAGTAACCTACTGAAAGAGCTCGAGATCCCCTACCCCAACTTCGGTACGGCTAAGGATGCAGACCAAGCCCTGGACGTTGCCAAGCGCGTCGGTTACCCCGTACTCGTCCGCCCCAGCTACGTACTCGGTGGCCAGGATATGCGCATCGTGATCAACGACGCCGAACTGGAACGCCACGTACTTAGCATCTTCAAGAAAGACCCTAAAATGGTCGTACTTGTCGATCATTTCCTCGACCGGGCTAAGGAGGCTGAAGTCGACGCGATCTGCGACGGCGACGAAGTCCACATCATGGGCATTATGGAGCACATTGAGCCTGCTGGCATTCACTCCGGTGACTCCTCAGCCGTGCTGCCAACCTACTCTCTGAGTGTGAACGTCGTTAATAAGATGCGCGAGTACACCGAGAGGCTGGCCTTCGCGCTGAAAACCAAGGGACTCATCAACGTCCAGTTCGCCATTAAGACGGATAAGGAAACTGGCGAGGAAATCGTATACGTTATCGAGGCTAACCCCCGTGCTTCCCGGACGACTCCATTCATCGCCAAGGCCTACAAAGTGCCCTACCTCAACATCGCCACCAAGGTGATGCTGGGCAGCCACAAACTGAAGGATTTCGTGATCAACCCGCAGCCGAGTGGCTATGCAATTAAGGTTCCCGTCTTCAGCTTCAACAAATTCCCGAACGTGGACAAGCAGCTGGGGCCAGAGATGAAATCTACCGGTGAATCTATCCGCTTCGTGAAGGATATGACCGATCCGTTCTTCCGGGAACTGGACCGTAACCGTAGTATGTACCTGACGCGCTAAGGCGGAGAAACCTTATCTTAGCATCGATTCAATGCTAAAGCTGGCCGACATTTATTATGGTGTAGACTTTTCGAAAACGGAATAGTTTTCAGGTGCGAAGCCTGGGTTTTGACGGGCACCGCTCCTGCAAGAACGTTCCATTGCACCTGCGGCCGCGCCCGTATGAACCTAAGGTAAGACTTGTAACGTTCCCTTAGTACCCATACCTTACAAACTATGACCAAGCGTATCGAACCAAGGTTTTTCTTCAACACCATTGACTGGACACTGGAGCAGTACCACAGCATGGTGGCTGCTGGTGTGCTGACCGAAAACGATCGCGTTGAATTACTGTACGGCAAAATTGTACCCATGAGCCCTGTCGGAAGATACCATGCAGCTTGTGTGAGCAATATTCAGGAATTTTTCATCCTATCGTTTGGCAAAAAATTTACTTGGCGCACACAAGATCCAGTAGCCATGCTAGACAACTCGGAGCCCGAGCCAGATTTCATCATTGCTGTCAGGGACGAAAATAATTACGCAGAAGGCCACCCTACAAGAGACGACATCCTCGTCCTCATGGAAGTAAGCGATTCCACCCTCGATAAAGACCGCGAGCATAAACTCCCCATCTACGCTGAAGGCGGCGTAAAAGAATATTGGATCATCAACTTAGTGGAGCGGCAGTTCGAAATCTATACCGTCCCGAACCAGGGCGGAACCTACGGAGAGCAAGCCATTCACCAGGAAGGTTCGACCTTTGAACATAAGCTCCTCGGCACTATCGAAGTAAGCGAACTACTTCCCGGAATTATTTCCGCAAGAAAGTGATCGGCCGATCAAGCTCCATTTAGTGTCGGGACGCGTATCTTACCCGAAACTTAAAGTCGTGAAAACATTCCTCCTAACCCTGGCCATCGTAACCATCGCCAGCATCCTCAGTGCCCAAAACCCCAACGGTTTCCCCGTACACGCCGTCGTAAACAGCGGCGTTCTCGAAGGCGACTACGACAATAAAACCGGCATCCAAACCTACCTCGGCATCCCCTACGCCCAGCCGCCGGTTGGTGACCTCCGCTGGAGAGGACCCCAGGCGGTCAACCAGTGGTCTGGCACAAGAATGGCCAAAACCTTCGGCCCGCGCGCCATCCAGAAACACATGTGGGACGATATGCTCTTCCGCTCCGCCGGCCTAAGCGAAGACTGCCTTTACCTCAACGTCTGGACACCTGCGAAAGCTAAAGACAAGAACCTCCCCGTACTCCTCTACTTCTACGGCGGCGGCCACGTAGCCGGCGATGGTTCGGAATACCGTTACGACGGCGAAAGTATGGCCAAAGAAGGCATCGTCGTCGTAACCGTAAACTACCGCCTCAACCTCTTCGGCTACTTCGCCCATCCGGAGCTCTCTAAAGAATCACCCTACAAGGCTTCGGGCAACTACGGTGCACTGGACCAGTCGGCAGGTCTACAGTGGGTAAAAGACAACATCGCCGCCTTCGGGGGAGACCCCAACCAGATCACCATCGCCGGAGAATCCGCTGGCTCCATGTCGACCAGCCTCCACATGGCTTCTCCCCTCTCCCGCGACAACATCGCCGGAGCCATCGGCGAAAGTGGTGCGCTGATCAACCCTACCGGTCCTCCAGTCCCCCTGGCGGAAGCCGAGCAAATCGGTGTCGAATTCGTCAAAAAAACAGGATACACCTATGAGGAATTCCGTGAACTGAGCACCGCCGAGCTTTTCGAGCTGTATAATAAGCACAATACCTACTTCCCCATCGTACTGGATGGCTACTTACTTCCAAAGTCTCTGCCGGAGATATTCGAAGCCAAAGAGCAAGCCCAGGTTCCCTTACTACTTGGTTGGAACTCCGCAGAAATGGGGGCTGGAGCCATGGGAAAACGCCCTTTCACCCGCGCTAAATTCGAAGCCGTAGTAAGGCAGCGAATGAAAGCCGACGCCGACGAAGCACTAAAATTATACGCCGGAGCGGAAGGCCAGGAACTAGAGCAAACCATCTCTGACTTCGCCTCCGACAACTGGCTGGTGTACAGCACCTGGAAATGGTTTGACCTCCACCGCGAACACAGCGACCAGCCGGTCTACCGCTACCTTTACTCCAAGCTCCGCCCCGCCAACGACAAAGGAGAACGCCCACCGGCCATCGGAGCGCCCCACGCCTGCGAAATCGAGTACGCCCTGGGTAACCTTCATCTCGTCTCCGGCTGGCAGTGGACGGAAGACGACCGCCAAGTCTCCGCCACCATGAAGGGCTACTTCGCCAACTTCATCAAAACCGGTAACCCCAACGGTAACGACCTTCCAGCCTGGCCAACCGTTGAAGCCAAAGACGATACTCCTCCAGTGATGGTCATCGATGTAGAAAGCAAAGCCGTCGACGCCAAAAACGACGCTCGCTACCGCTTCCTTGATGGGATTTACCACAGCAATAAGTAAGCATGGCGGTTCACAGCCTGGGTGAGCTTCTCCGGTACGCGCAGCCAAAGCTACAGGCGGGTAATTATGTCTTCGTCACCCTACCCGAGTGGCCGGAGCTGCCCCCGACGGATGTATTGATGTCGTTTCGGGAACGTGAAGGCATCACTTTCATTCTAGAACAAAGTATTGCCGATAAGCACGACTTAGTGTACGAATACGTAGCTGCATGGATCACGATGGAAGTGAACTCGGCGCTGGATGCCGTGGGCTTTACCGCAGCCTTCGCCCAAGCACTGACGGAGCACAGCATTGGTTGTAATGTGGTGGCGGCCTTTCACCATGATCACCTCTTCGTCGGCCGGGCAGACGGGAAGAGAGCAGTTGAAATACTACAAAAGCTAACAGGCTGAATTATTCAAGTCTTAGGGGCGCGCCGTACAAATAATTCTATCCCATCCTCCAGCGTAACTACGGCCTCGATCAGGTCATCGATATCCACTGGTTTGAGGGGATAGTGACCAGTGCTGAGGACGTATTATTCGTAGGCGGAGACGAGGTGAAGCGATTCAGAAGTTTCAATCCAGCTTAACCGGAACATAGGTCTTAATCCGCGGCACAGCCAAACGGGCAGAAATAGGTCGCCGGCAAAGACTGTACCCGTCCTTCACCGGCATACAAACCTCCACCTTAAGCGGCAGCGTCTGCATATTCCGATCGTCGATAACGTCGAGCGGCCAGGACGCGTTGGTCTCCAGGACAACGGTCATGGTCGAGCGAAAACGGTCGAAAGTGGTTTCCACTGTACGGAGATCAGCGGGCGCTTCGGCGTAGCCAGCTATGACCTCGGTGACGTCGAACTTACCGGAGGGGTCGAGCGGGTTCTCCGCGTCGTTAACATTCAGCGTGAGGTACCAGCGAAAGGCATACTGCCCGTTGTTTTTGCGTTGTAGCTCGAAGCGGGTACCAGACAGGTTCATCAGCGGATGCGAAGACGTGGGGATGCGACGGCTAACGGGAATACGAAGGGCCGGTAAGTTTCCCCCTGCGGGCAGCACCAGCTCGTAGTAGAGTGGGACGTTGGCGATGGCGCCGGGCTGATCGGGCAAAAACAAGTCAGGCGAAGTATTACCGCCCACCAAGAAGGAGAGTCCGGAGTTGCCCGAAATTGTCACTTGCAGAGAGGGCGCTCCACGGTAAGCCCCACCCCGCAGGTTATCAATCCGCCAGCCGGCGCCGGCCAGGCCGGCGGGTAACCCGTCGATGTTGACTGAGTGCCGGTGCGAGCCACCTTCGCGCAGCGGCATCGACTGGCCGTTCTCCGCGCTAACGACTGGTGCATTCCGGAAGTAGAATTCGATGTCTTGCGGTGTTGGCAGACGGGCGAAGAGGCGGTCGCGCTGGTACGGTCCGTCGAAATCGGTGTAAACAATGGTTTCCCAATCAGTCCCAGCGAAGGTGTTTTCATTAGCCCGCGAGCGGTTGACGGAAGCATTGATCTTTCCGGCCAGGGGGATGGCTACGTTGACGCCAAGTGTTTGTTCGGAACGGCTTACCTCAGCAGCATCGGTGAGGTGCTTAACGGTAACCCCTTCAAACTGGGTTAGAAAGTAGGCGCGCCCAGCGTACTCCGGGTTGTCCTGGTAAAAGCGCCAGAGGCGGGCCATCAGCTCTGTGGTGCGGGCATCGTTGGCGTTAAGGATCTCGTTGAGCGGACTGACGAAGCTGCCGGCCATCGCGACGACCGTACTGTTGCGGCGGCTATCCGTGTCCAGGGCAGTGCCGAAGGAGGCGTAGGGCGGTTTCAGGCCAACGTCCAGCGCCGCTTTGAGGTAGCCACTGCAGTTTTTGGTAAGGAGAAAGGCATCGAAACCTGGCCGGGGTTCGGGTAGTAGGTTAACGCCGTCTGCTGCGTTATAGAGTAATTGATCGGCACGGTAGCGGATCTTTTCCAGCGGGTAGGTAGTTTCGTCTTCGGTAAAAATATAACTCAGTAGGTTACCTCCGTTGATGTCGGCTTTTTCAACCCGGGTGCGGAGGGTTCGCTTGCCGAGGAAACGGTCGATCGTGGGCGGGATATAGTCCCGCCTCCCTTCCGGCTTCGTAAAACCGCAAAAGTCGTAATGCCGGTGAAATACGCTCTGAAGCGCGTTGCCCAAAGTGGTCCGGCCGTAGGCACGCTGGGGCGGCCAGACGGGTTCGTCATTCCTACGACCCCGACGCTGGGCATCGAGGGCGGTTGAAGTAATCAATAGAAGAATAAAAAATAATAGGCTTAGTTGGTAACGTTTCATCTGAACGGGGCTGAGGTAAGAGCTTATAGAAGTCTACAGCTAACTAAATGTTTGCAGGTGGATTGGTATTGCGTTTGAATGAGGTTTGTTTTAGGTATGAAGGAATATTTCACCAGCATACCACGTACCATCTTATACATGCCCGCCGGGGTCTACAACAAATTACAGGTTACTCAACTTTGGGCAAAACGGCACAAACGATCACCCCGACTACGCTCAGGGCAAGTCGAAATGGGGAGTCGAGATGATCAATAGCTTCGCTTATATGGCGATCTTCCAGGAAGCCTGTAATCTGTTATGCGCACCCGGCGAGGTTACCGGATAAGTTTCACGTAAACTGCAATACCTTAGCGCCATGCCCTCCCCCACCGTCATCCCCGTTTTTAGCCGCCACCGCCACCCACGGCTACGCTATGTACTGAAAGAGATCGGGCGGGATTTGGGGTACGACCTCCGCTTGATGACGGACCAGAAACGTTGGAAGGAAACGGACAGCTACGCCAGAATATCAATTTCAGAAGCTTTTGAAGGCGTAAACTACCTACCTCTTCCGGCTCATTCTTTCCTGCAAGGTAGTGACGCTAGCGCGGAAGATTTGGTGGTCAGTTCTCCGGACGAAGTTCCTGCCTTTTTCCTGATGAACGGAGAGCCGGATTACCTGGCTTGCAGCTTCTACCATCTATCCCGTTATGAAGAATACCAGCCGTTTAGCACGGATGAGCACGGTAGGTTTCCGGCAGCGGAGAGTCATGCTCAGAAGCACGGGTACCTCCACCGTCCAGTTGTTCGGGAGTGGTCGGCTTTGCTGGAAGGAAAGCTGCGGGCGGTATTTCCGGAGCTTCCGCAGTCGAAGGTTCACCCCTGGCGTTTCCGGCCGAGTTACGACATCGATATCCTCTGGGCGTGGCAGCACCGTGGCCTACGCGGCATCGCGTCCGGATTGAAGGACCTCTTGACGGGCCACCCCAAGCGGGCATGGCGAAGATTCGCCTTTCCGGCAGAGAGCGACCCCTACCACAGCCTTGCCTTTTTGCGCTCATTGCATCTCGGCTCCGCTCGGCAACCGCCGCCGGCCACTGATGAACCTGCACTAAACCCAGTCTGGTTTTGGCTTTTAGCTGATAATTCTGACCGGAAAGACCCCAATGCCTATCCCATTCCGGAAGCCCAGGAATTACTCATGCGCGAGCTTGCAGCAACTGATACCGTGGGTATTCACCCAAGCTACCTGGCAAGCGATAAACCGTCCGTTTTGCGAGATGAAGTTGACCGTCTTGCAACCATCACCGGCACCGCCGTGCGTCATTCCCGTCAGCATTTTCTTCGCTTCCGGTTGCCCGACACCTACCGAGCTCTTCACAACGCGGGCATTACCCATGATTACACAATGGGCTACGCTGATGACATCGGCTGGCGGGCGGGAACGAACCTGCCGTTTAACTGGTACGACCTGGAGCGGGAAGAAGCTACCTGGCTGTCCGTTCATCCCTTTGCGGCGATGGAAGTAACGATGAAAAACTACCTTGAACTGGGTCCGGAAGCGGCGAAACGAAGCATCATTGACCTGGCAAATACCGTCCGACCTTTTGGCGGGGAATTCATGCTGCTTTGGCATAATTCTAGTTTCTCAGAGGACTACGGATGGGCTGGATGGCGGGAGGCTTATGCGAATATTGTGGAAGAGCTTCGGCGGTGACTTAGCATTTAGTGTTTATGCCCATGTGAGTGACCACTTAAATACTTTAAGCTAAAACCCTATTAATCTCGTAAAGAAAACTACCCAAAACGTGGCCGAGGGACGCGAATTAAATAAAACGTGTTTCTTGATCTAGTGAATTTTGACTGCTGGTGAGGCAAAAAACGTAGACAACGCCATAGTGTTGGCGAGGCTTTTTAACGAAGCCAGCGGTCAAAAGGCGCCGAGCAAGAAGAAGCATGATTTGTTTATTTCACGTCCCTCAGCGCTCCTTACTTCAAGTCAAAGAGATCAGAGACCCCCGGATACCGAGCAACCTCAAACCCTTCAGCAAAATCATAGCCAGCTTCCCGGCCAAAGCTGCGCCCTTTCGCTTCGATGAAAGCCATGAAATCTTTACCACTGATCGGCGTTTTCACCTCTTCCTGGTATTCATTGCTTTCGTGGTCGTCGAACTGAGATTTGTAGCAGCGGATGCACTCCATTTTCTTTTTCAGGTAATCGGTGATGTCGACGACAAAGTCGGGTTTACGGTTACGGTCCTGAATATAATGGTAGACAGCGTTTGGGCGCCACTTTTCCTGCGGTTGCCCATCGTCGTCGAAGGTTTCGATTTTGATCAGGCCGCTGTAAAAGCAAGCATCTGCGACCAGTTTTGCGGCGCGGCCGTGGTCCGGGTGGCGGTCGTCCAGGGCATTGGCGAGCACGATTTTAGGTTGACAACGGCGGATAACCGTGATGATCTTGCGCAGGTTGTCCTCGTTGTAGACCATAAACCCGTCGGCCATATCCAGGTTTTCCCGAAATTTAGCCCCCATCATTTCCGCAGCATTATAGGCTTCGGCGGTTCGGATTTTGCCGGAGCCGCGGCTGCCGAGTTCTCCACGCGTAAGGTCAAGCAAGCCGAAGGAATATCCGAGCTCAGCGTGGCGCAGGAGGGTTCCGCTGGAGCCCAGCTCTACGTCGTCAGGGTGAACGCCGATGGCGAGAATATCTACTGTCATAATGTTGAAGCTTAATCCGGAAAACCGATTTTGAGTACGTAAAGTTTTGGGGCGCGGCCGCAGGTGCGAAGTGCGTTTTTGAGTTACACTACTGTCGGTCACGTGAGATAATTTTGTGCTCGCAAAGCGAGCGCGACCCTTCTCAAGTAAGGCCAGTAGGGGCGATCCTTCGCGGCTACAGTCTACACACTTCTTCACATCATCATAAAGACCCGCGATTTTACGCATCCGAGAAACTTTTGGCCGACTGCGTCAGGCCCACAGATGCCCAGTGGTCTGTCAATATTGACAGATCACTAGAATGAGAAAATCACTACAGCCCTACGCCCTTAATTAGCCACAAGGTTATACTGAATATCGTACATAAAAGTACCCACCAGCGCATCAGAGACCGAGCGGGTCTTGCTTAAGCTAAAGTTGGCAGCACTCAGTTCGTCTACATCATAAGCATCTGCATTGGCGCCGTTCGCATCTCTGAAGATGATGCTGGTAACGCCGGCATTAAGGGAGTACGCTCTCGCATGAAAAACATCCAGTACGTTCAGGTCGCCGTCCGGGCAGAGGGTAAAACGCCTCAGCAGCTGCGTGGCACCTTCGGTGGAGAAGAAAAGGCCATCGTCCTGATCGCAGGGATCGACGTTGGTGACGTTGGCGACGCGGTCGTTGTAGGTGGCCGTTACTTCGGCGCGGGTGCGGCCTGCGGCCATCAGTTCCTCATCGGTGAGGTTGGCGATAGCAGCATCGGCCTTAGCCTGGAAGTCACTGTCGACTGATTGAATCGTCCAGCCATCGAAGTTACCGATAAAAACGATCGGGTTCACATCGTCGTCATCTGCGCAGGCTGAGAAGAACGTGATGGTCAGAGTTAGTATAATAAAGAAAAACTGTTTCATAATTGGTTTGGATTTGGAAGAAAAGCAGGTGGGGTTAACGCTTTATGTTTGTCTTTTATTCGCAGCCTTTCGGTTGTGTCGAAAAGCCTCCGGGATGAAGCCCTGACAGGTACCACCGACGAAGAGCAGGAGGTTCCAATTCCAGGCAATCGGTTTTTCACCTAGCTGGAAGTACAGCCGGTGATCATCAGTACGGTACCACCGAAGAAGACGAGGTAGCGTAGAGCTATGGGGCAAAGTTACGCGTCCTGACCGAAGCACACTCCGTATACATCGACCAGGCTAAAATTCGATACAAATAGGCGTAGCGATGTCGAAAGACTGGCCGAGTGACTTCAACTTTCCGTTCTTTTTATTAACGCTGTGCAGCGTAATATTCCCAGTGTTCTGATTCGCAACGTACAGGAACTTACCGGAAGGCGCAATGGCAAAATTACGCGGAAAATCGCCCTCTGTAGACTGGTGGCCAATCAGTTCCAGCATACCGGTGGTCTTGTTAACCGAGTAGCCTACGATGCTGTTGTGGCCCCGGTTCGAGCCGTAGAGAAAATTCCCGTTTGGGTGTAAGTGAATATCGGCGCAGGAGTTTTTTTCCGTAAACCCGGCGGGCAACGTAGAAATCGTCTGGATGTTAGTAAAGCGATCCGCTCCACCGTCATAACTGAGAACGTTGACCGTACCGTTGAGCTCATTGATGACGTAAAGAAACTGCCCGTCAGCCGACCATTCGGTATGGCGCGGACCGGCTCCAGTCGCCAGCTGAATGTGGCTCTGCGCGTGCGGCATAATCTTCCCCGTATTGGGGTTGGGATTGAACAGCCAAACCCGGTCAAGCCCGAGGTCAGCTACGGCAACAATTCGGTTGGACGGAGAGAAATTAGCTGAGTGTAAGTGCGGCTCCTTGCCGAAAATTAATCCTTTAGGCACCTCAAACTTATCGGTTTCTATGAGCGTACCGTCTTCTTGTTGTAGAAAAACCATGGATACCCCGCCGAGGTAATTGGTAGTCATCAGCATCTTACCAGTCTTGTCTACTGCTACATGGCAGGAAGCCTGTCCGCCGGTAGGCAGCTCGGAAATCTTGCGGTAGTTGTCCTTAATGTCAAGAGCGACCAGAAAGCCGGATGGTTCGTCTTCCTGCGCCAGCTCGCTGACGGCGTAGAGGTAGCGGCCGTCTTCAGATTCCAGGACAAAAGACGGGTTGATCATACTGATGACCGGACGCTTCGAGAGAATCCTACCGCTCTGGGAATCGACGGTAATCTCGGCGATACCGTCGGACTTGCCCTTCACCCAGCCCTCATCACGGGTGTAAGCCCCGATGTAGGCCGTGATGTTGTTGATGCCGTCGGCTACAGCAGCCTTTGGCGTACAGGTCTGAAAGAATCCGGACAGCAGGAAGAGGCAGAGGTATAGATGGTTGCGGTTCATTGGGCGAAGTTAATGGTTAATGTTACGTGCCTAGACCGGACACTCGAAGGTCTGCGAAAATACGCACTTTACTCGCATTTTCGCAGACGCTTCGAGGCCCTTAACCATCGCTACCAGCTCTTCCGGATTCCCACCTGAAAGTTCCGTCCCGGCGCCGGCTGGAAGTAGCGGTTCCCGAAGCGTGGGTTAAGGTCGTTGCCGAAGCTCATCTTTTGGTCGAGAAGGTTGGAGCCGGTCAGGAAGACGTCAAAACCTTTGAAGTTATACCCCAGTTTGGCGCGCAGCAGGTGGTAGCCGTCGGCGAAGACATCGTTGGCATCGTTTAAAGGGATGGCGTCGGTGTAGTTGTGAAAGAGACTCAGGTAGAGACCGTTTTTGAGCTCCATATTTACTTCCAGGTTCACGTTGTGGGGGGCTGCGCCGGGGATGTTGTTGCCGGAAAAGTCGGTGCCCCTCTGCTGAAAGTTTTGGTAGGTAAAGTTGTAGTAGGTGTAGCTGGTGTAGAAAGACAGGCTGAGCGGATGGTCCGACTTATTGAGCGCGTAATAAGTTGCGGCAACTTCAACTCCCTGCTGCCGGGTTTTACCGGCATTGCGGAAAAGCTGGGTGCCCCGCTCGTCGGTAAAACTGGTAATCGCTTCGTCAAGCGCGAAGTGAAAAACATTGAGCGCAACGGAGACTTTACCCGCTATGTCGGTATTAAAGCCAACTTCATAGTTGGTGCCTATTTCCGGGTCAATATTGACGTTGAGGCTGCCCTCATTGGTGCGAAATTCGTCGAGCGAAGGTGGGCTAAAACCGTCGGTTCGGCTGAAGTACAGGTAGCCAAAATCAAACGTACGCCCGGCAGCTAAGCGCAAAGAAATTGGACGATTGGCACTGAATTCCGTTTTTCCAGTATTGCCGTCGGCGTCAAAGGTGCGGTCAATGGTATAGTCCAGTTGGCTGCTGCTGAGGCCGAGGTTAAAGTCCCACGCGCCCGGAGTGTAGCGCAGCTGTCCGAAAAGCAGACCTTCCTGGCTAAAAATCTCATCGCTGAAGTTGAGGTCACCCGGCCCCGTACCGTCGGGATTGGTAAAGTTCTGACCAGTTCGGTATTGGAGTTTGCTTTCTACGCCAAAGGCGAGGTCAAGGTCCTCCCGCAAAAGTCGGCGTAAGGCGAAGCGGCCACCCGCACCCAGGTTGGCTTCCCGTTTATAGTCGAAGTTGAAGGGATGATCGAAGTAAAAGCCGGTGGTGTAGAGCGCAGTTTCCGCTTTCCAGCGGCCGAAGTGTTTGGTATTTGTCAGCCCAAGCAGCAGATTATGGTAGTGGATGGAGGCGTTTTTATCGGCACTACCGGGGCGGGCTTGGCGTGGGTTATCGGCGTACTGCTCGGGGTTCAGGCCGCCGGGGAGTTCGTAATCTAGTTTGGTGTAAAGGGCGTGTAATTTGGTTTCATCACCACGTTTCTTTCCTGCGATGACGGAGGTGTACTGAAGGGTCAAACGATCCATTGCGCTATGGTCACGGTAGCCATCGATTCGTTGGTAGCCAGCACGGAACTGACTGTAGCTCTTATCGTCGTCACCCTGCTTTTGCAAGCTTAAATCTGCACGGAGGTAGCCAAAAGACCCGGTGGTAACTCCGGCTTCTACGTATCTTTTCTTGGGCGAGACTAGCCCTTGCTGCTGGATAGATTCTGTTCGTAAAAGAAGCGTTCCCGCCGTGCCTGGGCCATAAAATCCGCCTGAAGGACCCTTAATGATTTCGACCCGATCAATATTGGTCGCATCAAGGAAATTCAGCGGTACGTCTCCTCCCGGATCACCGTACGGGATTCCATTCCAGTATACCTGCGTATTCCGAACACCGAATGGAGCGCGAAGTGAAGCGCCGCGAATAGCCACCCGGTAACTGGCAGTGGCCCGTTCCTCAAACCGTACTCCTGGCACTCGGTTAAGTCCGCTTAATAAAGAGGATTCATCGTACCGATCAATCTCGGAACCCAAAAGCTTTACTACGGGGGCAGCGGATCTTATTCCCGGCCCGTCACCATAGGCGCTTACGGTCGCCGTCGGGGCATCGTATACCGGAATAGAGTCTACCGTTTGGGCGCGGCCGCAGGTGCAATAAAAAAGGATGAGAAGCAAGGTTAAAAAACGCATTGGATGGGGGTTTTTGAATTAGGGCGCAAGGTAAGCGGTTTTCTCCCCCGATGCATCTTTTCAAACGGGCAATAACCCAGTTTGAAAAGTTCCTCGGAGGTGTAAAACCGCGTGGCTAAAGAGAGAACCCACACTAAAAACCTCCCCCAGCATCCCGCGTCTGCGCCACCATAATACTCGCTACGTTTCCTCCGAAGCCCGTGGCATTAACCAGCACCCGCCCCGAAGGCCAAGCCGTTTTCGGCGTAGCCTGCCACGGCAACGGACAGTACTTCCCCGCCTTCATCATTTCCAGGGCCGCCGTGATGGCCAACGGGCCACTCGCTCCGAAGGTATGCCCCGTCGCCCACTTGAAGGAAGTAGTGCAATAATCATCAGGTATCGTTGCGTAGAGCGCGTTGATGGCGTTTAATTCCGCCCGGTCACCGCGCTTGGTTCCGGGGGCGTGAGCTACGATTACGTCGGGGCAGCCGAACTTCTCAACTAGCTCATGCATAGCCTTTTCAAGGGCTTGACCTTCAGCACTTATTCCGGTAGGAGTTGGGGTAGATTCGCGGGCGAAGGCGATGCCTTGTACGTACGTATGAGTACAAGTAGAATCCTCCTCCAGCGAAAGCGCCAAAAAAGCAGCCCCCTCCCCCATCACCATCCCCGAAGGCGGATCAGAAAACGGGCGGCAGGCGTGCTCTCCTACCCCGGCCACCTTACCATAAATCCGCAAAGCCTCCATCTGGCCCAGGGTAAAGGGCGTGATCGGTGCCTCCGAACCTCCGACCAATACCCGCTCGGCCATGCCAGATTTCAGGAGCGCAATACCGTGCAAAATAGCGTGCATCCCCGACGAACAAGTCATGCTCATACTACTGGCCGGAGAATCTGTACCGAAGTAATCCGCAAGGGCAAAACCGATGCTGCCGAGGGTCGTTTTCGGGGACGTCCGCAGACGCGTAACCCCTTTCTTCAGGTAGTGGCTAAAGCCCTCCTCCCAACTCTCCGTCGGCCCGCGGGAACACCCGACAATGATGCTAAAGTCTTTGCCCGCCCAGCCAGCCTGCTGCACCGCCTGATCCGCCGCGTGAAGAGCGAGCACCGTTGCCCGGTCCGGTTCGGTTTGCCCAGCAAATGCCTTGATTCCCGGATCGTTTGGCAACTGTTTTATTCGGTAAACGGGCATCCCCGTCAGTAGGTCTGTCGACCAGGTCGGCTTGCCTTGAATATACGTCTCCCAAGCGGCTGCCGGGCTGTTGCCCGCCGCTGAGATGCTACCGTATCCGTGGATGTTTATTTTCATCGGGACGCGAAGGTACAGTGTTCAAGATTGATTTTTAAGACCTCGAAGTATCCACAACGATGAAGCCGAAGGCGGAATGGTTGTGAACTTTCGAGCGTCCGGCTCCCCTCAGGAAAACCGAGCCCGTTATTCCCCCTCAATAACCTCCTTACTCCGATAGTAATCCAAAATCTTCTTAGCCGTACCAAGATTGGTGACCTCAGCAATCTCAGAAGCTAGAGCATTGCGCACCTTCTTCGGGCTGCCAAAATGGGCCATCAGCTTCTGCACCGTCTTGTCCCCAATTCCAGGAATTTCGTGCAGCTCGGTACCGACCATACCGATGCTCCGCTTGTTCCGGTGGTGACGTAGGCTGAAACGGTGGGCCTCATCCCGGCACTGCTGGATAAGCTTCAGTGCCTCAGACTTTTTGTTGATGTGTAGAGGGACGGAATCGTCCGGAAAATAAATCTCTTCCAGCCGCTTGGCGATACCAACTACTAGTATTTTATCTCGTAAACCCAGCTGGTCGATAGATTCCATGGCGTGGCTCAACTGTCCCTTACCACCGTCAATGATAACGAGTTGCGGTAGCGGCTCATTCTCGTCCCGTAAACGAAGGTAACGGCGGAAAACGACTTCGGTCATACTGGCAAAATCGTCTGGTCCGACAACCGTTTTGATGTTGTAGTGCCGGTAGTCTTTCTTACTCGGCTTAGCGTTTTTAAAAACGACACAGGCACTGGCCGGGTTGGTTCCCTGGGTGTTAGAATTATCGAAACACTCGATGTGCATCGGCAGGTCCTTCATTTGTAGATCAGACTGAAGAGTGCGGAGAATGCGCTCCGCCGGCGTCTGCTTATTCTGGTGGCTGATGCGCTGCTTCTTGCGCTGCAGCAGCATGTACTTGGCGTTCTTTATCGATAGCTCCAGGAGGCGCTTTTTATCGCCGATCTTAGGGACGACAACCTCTCCCTCGACGCCCGGCAGGACCATCTCCCGGTCAAGGATGATCTCCGGAGCGATGCTGTTGAAACGATCGCGCATCGCAGGGATCGCAAACGTAAGGAGGCTCTCGGCGTCGTCGTCAAGGTTCATCACAATTTCCCGGGTATCGGTATTGATGATGTTGCCGTTAACAATTTTGATGTAGTTGATGTAGGCCTCTTTTTCGTCGATGGCTAGGCCGAAAACGTCCACATCTTTGATGGTGGTGGAGACTATTTGCGACTTACTCTGGTAGTTCTTCAGGGCATTCAACTTGTCCTTTTGCTGCTGTGCCTTTTCAAACTCCATGGCTTCGGCATAGCCATCCATTTTCGTTTGCAGGTGGCGCCTTACCTCGGCGAAGTTGCCTTTAAGGATGTTGCGGATCTGATCGATTTTAGCGTTGTAGTTCTCCTCCGTCTCTTCGCCGACGCAGGCCCCTTCACAGTTCTTAATGTGGTACTCGAGGCAAACCTTAAATTTGCCCTCAGCAACATTGTTTTCCGACAAATGTAGAGTACAGGTACGGAGGGGAAATAATTCCTTGATCAGCCCCAGGATAATTTTACGTTGGGTAATATTAGTATACGGGCCGAAGTAATTACTGCCATCCCTAACGATGTTACGGGTAATGTAGACCCGGGGATAGCGCTCGTTTTTAATACAGATATAACTGTACGTCTTGTCGTCTTTGAGCAAGATGTTATAACGCGGTTGGTGGGTCTTGATGAGGGCATTTTCGAGCAACAGGGCATCAGCCTCCGTCTCGACAATGGTAAACTCGATCCGGTTGGAGTTGCGCACCATAATACGGGTGCGGTGGAGGCGGTCTTTACGGGTACCAAAGTAACTAGCCACCCGGTTGCGCAGCACCTTTGCCTTACCAACATAGAGGATCGTATCGTCTGGTCCGATAAAGCGGTAGACACCCGGTTGTTTGGGTACGGTGTCGGCGATGGCCTTAAAGTCTGCGGTGGTCATGGTTGACGTAACGCTGGTCCTACCAAAACGTTTGAAGGCTAAGTGCTTTTTCGGGGGTGGCCGCCGGTGCGATGTTGGTTAAGGAACGTCGATTTAATAACTGTCCGATTTGCGGCCTGGCGTTTTTGTTCCTACGCTCTCAAAAAATCCTTTGCGTAGCCTCAGTTACGGAAATGGTTTTTAAATTTGGTGAGGCCAAAATAAGGTAGTCGAAAGCCGTAAGTCATTTGTGCGGCGTCCCTCAGGAACCTTGCCCTTCAAAAGCTTTCCCTGCATCCTGCGGCCGCGCCTAAATTAGCCTATATTAATGACCCGTGAGGTGGTCATAACTAAAAGTACCAAAGGTGCCGTCCAGAGATAATCGTCCCCGCTCATCTTTAATCAATTTCCCGCCAGCGACTCGTGCATCATGCTCCAGAAGCAAAGTCCAGTCGCCAGCCAGCGCATGCTCAATCAGGCGTTCTTTTTCCGCCAATGTATGCAACGGGCGGACATCAAAGGCCATCACCCACGGCAAACTGAGGTGAGCGGCGCTGGGAATTAAGTCGGCACAGTAAACAAGCTTGCGGCCATCGGGCAGGTCAATCAGTGGCAGTTGCATCGCTTCCGTATGGCCATAAACCGTCCGCAGCCGGATGCCGGAAAACCAATCGAAATCGGAGTCCTGGTCGGGTAGAAACCGGAGTTTTCCGCTTTGCTCCAGCGGGTTCAGGTTGGCGGGTAAGAAGCTGGCGGCTTCGCGGGCGTTCGGTTTATTCGCCCAGCTCCAGTGCTTGCCGCAAACCCAGTGCGTTGCGTTCGGGAAAGTGAGCTGCGCCTTACCCGTTTCGTCGAGGTAGCTCGCACCCCCAACGTGGTCGAAGTGCAAGTGCGTGAACAATACATCAGTGATCTCCTCCGGCCAGGTCATCACCGCAGCCAAACCAGACACCAGCTCCTGCGGAATACTAGGGTTAAAGTGCTTCCGGAAGCGCGCATCGCCCTTCTCCCCAATCCCCGTATCCACCAGAATCTTCCGGCCGTCGTCCGTCTCGATCAGCAGGCAGCGCATCGCCCAGGTACAACGGTTACTCCCCTCCTCCGGCGGATACACCCGCTGCCATACGGATTGCGGGACTACGCCAAACATGGCGCCGCCGTCTAGTTCCAGAGTGCCAGCGAGGACGGTTGTTAATTTGGTTATCATGGTGAGTAATTTCTACTGTGTATCGTTTTGTTCTCCTGGCTCACCTCCCAGGAGAGGGAAGACGGCTCAGACGGCAAAGTGTCCATTATTTTGATGCGTCAGCCTAAACGCTAGCTCAACCACTCAATTCCCCCCCGCAAAAAGGTAAACCCAATCAGCGCAATCAACGGCCCCACCCAGCAAGAAAGCACAAAACCATAGTAATTCCGCGTAACCCGGCTCGGCTGAATCCATTCCACAATGTAGCTAATGCCCCAGACGAAAAACGCGATACTACCCAGAATAACAGCCAGCATGAACCCAGCATACTCGTTACCGAGCAGCAAAAGACCGTAGACTATTACCTGGCCAAGGATCATTAAGATGGTGTTCATAGTAATATAAAGTGAGGTGCACGGGCCGGTCGGTACTACTTTTTAGTGAGATTAGTCATGGGCTGAACCCGACTAAGTAGGTGCTTACCAACAGCCTCTCCCTGCGTAAGCCCGTAGTCGATAGAAGGGCGGTAGTGAATACCCCCGTAAAGCCGGCTCAGCGCCGCTTCTTCACTCGCTTCCAAGAAGCTTTTGTAGCTCCGTTTGGGTAAGTCGTACTCCACTTCGGAGTCGTCGGTGAAGGAGAAGTCGTCGCCGAAGATGTCGGTCAGTATGATGGCGCAGGCGCGGCTCACGACGCTGTGCCCTGAGGTATGCTCGGGGAAGGGCGGTGTTTGCAGCAGCGGACGCCATTCTTCGTCGATGTGGCGGTTGATGAAGGTTTCGGGGCGGACGAGGCTGGAGCGGTACTTCTCGTCCCAGCAGCTGATAAAGGCGTCGTGTATAGCCATCGCTGTCATTGCGTAGGCGCTTGTGGTAGTTGCGAAATCAGCCTTAGCCTGGCGGGCCGCGATGGCGGCGATGTTGATCCAGTGGCCGCCGGGTGTAATCTTCTTGGTCGCGAACATTACGTGGCCTATGTGGTGGCTTACGTAAGGGTTGCAATCCCAAAATTGGGCGATGGCCTTACGTTCTTTCATATCGGATTCGTCTCCAGTGGTCAGGACGTTGTAGACTTCCTCTACGTCAATCCACCAGTCGGAGCCCTTTTCTTCGCTGTACTCCGTTGGGGGCAGAGGTCTGAACTGATCGGGGCTGTCGAGGGCGAAGGCGCGGATTTTGGCCCAGCTCGGCTCGATGCCATCCATATAGTCGGGCGGCGTGGGTTGCCACTTGCTGGGGTCTTCGGTGATGGAGTATTTGGGGAAAGTGCGCGACTGTTTGTAGGTATCGCCGTCGTACCATGCGATTACGTGATCGGCGATGGCGTGGCCGTAGTCGATCGAGGCTTGCAGCGTAGCTGCCGGCACCTTGATGTCTGCGAATTCCTTAAAGACTTCGTCTTCGAAAGCTACAATTTTTTCTTCGCTGAAGATGAGGCTTTTACCCACTTTCAGCTGAGCAGCGACGGCAGCAATTGGGTACGCAATTTCTACATCAGCAGGTGGCGCGGGCGCAGGTGCAAAGTGAGGTATTTGACCAGCAAGGCTCGCCAGCTCAGGATCTCCGGCAGCGATGGCCTCGTAACCGGCGATGCTGGAGTAAGCATAAATCCGTCCCGCCTGCGGCGGGCTAAAAATATCGTGGACGATCACATCCGTAAGCTTCTTCACCGAGCGGTGGTAAAACTCAGGTTGCGCAACTTCCTGCTGGAAGTTGGGGTTCACCTCTTCGCTACAGGAAAAAAGCAAGGCGGTGAGGAAGAAGAAGGAAAAGAATCTACTTAGCTTATTCATAGTGCTACGGTGATTTAGTTGGAGGATAAAATGATCAGCACGGGTCTCATTTGGTGGAACAAAGATAAGGTTTTAAGCATTGGCCGCTTGCCACCAATAGCCTCGCTACTCAACATAAATGGCGAGGCTGTCATTTTCCGGTCGGGCCTTTCTAAGGCGTGTTCCTGGGTCGCGAAGCAACTAAGTCCGGAGCAGTCCCTACCTTAAGCATCAAAAACCGATCATGCAACGCAGAAACGCCATCCGCCTAACCGCCGCCCTACCCTTCCTCGCCGCAGGGACGTCGGCCTCCGCGGCGACCTCCACCATTCCAAAACCCTCCACAGCACCTGCTGCCGAGCCCTTCCAACTCGCCTTCGCCCCCCACGGCGGCATGTTCAAGGCCCACGCAGGAGACCGTATTCTCGACCAAATCCAGTGGGCCGCCGACATGGGCTTCAGCGCCTGGGAAGACAACGGAATGCCCAACCGGACGCCCGAGCTGCAAGCTAAGATCGGTGACCTGCTCGCCAAAAACAACATGCGAATGGGCGTTTTCGTCGCCAATAAAATCAACTGGAGCAAACCAACCCTCGTAAAGGGAGCCGGCGAACACCGCGAAGAATTCCTACAAAGCATCCGCGATTCCGTCGAGGTAGCCAAGCGCTGCAACGCCAAGTGGATGACCGTCGTACCCGGCCACGTAGACCTCCGCCTCGAGCCCTTCTACCAGTTCGCCAACGTGATGGAAACCCTAAAACAAGGCGCCGCCATTCTGGAACCTCACGACCTCACCATCGTCCTGGAACCCCTAAATTACCGCAACCACCCCGGCCTATTCCTCACCAAAGCCGCCCAGGCCTACGCCCTCTGCAAAGCCGTCGATAGCCCCAGCTGCAAAATCCTTTTCGACATCTACCACCAGCAAATACAGGAAGGCAACCTCATCCCCAATATCGACGCTTCGTGGGACGAAATCGCCTACTATCAGATCGGCGATAACCCCGGCCGCAATGAACCAACGACCGGCGAGATTAACTACGAACGGGTGCTTTCACACGTCCACAACAAAGGTTTCACCGGCATTTACGGAATGGAGCATGGGAATAGTATGGATGGCAAGCCTGGAGAGATGGCGGTAATTGAGGCTTATCGTAAAGTCGATAGTAAGTAGTAGCTAGTATGTAGCATAAAAAATCCCCGCCACTCCATACCAGGAGTAGCGGGGCTTCTTCCTTTACCTACCCACTAAATAAGCTTATAACTAGTAGCAATCCGCTCAGACAGCACCGCCTTCAACGTATCCGCAGCTTCCAAAACAAGCTGCTCATTCGAGGGAAAAGCCACCGGCTGGTTCCCAATATTCATACGGGAAGCCGTACTCAGTGCACGGCGATCGCCCCGAAAAGAAGAGGCGTAGTTTTCGAAACTGGAATCAGCGGTGAGGTTGTCCTGGTCCACTACGCGGCGGTTGCGAATGTCGTAGAGTTCAAAGCCGGCCGTTACGGTAGCGCTTTTAGTTTGGAAGACTTCGATTATATCGGCACGGATGACGACGACCTTCGGGCGGGTAATATCGTTTCCGAGGGTATCTTTAGTAACGTTGCCGCCGGCGTCCAGGACATATTCGGTACCGTCGGTGATCTCTTTTTCGTCGATATACTGTCGCTCCTGGCTACGTTCGGGGCTCACGTCAATATTACGCATGATAATGCGAGCGACGTAGTCATACTGGCGTCCCGGTTTTTTGGTGACTTCGAACTTGCGCCAGCGGTCTCCCATGTCCGAGGCGTTGATACGAAAGAGCTCTTGTTCAAAGCCGGCGGGGAGGTAACCACCGGATTCGTTGCGCATCTCGACGGTGATGTAGAGCATGCCCAGGCCTTCCGCTTCGCGCATCAGATTACTGGCATCTTTATAGCCCTGGCGGTAGTAGTTTATGCCGTCAAAAGACTCGTAAGCTTCGCGGGCAGCAGCTTTGTCTGCCTGGCGGCCAAGGGCCAGCAGACGCTCGCCTTCCTGGTACATTTGCTCCGCTGCCTTTCCTGCTGCCTTGTTCAGCTGGGCACCGACTTCGACGAAGTTAAGCCTGGCCCGGTGGCCTTTTTTATCGACTAGTGGAACGAGTGGGCGTACCCCCTCAGCCCGGTTTTTGATGTTGCGGTAGTAGCTGTAGACGCGTTTCCAGTCCGGCGTACTGCTGACTTCCATCCGCCGTGCCCGATCGAGGTCTTCGGCGTTGGCTTTGTTGAAGGAAGTCTCCAGCGCAGAGACGAATTTCGGACTTTTACTGCGCTCGCCAACCAGCTTTTTCGTGGCTATGCGGATGGTTTCGTCGTAACTGCCCTGGTCGACCAGTGTCTGTATTTTAGGGCCGCAAGAGACAATGGAAAAGCAGAGAAGTCCGGTAACGAGTAGAAAGAAGGTGTTTTTCATAGTGTATGAGTTTAATTGCCGCAAACATAAGAGTTTTAATGCTGCTCCGACGTTATGAGAACGTTATGTTAAACCTGGGGCCTATTTTTGGGCGCGGCCGCAGGTGCAAAGGAAGGTTTTTGTCCTGGTCGAGGCCTTCTGGTAAAGCAGTAGCGGGGAATAAGCTAGTTGGCCCCTCGCTCCGCTCGGGCAGAAACTCGGCCTAGAAGACCCCGACCGGGAAGTTAATTTCGCCACCATTGCCTACCTTCGCACCAACCCAATCCCTATGGCCAAATCTACCAACATCTGGACTCCCCTGCTCTTCGCCCTTACCCTGGCGATTGGCCTTTTTATTGGCTACCGCTTACAGAGCAGTGCGCCGCTCATTGCCTCCGGCTCGGACGCCTCCGGAGGTGGTCGGATAGAAGAGTTGCTCCGCTTCATCGAAGCCCGTTACGTTGACGATGCGAATTCGGGTAAGCTCTACGACGTCGCCATCGAGGCGGTACTTGCGGAGCTCGACCCCCACAGTAGCTACATCCCCGCTGATAAACTACGCGCACTGACCGAATCCATGGAAGGTAACTTCGAGGGCATCGGTATTGAATTTCTTGTGGTAAACGATACCATCACCGTAGTATCCGCCCTGCCCGGAGGCCCCAGCGCCACGGCCGGCCTCCGCCCCGGAGACCAGATCATCATGGTGGAAGACAGTATAGTAACCGGAGTAAATAAGTTCGGCATCGACCCCGCAAGCCTGATGCGTGGCGTTAGCAATACCGACGTCAACGTAACCGTCCGCAGGCCCGGAGAAACGGAAATGATCGGTTTCAACATTACCCGTGCGCCAATCCCCGTGTACAGCGTAGATGCCGCCTACAACCTCAACGAAACCACCAGTTACATAAAGATTAACCGCTTTAGCGCTACGACCTACGATGAGTTCGTCAAGGCGCTCGAAGAAAACATGGAGTTGGGCAACACCCGCAACCTGGTGATCGACCTACGCGACAACCCCGGCGGCTACCTCCAGCAAGCTACCAAGATCCTCAGCCAGTTGTTTCCGCAAAAAGGACAGTTGTTGGTCTACACCCAGGGGCGGAACTCCCGCAAAGTAGAATACAAGACCAACGGCAGGGCCTTCTACAACATCCAGAACGTTGCCGTGCTGATCGACGAAGGTTCGGCCAGCGCCAGCGAAATCGTAGCAGGTGCGGTGCAGGACCGGGACCGGGGCATCATCGTAGGCCGCCGCAGCTTTGGTAAGGGTCTGGTCCAAGAGCAGTACCCGCTCAGCGATGGCTCCGCTCTCCGGCTTACCGTAGCGCGCTACTACACCCCTTCCGGCCGCAGTATTCAACGCTCCTACGAAGCGGGAGAAGATGCCTATCGCTCCGACCTTAACCGGCGCTTCGATGAAGGAGAACTCACCGGCAGTTCCGAAGCCGTGAAGGACAGTTCCGAGATCTATTTTACCAACTCCGGACATCCCGTTTTCGGTGGCGGAGGCATCACGCCCGACTACTTCGTCCCGCTGGATACCTCACTCAATAACGATGCCTTCCTGCGGCTGCGGCAGCAAATCCCGGCTTACCTCTTTCAGTATATCCGCGAAAACCCGTCGCTGAAGCAGCACACAACGTTAGAGAGCTTCATCTCCAACTACCAGCTTCGACTGAACGACGTCCTCCCCGCCCTAACCAAGCGCGTACTGGCTGATTATGAAGATGGTATCGGTCCACTACCCGCACGTCTTCGCCCGGAGCTGGCCTTGTTCTTCCGCGCGCGCCTAGCCCGCCAGTTGTTCGACAATTCTGCCTTCTTTCAGGTGTTGAATGAAGAAGACCCGGTTGTGCTGGAAGCCTTGCGCTTAATGGGGCAGCCTGATGTTATGACTGCTGCTCGGCCCGAGTTGTCTGCTTCTGGTAGGAAATAGTGGCAGGTCTGGTTGACGCACAGCCAGCGGACGGATCTTATTCTCGATCTCGATGCGACCGTATTTCAGGTAATGGCGCAAACGCGGCAGGTGGTTTTGGCGTAGCCCAACGCTGTACCAATATTCCCTTTACTCAGGTTATTTCTCTGCTGGTAAATCACCCATTCGAGTAGGCCATCGTAGGCGGGGCGAGCCACCCAATTACGTACCCGCAGGCGTTGCTCCGAGGTATAGCTGTTGTCTCGGCAGAGCGCCTCAGTACGGTACAGGTATTGGATCGCTTTAAAGGCTAGCTCGGCCAACTCCCAGTGGTTACTTCTTCCAGCAAAGAATCTGCGTCGGATGTGGACTAGGCAACTGACCCGTTCCACGTCGTGCTTTTTGATGTAGCTCTCATAAGCAATGCATCCGTCGCTTTGCAACAGACCGGTGACGTCAGCTAAGGTTTCATGTAATCCGTAGGCACCACGTCCGCTCCGGTACACGAAGAATACGCTACCGCTGACCGTGGCCTATCATATCGGCGACCGCTCAGGTGTCTCGGCGAGAGCATTGTGGAAGAGAATTCCTAAGCAGCTGAGGACCTGTAAACTTGAAAGCGACGACTGGGATAGCTACAAGAATATTTTCCTGCCGACAAACATCGAATCGGGAAAGCAACTACCTACTTCATTGAAGGCTTCAACGCGACGATTAGGGCACGGTGTAGCCACTTGGTCAAAAATGCATTATCGTTCTCAGAGTCTGAAGAATGGCACAACCTAGTGGTCTGTCAACATTAAATATTGGGGTAATCTGCGATGCCTTTTGGTGCTGAATTTCGTTGAAGAACTCCTTCCGTAGCTACGGCTATGCCAGGAATTCTTCGCCTCATTCAACACCAAAATTCATCAGCACCTTACCCACAAATTCAATATTGACAGATCACTAGCAATAGACTATTTACTCTGGCAACTCAACTTAGAGCGCCATCCTTACTTTTGATACACCTCCCAAAATTCACCAGATCAAGAAACACGTTTTATTTAATTCGCGTCCCTAATGTGTTCACTGTGTTATTTATTTTGGTTGATATAGTTAAAATGAATAGCTATTTATACTTTATTTTTTTTGAAATAGGCATAAAAACTTAATATGATTGCTATTGCTGATACGTAGGTCATTAAGCCTCCTGGTAAAAATTTGGCAAACCCTCCTAAGTCAATGAATAGAAAATATGCCATATCGAATAAACCACCAACCATTGCCGTTACAAAAATCGCAGTAGTGTTTTTACGCCAAATGAAGACTGCTCCGATAAGTGTTACTACTCCGGCCCAGCCTATATTAAAACCCAATTGTTTAACGATTGCTCCTACAGCATCTGGGTAATTCATTTTAAGACTTGCTGGATCAACCGCATCTGCGATTCCTTGAATACCCGTTACTGTATCTGAACTCATAATAAATATGCCGGCTCCAATATGCACAATAGCCCAAATTACCCATAATATAGAAGATGTTTTTAATAATAATTCCGTATTTTTCATTTTTTGAATACTCTTTAACGGTGCAATGGTGCAATGGTGCAACGACGCAAAGATGCTCTCATTTAGAAAGTTACGCATTGATGTAGATCAAGAAATGAAGTAGTGATTATTTTTCCAGAGAAATTTCTTTTCTAACTCTACTTAAAGCTTCAGGAGTAATACCTAAGTACGAGGCTACCATTCTTTGAGGAACTCTTTGGGTAATGGCTGGATAGGTTTCTAAAAATTTTTTGTACCGTTCAATAGCTGGGGAACTCATCAATCCGAGAATTCGATCTTGTAAAACTGCCAACCTTTTAACTAATGATTTGACATTAGCGTTAAGTATTTCTTCTTCTTTTCTTGAGATTAAAAGGACAGAATCTTCTAATGCGTCTATAAATAAATTACAAGGGGTGCTAGTTTCACAGTTATCTGCAATAATCCAATTTTCAGGAGCAAACATATAAATATGCTCCTTTCCTTTATCGTCTACAGAGTAACTTCGTAATAAACCTGATTCAACTTTATATACTTTTGAGTCAAGATCTCCCTGACGTTGAATCAATTGTCCTTTTTTGACCTTTAATGTTCTCAATTTGTTGGTTTTTTATCAAATAGCATACAATGTTTACGCTAAAAAGCGTTGTTGTCCCGCAGGGCAGCTATGATTTTTTAGCGATTGTTGTAGCACGTTTTTATTTTCTCTTTATCCACGAGTTTTGAAAGGTTCGTGTTATAATACTGTTTTTGGTCTACTTTGTCTTTGGGGACTATTTCAAATGACTTTATTCTTATTTGTATTTTACCGTCTGAAATCGTAGAATTTCCCACACCAAAGAATGAAGAATTATTGAATCCAACCAATTGCCTCCAAAGGTTTTTTCCGTTCTCGTCAAGAACAATTGGCTTCAAGTATGAGTGATTAAAAGTCCATTTACTTAGATATCCAATTCCGTTTGAGTCTAATATCAATAGGTTATTATCAAGATTCGATTTTATTAAATTGACTTGTCCTGTATAATCTTCAGGAACTATAATTTTCAAAGTAACAGAATATATTTGATAATAGAAACAAGCAAATCCTATTGCTGTCAAAGAGAAATAAGTTGTCCAAAATGGCAACTTATTCGAAATCAATCTTGTAAGCAATGGTCCGTTGCAGATTGGGTCAAAAAGTAGCTAAAATCGGGTGAGTAGTTATCTTGTAGTTCTCACACAAACAGGACTATGACTCACCCTACGAAGGTTGGAACCCTCG